>Ga0180300_10001073_pt1 | contig 12540 bp, 14 predicted proteins | sample GuaBasSediGuay15_FD_121798 | JGI IMG/M metagenome (GOLD analysis project Ga0180300, IMG submission 121798) | Subseafloor sediment microbial communities from Guaymas Basin, Gulf of California, Mexico - Guay15, Core 4569-2, 21-24 cm | ecosystem: Environmental > Aquatic > Marine > Hydrothermal... | reverse complement strand
GATGAAATAAGTAGGGTTAGAAAAGAGCTGGCAGAATGCACTTATTGCGGAGTATTCAGAAGATACTGTTTGAATAAGGTGGCAATGGAAATAGATGCAAAGGTAATGGCAATGGGCCACAATCTTGATGATGTTGCTCAAACAATTTTGATGAATTTTGTAAGGAGTGATATAGAAAGAATGGCAAGGATGGCCCCTCATAAAAAAGTTCAGCCAGGTTTAATTCCTCGCATTCTGCCATTACGAACCATACCAGAAAAGGAAACAACTTTATATGCCTACATAAAAGGATTTGATGTGAGCGAAGATGAATGCCCATACGCCATAAGAGCAATGCGTGGAGTATATCGCGACTTCATTATGCAGCTCGAGGAGAAGCATCCAGGAAGCAGGCACAGCATACTCAAAAGCTTTCTTGAAATTGAAGATTGTCTCCGCCAGAAGTATCCGCCAGCGAATCTAAAACCATGCGAAATTTGTGGACAGCCTTCTTCTGAGCCCATATGCATGGCATGTCAGTTAAAGAAAAAGATAAAAGAGAGATATTCAGAAAAATGATGTAACGTCTTTTCTAATTTTTCAGACCTAATACCATCATGGAAAGGGAAAAGTAATATATCATGCTACAATAAGTTATTATGGAAGTCTTTGGCTTATGCAGCATATGCAACAAAGCAGGAAAAATGTTTACATGCAGACTCTGCGGGAGGAATGTTTGCTCGGAACATTTTGATTTTTCATCTGGTTTATGTATGAACTGCAAGGGAAAAATAATGTAATTTATACTATGATTGGTATCTCTGCTTTACACTTGCTACATTTATTTCCATCCAAGCCGACAATTTTTGCTGAAAAGCCATGTCTTTCAACAACTAAATTTCCACAGTTATGGCAGTATGTATTTTCATAGTCTCCATGAGGAACATTGCCTAGATATACGTAATATAACCCCTCCTTCTTAGCCATGTTATATATTTCCATCAATTTTTTAAATGATGTTGGAGGAATATGCAGCATCTTATAGTGAGGATAGAAAGCAGTGAAATGAATAACTTGCTGTTCACCAAGCTCTTCCATAACCCATCTGCAGAATTTTTTGATATCATTCATATCATCATTTTTTGTCGGGATCACAAGATATGTTATTTCCACATGCACTCCCTTACTCCTGTAATTCTTACATGCCTCCAAAACTGGCTCAACTTTAGCCCTGCATATTTCTTTATAAAATTCTTTGCTGAGTGACTTAACGTCAATGTTTGCAGCATCTAGGTAGCGGGTTATTTCATTTAATGGATCTTCGTTAATATAACCATTGGTAACAAAAACAGTATATAGGCCATGTTCTTTTGCAATTTTTGCTGTATCATATGCATATTCAAACCATATTGTTGGCTCATTATATGTAAAGGCAATGCCATCGCAGCATTTTCTGGCTTTTTCAACAGCCTCCTCTGGCAATATATCATGCAGCAAATAATCTTCTGGCTTCGCCTGGCTTATGGTATAATTCTGGCAATGAAGGCATTTAAAATTGCAGCCTACTGTGCCAAGAGAAAAGACCAGACTGCTAGGGTAAAAATGAAAAAGTGGCTTTTTTTCTATTGGATCAGGGTAAGCGGAGCTGCATGAGGCATATATGAGCGTGTATAACTTGCCATTTCTGTTTTCTCTTACACCACATATGCCTCGTTGTCCTTCATTCAGCAAACATGTATGGGGGCATAGTAAACATCTTACCTTTCCATTTTCTTCTTTCCAGAATCTCGCCTCCTTTTCCACAAATTTATATTTCATTGGCTATAAATAGATTACAGTGATTTATTTCACGAACTTATTTTCGTAAGCCACTATTGCCTCCATTCCAACAATCCAGGCAGGAAGCATTTCATGATATATACTCACCACCTCATCAACCATTTTATGAACAGGAGATAAAAAATCTCCAGATGGAAATCCACCAATTATGCATATGACATCTTCTTCCATAATATTTTCGAGTTTTCTTTTCTCTCCGTCCATGCTGAATAAAATTCTTTTTCCTTCCAGTTTATCAAGCAATTCCTCCAAGCTTTCTTTTTTCATTTCCATTAAAGCTTCATTTTCAGGTGGCACCTTGCCATGCTCAAAAAGTTGTTCCATCAGTCCTTTAAATCTATTATAATTCTTTATTATTCTTGTTTCTGGCTTGATATAAATAACTTCATCATTTCTTGTATGAACATATGTTCTCAGCATTCCTTCTTTATTCAGTATAGATTCATTGGCAATGAGCAGAAAAACATGGACAATGTCTGGCCTTCCTCTTCTCTGCCATTGTTTCAGTCCTTTCATTGCAGCATGATGCAAGGATGCATCTAAAATCTTACTTTTACTATTTCGTACCGCTGGATGCTTTATTAATTTTTTAGGAATTAATTCAAGCTCGCTATCTGCCAGAATTAAATGCATCATGTTAGTATCTCTTCCAATGCATCTTCTTCTATTGCCATTTTTATTTCCTGCGCTATTCTCTGCCCTGTTGATAAGCCAGGCTGTATCAAATCAGCATAGGGGCTGCCAGAAATATATAAATTTGTTCCTGCCACTATTCTGGCAGAGATTTCAAAAACTTTTATTTCAAGTTCATCAGTAACAACTGTTTCTAGGCAAAATGGCCCTATTATACCCCCAAAAAGCTCATGAGATTTTTCAACAACCTTCTTACCCATTTCAAATGCTTTTGGCAACAAAGATTCGCGCATTACAATTGGCGTATTCCCTGTAACAACAAAGGATGGCTGTATTCCCATTTCCTCCAGCTCAGATATTGAGCCAAGGCGATGTGCTTCATCAATATTTGCCTCATCTCTTCTATCTATTGATAGCAGCTCCAGACTTCCATTGGCAACTCTGTAACCATCCTTTTTCAAAGGAGAATAAAAGTAATGAATATAATATCTCGTGCCAATCAAAAATTCTTGAATGATATATGGCTTGCTTCTATCAATTTTTTTCTTAAAATCCTCATAGTCCTTTGCAATGAAAAATCCTCTTCCTCCTTTGGCTCCATAATATTTCACAATAACAGGCCTGTTTATATCTCTTGCATCTTCAATAATCTCAGGCATTTTTAAGCCAGCTCCCTCCAGCCACTGCCTTTCCTTCTCTCTATCAGATTCCCATTCAAGCACTGCTTTATTACCAAAGGTTGGTATCTTCAATTTTAAAAAGTTATCAGCACCCATATATTCGACAAACGAGCCATGAGGCACTATTACCGCATTTTTTGCATAAAATTTTTCTGCATATTCATTTATTTTTTTATAGCTATCAACAACAATAAATTCATCTGGTCTGCCAAGAGGAAATGCATCATAAAAAGCAGGTTTTTCCCTTATTGCTATGCCAATGCTTTTAAATCCCTCTTTTCTTGCCCCATTAAAAATTTGAAGGCTTGAATGAGAACAGGCTGTTGCTATTGCTATGTTACGCCTGTCATATTTATTTATAATTTCTTCTATTCCCATTACCCATTATATTCTAGCAATTTTTAAAAATTTTCTTTTTGTTTTTGGAAAAGAGGATAGTAATGCATAAATATACATAAATTATTTATTATTGGAGGCAGAATATGAGAAAGATATTGGGAATTGCAGGGGCAATGATACTATTGTCTCTTTCTTTAATGCCAGCTATTGCAAATATGAATACAGAAGAGCAGGAGAGAGGGACAGTTAGATGCTATATAATTGGTCCTGGAAAACTAGTAAAAAGAGAGGCAAGAATAACTGTGGAGGAAGCAAGCATTATTGTAGATAAGTTGCAAAAGGCTGTATATGCTTATCAACCATACAGAAACAGAGAAAATATGGAGCTAACCGACGAAGAAAAGGAAGAGATAGAAAAATTATTTGATGATGCACTTGCCGAGCTTAAAAAAGCAAATATATTGCCAGCAGATATTGACGCCAAAGCAATTGGCTTATTGCCTGATTTTGGAATAGGCTTTCTGAATCCAATACTCAGTCTTGGTATAGGTTACAGCTATATACCTCTGTATCCAGGAGAGGCGTTTATTGGCTTTATGCTACGTCCAATATTTGTGCAGTATTTCTTCCTTGGCTACACAGGATGCATTAATTTCCGATTGGTTCCACCACGTATGGAATACTGGGACTGGATGGGAACGCAAACTTTCATGATTCTTGGCTTCGTCGGAATATATCTTGACTTCGCAGATATAGGCTTTGGATTTCCACCAATTCAGTGCTTGATGGGAGAAGCTTTATTAACTGCTGGAGTCGACTGGATATAATTCCCTCTCCCTTCTATTTTTTATATATTATTATTTGCTGTCAAGCTACAAATATGAAAACTATCCCCAATCCCATTCCCGTTATATATCCAGGTTGCTGGAAAATGCCCGGTGCTTTCCATATGCCAAAGAATATTATGCCTATGCCGAATTGCGAACCATTTATTTCAAACGATGGAACAAAAGACCTTGTGTGTCCATCTTCGTAATACCATAGCACCATGTGTCTTTTAATAATGAAGTTTATACCTGCTGGAAGAGAGTAGCCGGTACCATTTGTATCAAAAATGAAAGATATATTGACGTCGCTGCTTCCCTCATATTTTTCCTCCCCGCTATAAACACAGGGAATAAAAAGAATCGCTATGAAAAGAACAAATAACTTTCTCATGAATCTAAATTTATGAAGCATTTATAAATTTATCACACGTTTTGAATATGGCGTGTTTCTTCATTCATTAAGGTGCTACATTACAATTCATTACCAACAAATTTATTTATAAGTTTATATTTCCACCTTATGCAATGGCACGGAAGGAGCCAGAGAAAGGAAACTGGCGGAAGATACAGAGCCTTCAGAAAGAAGAGGAAGTATGAGCTTGGAAGAGACCCAATGCTGGCGACAATTGGCGAGGATCAACTCAAAAAAATAAGGGTGAGAGGAGGAAATTATAAGATTAGAGTTATATCAACAAAATATGCTAATGTAACAAATCCAAAAACAGGAGAGACAAAGAAAGTAGAAATAAAAGATGTGCTGGAGAATGCAGCCAATCCTCACTATGTTAGGAGAGATATTATAACGAAAGGAGCGATAATTTTGACAGAGATGGGAAAGGCTAAAGTAACTTCTCGCCCTGGCCAGCATGGATGTCTAAATGCCATTTTAATAGAGGAAGCGAAGGATGAGGGATAAATGGGTTTTGTGGCCCATCTATTTTGATATTGATGCAAGTAAAAAAGAAGGAAGAAAAGTTGGTAAAGAACTTGCTGTAAAAAATCCCACCGCAGATGAAATTTTTAGGGCAGCAAAAAAACTAGGGCTAAATCCAGTAAAGGAGGAAAAAGCTTATCCGAAAAGATGGTGGAGAAAAGAGGGAAGAGTGCTGGTGGAGAAAAAAGGAAGAAAAACCGACATTATCAAAAGAATCGCGGAAATTATTAAACAAAATAGAGGTAATATATAAACTACATATACTTAAGATATCATTTCACTAAACAAAAATCCATCATTATTTCCTCGGCTACATATTTACTATATTAAGTATATATTGTATATATACTTAAGTTACTAAAACAAGCTTTTATATATACTTCTTTTTCATGCCCTCTATGACAAATGCTTTTCCTTTCTTTTTTGCCTTTTTTGCCTTTAGCATCTGCACTTTGTTGAATTCCTCAATGCTTATTATGCCTTCATGCTCTCCTTCAAAAATGAAATCCTCCCATTCTACAAGACCACAGTAAATGGGATTGGAGAGTATGCGTGAAATTGTCTTTCTATCCCACTTGCCGCCTTTCTTTGTTTTAACTCCATTCTCGTTAAGCCATTCAGCAATGCTGCCTATACTCTTCCCATTCAGATACTCTGAAAAAATTTTCTTCACAACTTCAATCTCTTCTTTAACCGGCTTCAATGCCCCATCATCATACTCATAGCCATAAGGCGCTGGAGAGCCCAGCAACCCTTTCCCCTGCTTTGCTTTTTGGCGCATGCCGTCATATACACGCTCGCCAATCTGCTCGCTCTCAAGCTGGGCAATGCGCTGTATGATGTCCATCACGAATCTTCCCATTGCTGTTGAGGTATCCAAACTTTCTGTCATTGAAACGAATTCTTTGTTTTTCTGCCTCAACTGCTCCATCATGAGCATGAAGTTTTTGCTGTTTCTGTGGATACGATCCATTTTCATTACAAGCAGCACATCCCATTTGTCTATGTCTTCCATCATTTTTTGGTAAGCAGGGCGACGAACATCTCTCCCGCTGTAGCCATCATCAACATACTCGCCAGCTATCTCCCAGCCTCTCGCCTTGCAGTAGCTACGCAGTTTTTCAAGTTGGCTGTCGAGGCTAAAGCCTTCTTTCGCCTGGTCTTCTGTGCTTACGCGAGCATAAATCGCAACTTTTTTTACTTCATTCTCCATTTTATCGTGGCCATCGGTCTACCGTTAGCCACAATATTTTGGCAGCATATAAGTTTTATCAAATTTTTCAGGCAAAAAATTTTGAAATGAAATGCTGTCATTGGCTGCATTGTCAGCATGCAAAAATTTTCTAATTTTGCTGAAAACATTATTCAGTTTATGTAGTATCTAAACAACATTTATTTTATCATCTTTATGCATAAACCAAAACAAAATAACTCATTTTTCATTTTGCATTGTGTTCGAAAAAGTGAAGGAGGCAATAAATCCGTATTCCAATCCAGCTGAGAAGTATGACAAGGCAGCAGATTTTTATCACTTAATAATGGGTGTGTGGGAAATAAAGGCAAATACAGAAGCAATAAAAATGGCTGATTTAAAGCCAGGCGAGATTTTTCTTGATTTGGCAGCGGGCACTGGCTGGGTGTTTAAAAGACTGCTTGAAAAGGCAGAGGGCATAGCAGTCGATTTCTCATGGAACATGTGCAGGCATTGCAAAAATTATGGCAACGTTATTCAGGCAAACGCTCTGTCTTTACCATTCCAAGACGAAAGCTTTGATATAGTCTTCTCCAGCTTTTTGCTCGATCTTTTGCCTTTAAACAAAATCCAGATTGCCATAGCAGAAATGAAAAGAGTTGTCAAAAAAGATGGCAGAATTGTTGCCGTTGCATTAAGCAAAGAAGGCAGAGGCATAGCCAAGGCAGCCCGCGTCCTTTACGAAATTTTTTATGATTACTGGCCAACAATAGGCGGCTACAGAGCAAGCAGCCGCCCTATCTATCTGCAGCATGAAATAAAAAAAGCTGGCCTGAAAATCGTTGAAAACAAACTAACAAAAATTCCGCTTTTTCAGTTTCCCGTGGAGATATGCATTGCACAAAAGCCATAATTTTGGCTGGAAAACCCCTAGTTTCTGTGTAAAATTTGCCATTTTATTAAATGCGGTATGATAGCATATAACACTAAAATTAATTTAAAGCTTAATGTTTATTCCCATGCAAAAAAGCAAAAGGGCGCATGACAAACTTTTCATAATGGCAGAGAAGATGCTATCGTCCACTTTTCTCCGGCATGCATACATCAATTTTTTTGAAAAAGCGACGCTTGAAGAATTTGAAATGGCTGGTATAGAAAGAGAGCACAACGTGCTGCATATTGGTTGTGGGCCATTGCCCAATACCATCATAAGCCTAGCAAAGAATATTGATGCAAGTTATGTTGGTATAGATAAAGATAAAGAAGCTGTTGAAACAGCAAGAAAAATTGTCAAGGAGTATGGCCTTAAAAATGTCATGATTGAAGAAGGGGATGCATTGAGTTATCCTGTAAAAGATTTTGATTTCATAATAATATCATTTGGAGTGGAGCCAAAAGAAAAAGTTTTTGAAAGATTGAGGAAGGAAATGAAAGAGGATGCGAAAATAGTTTACAGGAAAACATGGGATTTCATGGATGTCATATATGGAAGAAAGGATTTTCTGCCTTCTGGCTTCAAAGTTGTGGCATTTCATAATAGAAGAGACTTCATTAAATCCTATCTCCTGGAAAAAGTTTAAATTAAATGTATATTTAGTATATGTTGTTTATTTACTATATATATTAAGTAAACTAAATTACAATCCTCTTTCTTATTGCAACACCAAAGCCGGCGATAACACTTATCCATCCAGCAAATTTTTTATCTAGAAATTTGTCGCCAGTATCGATATATAAGAAAGGGATCTGCATCAATTTTTGAGGAGTTGCAACCACAATTATATTTTTTATTCCTACTTTTTTGATTACTTTACTGCTTATCTGCTGATTTCCTCTACCGAAGATAAAGCCTCCCCCACCTATAGGGCTTACAATTATTCTTGCTCTTTTTCCTTCTATCGCCTTTAAAATTTCCTCCTCGTTTGCATCTCTTGCTATCACTTTTCCATTTTCAATAACATCTACACCCAGCAATGTTTTTTCTATGCCCATTTCACCTGCTATTGCCTTTACTGTGCTTCCTGGCCCCAGAATATATGTGCCTTCTTTGCATATCAAAGCCATAAATTTTGCAATTTCTTTCTTTGCCTCATTTTCTCCTCCAAAAATTCTCTTTCCATTCTGAAGGAAATTTTTTATTGCCGGACATAAAGCGTATCCGAAAAGTTTTATTTTCAGCATATCCTTCCGAAATGCCACCTCATCAATATCCATTATTTCTCTTTCTACTCTCTCAACATTTCCTTCCATAAATGCATTTACAATTTCTATGGCTTTATTCACATTTATTGCAAATACTCCAGAATACATTTTTACTCCTGCTGGAATGCCTAAGATGGGCACCTTTTTGCCAACTGCATTATAAACATCTCTTGCAGTCCCATCGCCACCAACAAATATGATTAAATCAGCCCCATGCTTCAAAAATTTCCTGCAGGCTTTTGTTGTGTCATCAGCAGTTGTCTTCTCCGGCGTTTTATAGATAACTTTTCCACCGATATAATCTGCTCCCATTGAAGACGAACATGTTATAACATTTGCATCCAAAGATTTGCAGAATTCAGCAGCTTTTGCAGGGGCAACTGGAATTCCTCCCCTCTTCAATGCTTCCTCCACATCATCGCTTCCTTTTAAGCCGACTTTGCCCCCTATGCCTGCTATCGGATTAACAACAAACCCTATATGCATGGTAAACGCTGTATCGCCTCTCTTATTAATTCCTCAGGATATTCATAGTCCTGCAACATACCATTATTGTATAAATCATATGCTGCCAGATCAAAGTAGCCATGTCCACTGTTAACAAAACATATCACCTTTTCTTCTTTCTTTTTCCTGCATCTTATTGCTTCATCTATTGCAGCTTTCAAGCCATGAGCTGTTTCAGGTGCAACAACAAATCCTTCTGTTTGGGCAAAAATTTTTGCAGCTTCAAAGACCTCATTCTGATAGTAAGCCCTAGCCTTCACAATACCTTCATCAACGAGTTTGCACAGCAATGGTGCATCTCCATGGTAGCGAAGGCCTCCAGCATGTATTGCAGGAGGAACAAAATCATGGCCAAGTGTATGCATTTTGAGCAAAGGAGTTTGCTGAGCTGTATCACCAAAATCATATGCATATATTCCTTTAGTTAATGTTGGACAGGCCATTGGCTCTGCTGCAATGAATTTTATTTCTTCACCATTCATTTTATCTGGAACAAATGGAAATATTCCACCAGAGAAATTGCTCCCTCCCCCAACGCATCCACACATTACATCTGGCTTCAAATCAAGCATCTCAAACTGCTTTTTCATTTCCAAGCCAATAATTGTCTGATGCAGAACAACATGATTTAAAACCGAGCCAAGGGAATATTTTGTATTTTCATGCTTGATTGCATCTTCTATCGCTTCACTTATGGCAATGCCCAAGCTTCCAGCTGTAGATGGCATCTCCTGCCTCACTTTCCTGCCAAATTCTGTTTTGTCGCTCGGGCTTGGTATAACTTCAGCGCCCCACGTCTGCATCAATATGCGGCGATAGGGCTTCTGCTCATAGCTGCATTTGACCATATAAACTGTACATTTTAAGCCAAAAAATCTGCAGGCAAAAGCTAGGGCAGAACCCCATTGTCCGGCTCCTGTTTCAGTTGTGAGGCGTTCCACTCCTTCCTTTGCATTGTAATATGCCTGTGCAACAGATGTGTTGGGCTTATGACTTCCTGGAGGGCTCACTCCCTCCCATTTGTAGAATATTTTTGCAGGTGTCTTCAGAAATTTTTCCAAGCCTCTTGCCCTATATAAAGGGGTGGGCCTCCATATTCTGTATATTTCTTTTATTTCCTCCGGTATTCTTATCCATCTCTCCCTACTCATTTCCTGTTTTATCAGCTCCTTAGGAAAAATTGCCTCCATGTCTTCAGGTTTCAACGGCTCTAATGTCGCAGGATGTAAAGGAGGAGGAATTTCTATATCTGCCTGTATATTGTACCATTTATCTGGCATATCTTCCTCTTCAAGCAATATTTTCCTTTCTTCCATGAAAAGATATATTTGCAAAGTATATAAAATTTTGTATAAAATTGTCCTTTAATGCATAAAATTATACATTATAGCAAAATTCTTATTCTCTGCCATATATTGTATTATGTGGAAAAAAATTTTAATGAAATATTTCAGGAAGTATCCTGCTCAGCAGAAAATAGCACAACTCCTTCTTTCATATGGGTTGAGTGTTAAAAATGGAAGAGTTTATTGCGGAGATATTGAGCTTTCTTTCTCAAAAATTGCTAGGGCTGCTGGAGTTGATAGAAGAGCTGTTATGAAAACAGTTGAAACAATTGAAGGGAAAAGAGAATTGAGAAAAATTTTCTCTCTGCTGCAACCAACATGCAATTTTAAAGAGTTGGCTCCCGAAATGAAATGGGGTGTTGTAGAAATAATTCCCACCGACGCTTCTCAGCCTGGAATACTTGCAGATGTGGCAAAAATACTTGCAGATGAGAAGATAAGTATTCGCCAGGCAAACGTTGATGATTATATGATAACAGAAGAACCAAAACTTTTTATTGTAACAGAAAAAGCATTGCCCACTCATTTAATAAAAAAACTTGGAAAAGCAAAGGGAGTAAAAGGGGTTACTGTATATTAAAAAATAAAAAGTGGGCCCGCCGAGATTTGAACTCGGGTCTATGACTCCCGAAGCCACAAGGATAACCAAGCTACCCCACGGGCCCTGGAGAAATAATTTAGCTCCTTCTTTTAATTTTTATGGATAAAATAATATAAAGATATAAGGAAAAAATAGATGGGGGAGATTATAAATCTGTTGCAACTGCTTCTGGAGCTGTTTCAATGCTTTCTCTTGGCTTGAAAAGACTTATTATCAATACATTCCTGCTCATGCTACCATATAAGCCCGCTTCATCAAATGCCTTTACTGTAAGATTCTTTGTTCCAATATTGCCTCCCCATTTCCATGTATATGGAGGTGTTGTCACATTTGCCATCTCTTCTCCATCAACATAGAATTTGACAACTTCTACACCTATATTATCTGTTGCAACTGCTTCAACGGTTATTTTTCCTATAACTATTGTCTTGCGGAATGTCGGCAGAATGTTTCGTCCAAAAACATATAATCTCTTTTCTGCAGGAGTTGCTATATCAACAGATGGCGCTGTTTTATCTATTTTTATCGTAATATTCCTCACAGCCTCAACATTTCCTGCCTCATCATCAGAATAGAATTCCAGTAAATGCTCTCCTTCTTCGCTAATTACAAATGGCTCTTCATATAGGGTCCAGTTTCCTCCATCAAGCCTGTAAAATGTTGCATTTATTCCACTGATTGTTTCATTTACTGTAAGTTTAACGGTCACATTGCTAATATACCATCCATTTTCTCCCAGAGTACCATTTAACTCAACTGTGGTGCGAGGAGCAGAAGTATCCACTGTTATCTGGCATGTATCCTCATCATGTGCCCCAAAATCATCTGTAACATTCAACAACACAGTATATACCCCGTCCTCAGAATATGTGTGCTTGACAATTTTTCCTTCCCCTGTTGTGCCGTCTCCAAAATCCCAGCGCCATGAAACTATGGTGCCGTCTGGATCATAACTGGCGGAGCCATTTAGGGTAACTGTTCTTGAATTAACCAGCTGGTCGGGGCCTGCATCGGCAACAGGTGGCTGATTTTCTATGGTTATATTTTTCTCTGCCACATCTGCGGTTAAGTTGCCACTTATATTCCATACAACAACAAGTGTTACAGTATATACGCCCGGTCTTGCATACTGATGTGTTGGATTCTGCTCAATAGAGCCATTTCCATCTCCAAAATACCATACTCTCTCTACTATGTCTGTTTGGGGCGTGGAATTATCCATAAATTGCACAACATCTGCAGTTGATGGATTCTCTGGAGTCCATGTAAAATCTGCCTTTGGGTCATCAACTCCATTAACGTATCCTATGAAAGAGCACATTAACAATGCTGCAACAATAATACTTTTATTCATCTTCATCCCTATTAAATGTTATGTCGTAAAGGTTTTTAAGTATATCGGATATAGCTCAAATATAAAGAGAAGATTGTAATTTAAGAATAATTATCTTTTTATGGATT
>Ga0180300_10001072_pt1 | contig 12546 bp, 18 predicted proteins | sample GuaBasSediGuay15_FD_121798 | JGI IMG/M metagenome (GOLD analysis project Ga0180300, IMG submission 121798) | Subseafloor sediment microbial communities from Guaymas Basin, Gulf of California, Mexico - Guay15, Core 4569-2, 21-24 cm | ecosystem: Environmental > Aquatic > Marine > Hydrothermal... | reverse complement strand
TTTACGCAAAATACTCGAGGATATGAAGGGTAAAGAGATAGCGATAATTCTTTTTGGCTCTAGGGCGAGGGGAGAATCCTCAGTCTCAAGCGACTTCGACATATTGGCTATTGTGAGAGACCAAAGGGTTTCAAATGAGCTTAAAGAAGCTTTGAGGAAGGAAAGGATACCTTCAGATCTCCACATCTTCAAGTTAGAAGAAGCAAAGGAACTCCTTCCATCTTCCTCTATACTGCTAGATGCCTTGCAGGAGGGCTTGCTTCTTCTTGATGGATTAGGAATTGAGAACTTGATAGAAGAGGCAAAAAATCTGAAGAAAAGGGGAATTGGAAGGGTAAAAGGTGGGTGGAAGATAGCTGTCAGTTGAATGTAGAGAATTTTTTCTTCTTATGGACTTTCTTACGTCGTGTTTAATCTTTAGAAACGTTCCTTTCTCTTTCTTCAGGTGGCTTGATGTCCTTGAAGAACAACCACAGGAGCACTGCGGAAGCGAGCTGAAAAGAGGCTCCCACGAAGAAGGGGAACATTATTGAAACGTACTGGAAGAGGTAGCCAGAAATGGTTGGAGTAACCGTAGCCGAGACCATCCTGACGGTGCTGGAGGCCCCTGCTGCTGAGGCCCTCTTGCTCCTTTTGATAACTCCCATAAGGTAGGACTGCCTTAGCGGTACATCTATCATGGAAAATGCGCTCTTAAATCCCTGAAGGAGTGCTGCTGCCGTGTAGCTTGGTACGAGTGGGATTGTAAGGTTTACTCCCACAACAGGGAGCCTTGAAAGCACGGTTGCGTTGATCGTCCCTATGTTCTTAGCTAGTTTAAGCCCTAGGATGTAGCTTAAGGCAGCGAGAAACCTAGATGCACCGAAAAGAGTTCCTATCTTTCCAGGTCCTACTCCGAACCTTATGTAGAACCAATACGAGAGAAAACTCCCGATAAAAGAGCCTCCAAGGGCATCGATGGCAACTACCAATGAGAACCTGCTTATGATCTTCTTAGTTTCATCATACTCCTCCTCAATGTTTTCAATGACTTGAGGCTTTTGCTCCTTGCAATCTCTTTCTTCCCTTATTGGAAGATAAACAATCATGCTCGCAAGAGCTACGATGCCTATGAGGATGAAAACAGGCTGATAGGACTTTATCTCATCGAACCCTAAGCGAGTCTGGAAGAAACGAGGGATGCCTGCGGAGAAGGAGCCGATCATGCTAGAGATAGAATCCATGAAAGATGCTATGCTGAAGAGAGTTGTCCTTTCTGCATCCGTCGTCTTCTCCGATAGCAAAGCCTGTTCTGATGGGCTGGATATGTACATTTTTCCTAGTCCACTTATGGCTGCGGTGCAGAGGAGTATGGTGATGTTGCGAGTAAATGCATATATGAAACCAGCGGTAGCCAGAAGACCGCTCAGTAACAACAAAAAGGGCTTCCTTCCAAATTTGTCTGCGAGGATTCCTTCCACTAAGCTTCTTATGGCTGCGATGAACAACGTAACCGTGAATAGAAAGCCCATTGTTAGGGGCAGCACGCCAAGCTTTGATAGGTAGATGGTAAAGATGACAGAAACCAAACCTCCTATGAAGCTCCTCAAGGCTCTTGCTGAGATGAGGAGCTTTGCATCTCTTTCTAGGGGTCCGAGCAAAGAGAAGACTTCACTCATCCTGGATCTCTTCTCCTCTTTCAGTAGAGACCCACTCGAATTCCAGTTCTATCTCGAGCTTCCCGTTTTCCCAAGCGTAGAGGAGTTTGAACCGCAATGGTTCCGTAGGCTCAACCACAACGGATTCAAGGGACGGAATGATTTCTGACAGGTCAAATGCTCCTTTCTTAACTCCTTCGCCCATTTTTATCAGTAGATTTCCAACCTCTTCTCTATTGAGATCGCCTTTGAAGCGTTGAATTGCTCTATGGGCCTCACCGTAGGCTTCTATGTGCTCCATCACCTTGCTCCACCTTATCACCGTTTCCTTGAGAACTTCCTCTCCTTTCTTCGTTATCGTGTAGTAATGCCTGTCCGGAGCACCTTCCCTGTGTTCTACCTTGCATGTGATCAGAGATTCCTTGCTCAGCTTCTCCAGAGCTGGATAAATCGTCCCCGCCTTGGGCTGCCAGTAACCCTTGAACATGTCTTTGAGGCGCTGCATGATGCGATACCCATAGTTGGGGCCCTCGGAAAGTACAAGAAGGATCCAAAATTGTACTGGACTTATTTTGTGTCTCCTCGGCATGAAGCTGTGCACTAGAACCACCTGCTAAATATATGTAGCGAATCTTTATATGTAGTCCATCTACTTATAAATCCGGCGATCTGCGTGAGGTGGGTTACCAGGCAACACGTACATGTTGATAGGGTTGCAAGCCCCTGGTTAATTAGCAAGTTCGTCGACAAGGATGCGGAGTTCATCTTCGTTCCTTGGCCAGGTCCTCTGCCGACCGAGGACATGGGAATACCCTTTGACTTCCCAGGCGCAGACTTCGAGCTCGGGCACCACGATGGAAAGTGCACCTTCGAGGCCATAATTGAGAAGTACAACATAAAGGACCCCTGGGTCCTAGAGATAGCGAAGATAGTGCATGCAGCTGACATTTCTAAGGACATAGATAAAGCTCCAGAGGCGAGGGGACTTGAGGCCATTGCTGCTGGAGCCATGTACCTTGTGAAGGACGATTACGAGGCTCTGGAGAAGGGCTTCTTCATCTACGACGCTCTATACGTCTACGTACAGCTGAAGAAGATAAGGGAGGAGTACAAGGAAGAGCTTGCAAAGATGGATAGAGCCAAGCGCTTCGAGTTCATCAAATCCAAGATAAAGTTGCCACCTGAGACAAAGGTGAAGAGGCCCCAGAAATGAGATGGGTTACGCGCCACAACCCCCATGTTGACAGGTGCGCATCCATCTGGCTGATCAAGACCTTTATAGATAGAGACGCGGTGTTCGAGTTCATATCTAGGGATAGCCCAATTCCAGAAGGAGCAATTCCATTCACCCTGCCCGGTGCCGAAATTAGGCCAAAAAACGGAAAGACCACATTCGATGCTCTAGTAGAGAAGTACAACATAAAGGATCCAGTAGTCGCTGAGATCCAGAAGATAATTAGGGATGCTGAGCAAGCGGAGGAAACAGGAGTTTACAAGCTGCCCGAATCCGCTGGGATCTTTGCCATACTCAGAGGATTAGATCGAACTTCAAAGAGCGATTGGGAAATTGTTGGCAAGGCTATGATAGTAATGGATAGTCTTTACGCCGAGCTAAAGCATCGTTTAGAAAGTGTAAAGGTAACAACCTAACTCCGACTTTCACGTTTAACGTTGCTTTTCTCCCTCTCTACGACGAAAAGCATTTTTCTGCTGTGTAAAATTTAATATACTTTGCATACAAAGTATACTTAATGTCCACTGTTCGAGTCTCTAAGAAGACCAAAGAACTCTTGTTCAGGTATGCAGCCAAGCTTCAGCTAAGATTGGGCAGAAAAGTGGATCTAGATGAAGCCATAAGGCATCTTCTCAGATCAGAGGCTAAACTTAATGTATTAGACGATTTGTTCGGTTCTGTTCCGGAGCTTTCAGTACAGGAACTCTTGAAGGAGAGGAAGCTCGATGAAGCGAGAGCTAATAGGAGATATGGTCTTTGATACCAGCGTTTTTGTTGAGTTCTTTTCAGGGAGCAGAAGAGGAGAGCTTATCTATCGAAGCTTGAAGAAAGGGGAGATTTTTGCGCTCACAACAGAGCTGAACATTTTTGAACTCCTTTATTTGCTGTGCAGAAAAGTTGGCTTAGAGAAAAGCAAGGAGTTGATTTCAAAGCTGAAAGAATCTGGATGTCTTGAGGTTTTCGAAGTAAGCAGGCTAGTGGAGAGAGCAGCGGCGATTAAATGTGAAAGGGCCATTTCATTAGTTGACTGTTTAACTCTTGCTTTAGGGGAAGAGATGGAAGTCCCTGTGGTGTTTGCTGTAAAAGAGCGTGAGCTAATGAGAGAAATAGAGAGAAAACCCTTCAAAATACCCGTGACTTTCCTTGAAGACTTGATTGAATCCTAAAATTTAGATTCATAGACTTTTAGTCGATTCTCTGGATATACATGACTTCTTTCCTTCATTTTGTGAAGTCTTCTGAACAAGTCAAGCTGAAACCCAATGGAGTCTTCTGGCAGCTCCCTAGGTTTACCCAAGAGGGATGAGAGGACGAAAACCCTAGCGATTCTCTCTGCAAGCATGGTATTTCTAAGAGCATCCTTTAGAGAGGATCCGCAGGCTAGGAGGCCATGATTTGCTATGAAAACGGCGTTCTTATTTCCTAACGCTTTAACCACATTGTTTGCTAGTTCTTCAGATCCTGGGATCCCGTACTCCGATGTAACAAGCTCCCCTCCTAGAAAGGGGATCATCTCCTCGACTATTGGAGGGATCTTCAAGCCTAAGATCGCAACAACTGTTGAGAAAGTGGGGTGGCTGTGTATTACAGCATTAACATCTTTTCTAGCCTTGTATACTGCCAGGTGAATTGGGGTCTCAATAGAGGGCTTTCTATAGCCTGAAAGAACGTTTCCTTCCTCGTCGACGAGTACGATGTCCTCTTCTTTCATCTCCTCATAATCAACCATGCTTGGAGTTATCAAATAACCTTTGCCAGGAAGTTTTACGCTTATGTTCCCCTCTGACCCAAAAACTAAGCCAAGTTTAACCATTTTCTTCCCAAATGAGATTATCTCAGACCTAAGCTTTGATTCAAGGTCCGCTTTCGACACTTCACTCGCCTCTCTTGGACTTCTTTGATACCCCATCTAAGTTTGGCCTAGTTATTATACTCTCCCAACGTCATAAAAACAAACATTGCTTTCCTTTAGATATTTCTTGTTTTCGCTAAATATTAGGCATAGTTTCGATGTGTTCAATACGGTTGAACTTGTAATTCATGGATTTAACTAAGTGTGAACCCTCAGAAATCTTTTTGCTAGGAGTAGGAATATCAAGAAGATAAGAAAACCCCCTACTAGCAAAAAGTACGTTAAACTTGTTTCCTTTGGAGCAACTTCAAGCATTATTACCCATATATCGCCTCCTCTCACATGATTTATTCTTGTAAATGCTATCTTTGTGCCGTCAGGGCTCCAAACTGGTCCAACCTCGCCTGAGAGATTGTCGGTAAGCTGTTGGAGGGCGCTTCCATCCGCATTCATGATGTATATGTCTCCAGCTCCAGATCTAGTAGACATAAAGGCGATTTTCCCTCCTTTCGGACTCCAAGAGGGGTACATGTCCATACAAAGGCTTGTTGTTAGTTTCCTCAAGTTGCATCCATTAACATCCATTATCCAAATGTCACAGTTTCCTCCTCCCTCTCCACAGGATTCAAAAAGGATCTTCTTACCATCAGGACTCCAAATAGGCCGATAATCGTCGGTAAGAGTTGTTGAAAGCTTCTTAAGATTCTTCCCGTCTACATCTATAACCCATATATCCCAATTACCCGAATTTGCCGAACTGAACGCTATTCTTTCCCCATCAGGGCTCCATGAGGGAAATCTAGCGCCAATAGTCGTGAGCCTTCTCGGATTATAGCCTGTTAAGTCGATAATCCATATCTCATACATGCTAAAGGGATCGTTGACAAGCCAAGACTCGTAGGCAATCTTTTTACCGTCGGGACTCCAAGAAGGAAAACGGTCAAGGGAAGGTCCCTTAGTAAGCCTTCTCTGGTTGCTCCCATCTGCATTCATGACCCATATGTTACAAAAAGACCAGTTGAAGCGGCCGTACTCCCAGCACTCATAGGCTAGCATCGTTCCATCTGGGCTCCAGGTTGGGTTAACTTCATCCCCTGGATGATCAGTTAATCTCCTTTGATTACTTCCATCAGCATCCATAATCCATATGTCTCCATCCCGTACAAAGGCGATTTTAGATCCGTCAGGACTCCAAGTTGGACTCGTTCCTCCAGTTGCAAGAAGTATAATCGAAGGTTTCTTTTCCTCCATACTGGACGAAAGGATCAAGAAACAGCTGATAAGTAGGAGGAAGGAGAGTAAAGTAACGAGACTCGCTCGTTTAAACCCAATACTGCCTCCAATTGATTGAAAAATATAGCTAAATCTAGCAGATCTAGGGCTATTGGTCATAGCCGCCAAGTTAAAACACTTTATAGGTATAAAATTTTTTTGTCTATCAAGTTCTCGGTTTGCTAATTGTTAGTTCTCCTTTTTGAGCGTATACAGATTAGTGAAATCGCTTAGAAAACCAAAGCAGGATGTTTGTATGATTAGCAAAATGAATTTGAATTTAATATCTTATGAGAGATCAATTGATAAGATAGGGATTGAAAACCTGTCCAGTCTGTCGAAAAGAAGTCGCTCTAAAAGCCCTATCCATCTTTCACCTGGCTGAGAACGGGTTGGTTTATTGCCCCTACTGTGGTTCTAAGCTTAAACTTGATCTATAGATGCTCAGATTGAAAGTTAATGAGCTAAAGAAGGAGAAGGACAGGTCTTATTTGCTGTCAAAGTACGTTTTATCTGCTACTTTGGCTCTCGCAGGTCTCTGGTTCATTGACATTAGTATGTCGGGAGAGCTAGAGCGCATGTACAGTTACTTACCAGCAAACGTATTTCACGCAGGTATGCGCTCTATGTTGTTTTTCTTTACAACGTCTTCGCTTATTTTGTCCATTGTATTTTGGATCCAAGGAATGGTTTATTCATACAAGATTTCCAAAATTATCTCAACTTAACAGCCCTTTACAGTCGATAGAGGCTAACTAAATTCTTAAATGGGATAAATGAGCCATTTTAGGGGTATTAGACAAAGAGGTCTGGAAATGTGAGAAATCGCATGAAAGGACTATCTGCGATCTTCTCTCCGGAACTCCTAATTCTTTACTCTTTCTTCTTCTTTTACACCTTCTCAAGGTCGATAATGGGGGTTTCGGTTCCTCTATTCGTTAAGGAAGTTGGTATATCTACTGCTCTTTATGGATTAATTGTTTCGGTGGCAGGAGCTCTGAGTACAGCCGTTAGGATACCATCAGGTGTAATTGCCGATAAAATAGACCGGAGAATTCCCCTAGCTATAGGATTGCTTTCTCAAGGAGTTTTCACGGCCACTATCTACTTTGCTGATGACTTTCTAGATCTTCTGATTTTGCTCTTATCCATCTCAGCACTTGGGACCGTCTCCTACATATCGGCCATGCCAATGATAGCTGAAGCTGGGAAAGGAAAGGGTATGCCATTTGGCATCATGCACTTCTTCGGGTACATGGCTGGCTTTGCCGGAACAGGTGTGAGCGCTTTAATTTCAGAGAAGTATGATCTTCGAAAAACGTTCTTTTTAGCTGGTATGCCCCTTATCCTCATCAGCGCTTTAATCTTAATGACGGTAAGGGAAAGGACGATTAAAGCAACAAGACGAACAAAGTTCTCTTTTTTCGCAGACCTTAGAGCTATAAGGAATAAGTCTGTCTTGGTTAGGTTTTGCGCGATAAAGTCCTTAGATGCCTTTGCCTTTGGGGCAGCCTCCTTTATTCCGATGCTTGGATCTAAAGTAGGTCTTTCCTACGGTCAGATATTCTCAATATACTCGCTGAGGTCTGGAACAAGAGCACTTATTTCTTTAGCTGGAGGCTTTCTTGCCGACAAAGTGAGGAGAAAGTGGCTGTATGTGGGAACTTATGTGGTTTCAACTCTGTACTTTCTACTTTTGTTTCTTTCTGCCTTAAACAGGATATTCTTCCCTTTAGCCTTCATAGCTTTTTCAATAAATCCGCTGTTCGTTCCTGGGCTGTTAGCCTACACAATGGACTCCTTTCCCGAAGAAGACAGGTCAAAGGCGATTGGAATTGAGGGCACCTTTACAAGCATTTTTGCCACGTTAGGACCGTCATTTGCTGGTTTTATGGCCTCAAGTAACTTGATGGCTCCTTTCATTACATCGACATTTCTTGAGTTGGTAGCTCTAACGATAACCTTTACTTTGCCCTAACTTCAAAAAGCACAAAACGTTGCACATAGAACTATAGATTTTCGCTTCAACTTAAATGTCTAAAACGGAATCCACTATACACGTCTTAATAATTGTATTGAATTCCATGTAGTAATGTCCTGGCAAAAGCTTAACCTCTATTGTGATGCTAATCTCTTAAGGCTCTTTCAAGGTATTGGCGAAAAAAGGATTGAGTAAGAAATTAGTAAGGTTCCACTATTCCAAAAGCTTACTAAAGATTATCATATCCTTCTTGTAGAAGTGTCTCCTCAGAAAGCCCTCTGGAACAAATCCCGCCCCTAAGTAAAGCTTTATTGCTGATTTTAGATCTACCTGAGTCCAGACATAGACTTTATGTGCTCCTCTTTCCCTAGATCTCCTTATATACTCCTTAAGAAGGTTGGTCCCAATTCCTCTTCCCCTGTGCTCTGGCCTGACCCCAATGAAGGCGATATAGCTAACCCCTGCCCAGACATTTCCTTCCACAAATCCAACAACCTGGTTTTCCTCTTCTGCAACCAAGACTATGTTGTCTGGATTCTCCATAAACCTCCTCATCCTATCCTTTATCTTTTCTCTTTCAGAAGATTCATATTTAGCCAATCTCTCTTCAGCGTCAGGTAAGATACCTCTCCAGCTTTCCCACACAGACTTTTGGCAATCCAACATTTGTTCTAGATCATCAATAGTTGCAACACGTATTTTGGTCATCGTTTTGGCCTATCTTTTCGTTCTTTATTTAATTTATTAAACAGAGAAATGTTTGACATTAACTTCCTTAACCTTAGCCAACTCGCTATCAGTTGTCAGAATGACAGCGTTCTTAAGTTCTGCCAAAGCCAGACAGAAACAATCCGCCAAAGAGAGCTTGCCCCTATATACGCACTTCTTCTCTCCAGCTCTCCTCGTTAATTCCTCGTCTGTCGCAACAACCTCTATAGGAGACTCCCTAATTTGGTGATATCTGATTTTAGCAATGCTCTTGCCAAGCTTCTCGCACATTTTGTAGTAGTACTCAGCTAGGTTCACGTCACAGACAAAGGCTTTGTCAATCCCCTTCGTGATTTTTCCAAGGTAGGGCCGTACCCTTTCGTCTCCAATGAAATAGAGCGACAGAACACCAGCATCTATCACGAACTTTTTCATTGCATGGCCTCCTTACGATGCTCTGCTTCAAGCTCCTTAATGGCATTAATTATAACCGAGGTGTGCTTGCAGTCAATCCCCCAAAGATCCTCGAGATTTGGGATTGGAATCATAAGTATTCCATCTTCACGCTCAACGAATTTTATCTTCATTCCCTCCTTTATGCTATACTTTTTCATGATCTTGGCAGGGATTGTTACCATTCTTTTGCTAGTGACTTTAGCAATATGAACCATATTTTCACCATACAAAGAGGAAAAAGTATGGTATATTAAACATTTTCCATACATTTAATCAGCCGATAAGAAAAGGGGTCCTAAACAATAAGTTCGGATTTGGGAGTTTTTCATGTTCAAGTATATAACGTACCTATATTGTGACTTGAGGGAGGTGAAAAATACTTTTGAGAGGAACTGTTAAAAGATGGCTCATCGACAGAGGCTACGGCTTCATAGAACCTGATAATGAAGGAGAAGATATCTTTGTCCACCAGTCAGATGTAAAAGAAGCAGACGAACTAGTAGAAGGACAGAAAGTCGAGTTCGAAGTGCAGAAAACGGAAAAAGGCCCGAGAGCTGTCAACGTTAAACTGATCGAGTAGTGAGTAATCGAAGATTCTTCTTTTATCCCTTTTATGGGATAAGAGGTTATCGGTCGTCTCTATTTTTCGATAGTCCACTCTAATAGCGGCGAAAATGAGTGCATAAGGTCAGGTGCTACATGTGCTAGGAATTAAGGCAGGGAATAAATCCATCAACCTAGATTGCGGCGCTGTGAGAGTGGCTCCTTTTTCTTCAAACGAATATTCGCGGTTCTTAGCATTCATTAGACAGCAGGTACCACTGTGGTCTCTAAAAACAAATTAATGAAAACTGGAAGCGTCTCTTCTAAGCAATACCCTGAGCTTCCTTGTTCTAAGTAAACTCAGCCTCTTTTAAGAGCTATAGGTTGCTCATTTAGTTTAGATTTTTACTAGTTGGATTACTATCTTCTACCAACCCAATCTAATATCGTTCTCTTCTAACGGGTTCTCTTTCTCTCCTAGGAGCAGGCTTCTGTTCTTCCTTTACGACTATGGACTTGCCTTCGAGGGTTAATTCGAGTACCTCTCCAGAGAGGGAGCCCGGTTTTACTACAACCTCTATGGGATCTTCATCTCTCATTGGATAGAAGATACGCCATACAGCCACTTTAGAGCCTGGATTTCGCTCCTCTATAAATTCTAGGATTCTATCTGTCAATGGAACCCCAACTCGACCTACTGACATGTTTTTCACCTTTTTTTGGGCTAAACGATGAAGCCCACTTTCCGCTTCGAAGGGAACTTATAACCTTATCACTAAAAACAGGGCAAATTCTTATCAGGCTAATAGAATATCTCTTGGAATTCCAATTTTTAAACATCTTAATGTCCCTTGAGCCTGTAGTTGTTCTAATCTTATTACTACGCTATTTAGATCTATAAGGGCCCTAAGGAGAGTTTAATGTTTGTTTTAGTACATCTGTCAAGACTTATAAAATACATAATTTATGTAAAACACATATGACAAATATAACACTAAGCATACCTAACGACATATATAGGCTTATGAGGAAGTACAAGGAGATAAACTGGTCAGAAGTTGCCCGTCAGGCGATAATAGAGAAGTTACTCAGGCTTAAGTCATCCAAAGATGGGCTAACAAAAGAAGAACTATCAATGCTCTTGGAGATAAAAGGTATGGAGATGTCGAGAGAAGAACATGCCGCTGAGAAGGAGTGGGCGTTTCTTAGAAAGATCAAAGAAAGAGAGAAGAAAAGAAAGAGATATCTGAAGGAGTTGGAGAAGAGATGATAATAGACACCCCAATAGCGATCCAGAGGGTAGCGAATGGAGAAACCATAGATGAGAGCATAACATCAGTAACTCTGATCGAATTCCCTCCAATCAAGGATTACGAGAAGTTTGATGGGAAGATCTATTTTATGGGCGAAGAAGAACAGCTAACGGCTGTATTGTTGCAAATAAAGCTAAGGAAGATTGGTTCTCCAATGAGCATTGGAGACTTACTTATCGCTGCCACATGCATAAACAAGAATGAAACGCTTCTGACAAAGGACAAAGATTTCATGATCATCAAAGAAGTTGAACCAACTTTGAAGGTTGTAATAGAAGATTAGGTGTCGAAGCCCGTATTGTGTAGTTTCAATCGATTTTTGAACGTTTGCCAAAATTAGATAGATAAAAGGACTTTTTTAGAAGGTGATGAAAGTTGCTTTTCAGACATCAGTCAACGGGGCCTATGTTTTAATGCCGTGTAAAAACCCTCTAAGGGCTTATTGTTCCGTGAAGAGATCATTTTTCATGAAAAATTACTCTTCGGTTTTTCTGCGAAACTGATACCTTTAACAAATTTCTGAGCCATATTTATATCTCAGACAAAGCCGATTTATCTGTACAATGAATAACTCGAAGTTCGACCTTTTCAAAGGAGTGATCTTTCATCCCTTCAAAACAATCTCCTCGATTCAACAGGGCGAGATTTCTCTGAAAAGCCCTCTTCTGCTCCTTTCATTAATCGGAATAATTTCCGCTGTTGAATCTTTTCTAGCTACAAGAAAGATAGTAGCTTCTCTTCTGGAGGCAATCAGCACTATATCGGGAGCGGAAAGGTTTGCTAGAATGATAGCTGCAATATCAGGGGTATTTTCTTTCTTGGGTGGCTTTCTAGGGGTATTCATAGCGTGGATAGGCGCTACTATTACCTTTCACATCTTATCAAAGTTGCTGGGAGGGGAAGGTCGCTTTAAGAAACTACTTGAAATTGAAGGCTGGTGTTTTTTACCCCAGATTTTTGGCGTTATAGTAGAACTCATAGTTGTAGCGTTTTACTTTCCCTCTATTGAGCTTCCAGCTCAGTTGTTCTCAGACCCAACACAGTTCAGACAGATTGTTGAAAATTTGACTAAAACACTCCAGCTATCCACAGCGATGACCTTCTCCAGAGTTTTCAGACGAATGATGACCTTCTGGGTCCTTTTTCTCTCTGGAATTGCGATAAACAAAGAGTATGGTCTATCCAAGGTAAAATCTGCTTTGTCTGTGCTGATATCCTACTTTGTGTACTTCACGATCTTCATATTACTCAGAGGTTAGGAACTCCTTATCCTAAAACTAGAATCAGGCATTTTCATTAATCTTCACAGCTTTTTCTTATCCTGTAGCCGTTAATCTAACAAGAGCTCAAACTTTAAATATAGTAGATGTCTACTATATAGACCTCTACTATGTACCTCAATTGGTTTGACTCGGAGGCTAAGATTCAGCATAGAAAAAGAAAATTTCAGGGAGATCTAAGTTGTTAGTAGTTACTGAGGATCTTGTAAAAGTATACAAGCTTGGAAAGGTAGAAATACCGGCTCTTAGAGGAGTTTCCTTGGACATAGA
>Ga0180300_10001070_pt1 | contig 12551 bp, 18 predicted proteins | sample GuaBasSediGuay15_FD_121798 | JGI IMG/M metagenome (GOLD analysis project Ga0180300, IMG submission 121798) | Subseafloor sediment microbial communities from Guaymas Basin, Gulf of California, Mexico - Guay15, Core 4569-2, 21-24 cm | ecosystem: Environmental > Aquatic > Marine > Hydrothermal... | reverse complement strand
TGATGTTCTTAGGAGAATTAGGGAAGGATCTTTAAACATCTATGATTTTTCAAACTACGGATATAATGATATTATACGTACCAGTTTAAATCCATCATTTACATTTAACGGCTACAGTAACATACCTAAGACAAAGAGAGTTTGGAAGGAAATTAGAAAGTATGGTGGAAAAAGAGTTTTAAAGAGGATTATGAAGGAAGTTTATGGTGATGTGTTTCTTCTAGATAAAGCACTTTCTTACCTAACATACTACGCTGGGGTTTTAAACGTAACAGAAAAACCAGTACTAGAGTTTGCTGGTAGAATATTGAGAAAACTCTTTAAAGAAGGGAAACTTAACCGTAGGGAAAAAGCAGAGTACTATCCCTTAGCTTCTTTAAGAGTAGCTCTACTACTACATGGACTAGCTAAAAAACACCCATTAAACATAGAGTTGTTTGGGCTAAGTAGGGAAAAATACCTTAAATACTTTGTAGAGTTAGCGAAAAAATACCTAGCAGAAGACAGTTAGATCAGAAAAGAGTAGGGAAGATTGTAAAAGATTATAAGTCGGGTGAGTTTGAAGATCCAGAAACCCCTACTTGTAAGACCCGTAGTATGGGGGGGTTAAAGCTTACACTATGCTCTATAGGTTTAGAACCTCACATTCTACTTCTAGTCCTCCTAGCTTTTCAGTAACTGAAACTAAGCTTAAAGGAGTAGGTTCATATTTAGGAGGAACTTCCCGTAGAACACCCTATGTAACAAACTTCCCCCTATATTAGGGGTCTTACAAAACGGGGTACGCGGTTCTTAGCCTTAACCACAGCTATGAACCAATACAAACCGCTATAAATCACTATGAACCAATTTCTCATTAGAAGGTGTTTAGTATGGTTGTGGTTAAGGAGAAAAGAAAGCGGGTAAAAAGAGGAATTGCTAAACTCCTTAAAACAGTATGAGAGGTTTAGACATGAAATATATGAGGACATTGAACTCTATAGGACGCTTACAGCTGAATAACCCCTATATAGGGGTCTCACAAAAATGGGATATACGGTTCTTAATCTTAACCACAGTTATGAACAGCTATGAACAACTGTGAACAGCTATGACCAAACTCCAATACACTTGTTCTCTATAGGAAAAGTGGTAGTAAATACGGTTAAAGAATAGGGGTTAAGTAAAAGGAGATCGTTTTATAAATATATCGTTCACAGCTGTACCCGATACGTTTTTCAAGGTAGATCGTTTTATTTGAGTATGTGAAAAAGCTACATGGTTTTTACTTGGTTTTAATGGGTTATAGTATTTTGCTACAGTTGTAGTTTACGTTTAATACTCAAGTTTTGTTAGGGGAAAAGATTTATAAGCTTTCCTTCTGATAGGGAAAGTTGAAGGACTATGTCTAAGAGATCGGTAACTGTAGGGATATTTAAGGGGAGCTATGATTTAGTGGAAAAGTATGCTTCAAAGCACGGTATAGCTACAACTTCAATAGTTAGCTTAGCGGTAATACTGGGGTTACCTAAAGTACATAGGGAATTTGTTGTAAACGGGAAAATATGGGATCTAACAGTTGAAGATGTAGAGGAAATGATTGAGAAAGTAAAGAGGGAACTAAAACTATGAGCATAAAGTTTGCACAAAAGAAGTATAGGAAACCTAGGAAAGTTACGGAGAAAGAAAAAGAACTAATAGTTAAAATGTATCTAGAAGGCCACACAATATGGGAAATAGCTCAAAAACTCGATAGAAAACCAAGCGTAGTTTACAAGGTACTTAAGAAATGCGGGTTAAAATAAAGGAAAAGGAGGTGTTAATGGAAAGGGTAGGTTCTATGTAAGATCTGTTTACGAAAGTCCCACTTCCATATAGGAGTAGGAGGCACCCAAGATGAATATAGGTGAAAAACCAGATTTAAATCTATCTAGTAAAAATGATGTTTCGAAAGAAGTAGGTGCTACTAGCTTAAACTTAGTTGAAATATTAGCACCTTCAATAGTTGAACTAGCTAGAGTAAATCCCGAAGATTTCGACTATGAAATCAGAGAGGCATTAAAGGAGCTTAGTAAGGTAAAAGCTATTCTTCACGGTAGAAACGAGGTTAAACTAGTTTACGATAGTAATGAGGTTCTAGTTGAAGTTAAGGAGCTAAATAATCATTCAGCAATATTCCATAAACTATGGAGTTTAGGTGTTTTAAACAGTAACCTAGACTTACTAAACAAAGTATCTTTCATAATAGCTAAGAAAATGGATTTAAACTACGCTATCAAACTCTTAGAAACAAAAATGGTGAAAGGATATGTTGAAGCATTAAGAAGTATTGTGAGAGAAAGATGGAAATCACTACAAAACATGGATGAAGAACAAATATTCAAATCTAAGGGAAGCTTAGCATACTGGTTAACTTTAAAACTTCTTGAAAACACAATACCATACTATATTAGGCCCGAGAAAGGCCAAGGAAAAGGAATATTCATGGTTTACAAAAACGGAGTTTACGTTGAAGGAGAAGACTATCTTAAATCCAAAGCAATTTCCATAGCTAACGAATATGGTGTAGCAGATAAGGTAACTAAAGTAGTTTTAAACAATATGCTAGAACATATAAAAGCAATATGTATTGAAGCTATGGAGAAACGTGATTTAGAAAAAGGCCTATACATAGCTTTCGAAAACGGACTACTAGACATAGATGAATACTTGAAAACTGGTGTTCTAAAGCTAAAAGAGTTTAATCCAAACATAAGAGTTTACTGGAAAATACCGCATAGACTAGATATTGAGAAATATGAGAAACTAAGCGAGGAAGCTAAGAAAGACCCAGTAAAAGCATTAAAGGAGATAGATCCAGAACTATATAGAGTTTTCAAGGAATGGGTTACTGTAAACCTTAATGATCCAAATATACCAGAAGAAGATAGAGAATTTGCAAAGCTAATATACGATATGGTAGGAAACGTAGATAACATAGTTAAGCTCATACTTCAAATCATTGGAAACACCCTACTACCAGATATTAGATACGATTTCATGACAATTCTTTATAGTAAAGAAACACTTACAGCAAAAAGCACATTACTTTTAATGATTGCTTCAATGCTAGGATGGGAAAACGTAAGCTCAATACCATTACAAGAACTAGCGGAAAACACTTTCAGTAGAATAGGGTTACTTGGAAAACTAGCAAACATATACACAGACTTACCTAAAAGAAGAGTGAAAAACCAAGGAGTACTAAAGCAAATTATTAGTGGAGAACCTATTTCAGCAGATGTAAAACATAAGTGCAGAATTAAGTTTAGACCAATAGCTAAACACTTTTACTCATGTAATAAACTTCCAAGCATGGAAGATATTGAAGACAGAGCATATTTAAGGAGAATACTGATAATACCTTTCCTAAGAAAGTTTAAGAGGAATGAGGAATACAAAAAATACCTTATGAGGAAAGGATATAAGCTAATAATACCCTCCCTAATAGCTCTAAGAGAAATGCTAACCAAAGGTATAGTACTCGACCCCGTAGATGTAGTAGATAAAATTAGAGAATTCTGGAAGATGAAAACAGACCCAATATATAAATTCCTAAAAGAAATGGTAGAAAAGGGGATATTGAAACTAGATAGTGAAGGAAAAGTAGAAGATAACGATCTATTAGAACTATATAATGAATGGGCAGAAAAAGTAGGGGAAGACACACTAGACATGGGAACACTTACTAGGAGACTAAAAGAACATAGGATAAGAAAAGTAACAATACATGGATACGGGTACTACAAAGGAGTAAAACTACTAAAACCACTAAAAGAAGCAAAGAAAACACTTGAAGAATATCTAGAAGGTGCACCGATGAAATGAGGGTGAATAAGGGTGAATTCTAAAATTAACTTAAATGATCAAAAGATAGAATTCTAGAAACATATTAAGTTATTTCTGAGATACACCCTTATTCACCCTCTAATATACTTTTGGTTAGATAAGTATTTGATAAAATGCTCTTTTGATCAAAGGTGCACCTTACTAAATCCCCTATATCGTTTTGCTTACGTGGACAAATTTATCCATGTAGTTTATACATTAATAAATATTAGTAGGTGTGGCCTCTTTTTGAGGGTTAGGTTTAAATATTTGCGTGGATAAATTTATCTACGTGGACAAATTTGTCTATGGTGAAATCTCTATGAGCCTTAGAGTTAAACCGGGTATGCCTTGTCCTAAATGTGGTTTGCCTATTAAGGCTATTACTTCTAAGAGGGTTGGTGATAGGGTTTATTTGTATGCATATCATGGGTATGTTGATGTAGATCCTATTACGAAAAGGAAAAAACCTAAGGTATGCTATTTGGGGCCAGAGGATCACTATGAGTATGTTACTAAGACCCATGATTTTGCATTAGAGGGTTTAGTAGCTTTAGATAGGGAGGTAAGGTATCTTGAAAACCTTGTGGAATATGAGTTAGAAAGACTAACACCACTCATAAGCAAACCTTTAGCTGAAAGACTACTAAACGCATTGGTGAAAATAGCTAGGAAGCTCATAGAGGAAAACAAAATAGACAAAGAATATGCTGAAGAAAAAATTAAAGAGCTTATAAAGTAAACCTCCTATTTTTATATTTCTAATGTATATACCTACGTAGACAAAATTATCCACGTTACCATGGGTTCCAAATTACAACAAATAGGACACCACACTACATTAAACTGGAACCTAACTTTTGGAATGTGGTTTCGCAACTAACTACAATCTTAAAACACTAACTACATCTGGTAAATTAAGCTCTTAAACAGTATTGTAGGGTAAAACTGTAATCCTATTATCTTTACTTACATGTTAGTTGTCGTTGACAGTTATCTGGTAATTTAACTACGCATTTACACTCTATACTGTAGTGCTATTAGGGGAACTGGGTTGTCGTTGACACTTCTACTCTAGGTTTAGTAGGGTTTCTAGAGTGGTGTTTTAGGTTCTTAGCTAAGAACATTTTAGCTAAAATACGTATTCTAGCTAGTTTGCTTCTAGAATACACTTCAACAGCTTTAGCTATAACAGTAAAATACATGTTAGCTAACCTAGTCTCTCTCGAAACACTTATTAGCCTCTATTTAACCCTAACCTTAACAATTGAAGTTAAGCTTAAATTTAAAATTGAAGAAAATATTATGGTTAAGGCTATGGGAATGCAGTTAAGTCTAGAAGTACTTAGTTTAGCTATAACTATTCTAGATACTCTAGAATATACTTTAGCTAACTCCAGAACATAGGTTCAAAGTCTAAAAACACCAAATTATGGAGCCTCCAATATAGGATCCATAACCATAGTTAGTATCGTGGATAAATTTATCCACGTGAATAACTACATTATATTAGTAAATACCGTAGGCCTTCTAACTAGGAGCTTATTTTGTGTAGTATATTTTTGCTTCTTCTGTTTTAGGATTGTATTTTACAGCTATTTTCCCTTTTTTAGGTGCTTTTACGGTTAACCATACATGGCCATATCCGTCAGTTTTTACTTTAGCTACTACGTTTTTGAAAACTAATTTCTTAATGACTTTATCTTCTAATATTTCCTCATGTTCTGTGTTTAAAACCCATAGGCCTATTAGTGCTCCATATAGGTTTCCTTCTACAATAATTTTCTCTACCACTTCCCCCCTTATAGAAAGACTTACATTGGTTTCTTTCAGCTTCTCCCTCTAAGTTTCTATGGGTATTGCTTCTTTACCTTTATGTTTCATGTTTAGAACTGTTTTTAGCCTACGGTAAACTGTTGACTTAGATATTCCAAGTTTCTTAGCTATCATTCCGTAACTGTATCCTTTACTGTATAGTTCTAGGATTTGTAAGTCCAAGTTTCCTTTTCCAAGATCCCCTACGGTAACATCTATGTTTGACTTCATTTTTGCTAAGGCCTCTAACTGTAGCTTAACTTTCTCAAACCTATGCTTCAAATAAACTAGTTCCCTTTTAAGCTCCATGTTTTCACTACGTTTCTTCATGTATGCAATTAGGGTTAAAGCGAGAGCTATGGTTAATATTGCCGTAATGTATTCAAACAATGTATTCACCAAGTTCCCCTATCGTTTCAAAAATTGAATACATGGTGAAAATATAAAGCTAAGGGCCAAATATTCACTAAGTTCCGTAAAGAGCCTTCTTACTTCCTTAGTATTTTAACTACTTTATCCCAAAATACTTCATATCTCCCTCCAACTAAGGCTCTTCCTCTTTTCCAGCTACTTATTAGTCCTAGTTTTCTGAGAATTCTTAGTATATCTTGTAGGTCTCTGTAAACATTTGTTTCTTCTGGTGCTAATTTCTCCTTAATTATTTCATCTGCAAGTTTCCTCTTAAATTCATTAACGCTAGAAAAGGTTATGTATTTATCATTTAACTTCTGTATTAACGCTAAGATATCTACATAGTTTGCTTCTACTAGAAATTTTCGTGTAAGCTCTCTTTCATAAAGCTCTTTAGAGGAATTATAATATTTTAGAAGTTTTTCACCTTCATAAGTTAATGTAAAACTTGCTGGATCTATTAATCCTAAGTCCCTTAACGCTAACTTAATGTTTAATATCCATGCGTTTCTTTGCCTCTCGCTTCTAATGTTCCTTAGTCCCCTAACTTTATCCCATATTCTATTCGGTATTTCCTCCGCTCCGTGCAGTATTTCAGTTTCCCCTATTGTTTTTAATATCTCACCTATTTCTTCCGGTTTTAGGTCTCTAAGATAACCGTAACCTCTTTCTATTCTCTCAACTTCCCTTGCTTTAACCTTTGACCGTTTTGCTTCTCTTATAACTTCAACTTTACCGACATCTATAACTTCAAGTAAACCTACATCTTCTATCCAAAAATACTTTCTAAAAATTTCCATTTCTCTTTTTGGTAATGCTAAGTATGAGTAATCTGCATGAACCATGTAGGCTAAAGCTTGTCCTAAACCAGTAAGATATTCCCTAAAACTTGCATTACTTGGTTTGCATTCGACAAATACTGTTCTTCTTTCTTCATCTTCAAGCTTTAAAGCAATTACATCGGGGTTTGGGAAATACCCTAACCCCTTAGAAACAAGGATTACATCTTCTAATTCCTTAAACCATTTTATAACGCTTTCTACAACTTCACTATGCGTTAGTGCCATAGGCTATCACTACTTTACTTTAACGGTTTTCTAAATATAATTACGTAATCGTGAATGCATATGAAAAAGTTGCTTCTTAGAGATCTAAACTTCATTGTATTTATGAAGTTTATTCTTGACTCAGCTAACCGAGTAACTTTAATAACCTTACTATAGTACTCAAACCCTTCTTTCAGACTAATATCTGTTAAGTAGTAGTCTAGAGGAACAACTTTACCTTTTTCTTCAAAATGTTCACCAATAAGTAAGCAGAAAAACCGGCCGGGTTTAAGAACCCTATAGATCTCCTTAATAACATCTCTCATACCCTTAAGGTATTCCTCTAGAGTACGGGTTTCTGAAAGATCTCCTTCAACATAACCGTATTCTTTACTAAACCTTATAAGCCTCCAGTATGGTGGGTGTGCGAAAACAAGGTCTATGCTTTCATCTTCTATACCTAGTTCCTTCATTTTCCTAGCGTCTCCAATAATTATTTTCTGTTTTTTAAGCCACTCATTAACTTCCGGGTCTAATGTTGAAACGGTAAGGTTTTCCTTAGCTATTTCAGCTATTTTAGGATTAATTTCTATTCCTATACCTCTTCTTTTAAGATAAGCACAAGCTACTAGTGTAGTACCTCCCCCTACAAAGGGGTCTAAAACTGTTTCTCCTTTTCTTGAAAAACGTAAAATGCATTGTCTAGGTATTTCTATGGGGCAGTTTCCATGTATTGTTTTCTTAGTCCAACCGTAGGGGTCTCTTTCCGGGGTATCCCATATTGTGAAAAACTGCAATCCCATTTTCTCATATTCACGCCACTTATAAGGATCTAAGTCATTTACCTTTAACTCTGCTTTCCCTTTAGACATATCACATACCTCTCTCTTTATATTATTATATTGTAAACTCAACTACCTTTCTTGATTTAGGTGTTAAACCATAGTAGTGGTTAAATATTTTACCACATTTCTTACACTTAACCCTTTTAACATTGTAGAACCTATACTTCCAAGTCTTCAATATTTCAAACTCTTCTTCATTACCGCAGTTGGGACATTTAACCATGTTTGGTTTCACCACACTTTCTAACTACTATGCTGTTCTTTTCGAAAACCCATTCTATTACATCTTTTTCCCTTAATTCTAATAGTTTTCTTACCTCTCTCGGTATAGTTGTTCTATAGTATTTACCTACTTTGGTTTTAGCAAGTACCGGCATGTTTTCTAAACCACCTATTATAGAATTTAATGCATAAGATTTTATAAGATTTTATATAAGCTACTATGGGGGTTTAGTAGGGGATCTATAACCCGAAAAACCGTATAGAATAGGTTGTGGTAATGTTTAGAGATGTTTTGAAAATATTTGAAAGGGAGAAAGAGTTTCTTAAGAAAGCGGGGTGGTATGTTTCTAACGGTTCATCTTATAGGTGGTGGGGTAATTTAGGTAGGCCGGAGGAAATTATTTTAACAGCTATTTTGGTTCAAAGATCTAAGTGGGAATGTGCTGTTAAAGTTTTGGAAAACCTTAGAAGAAGAGGTCTAATAGATTTCCATAAGTTAGCTGTTTTTAATGCGGGTAAGTTAGAGGAACTGTTTAAACCTATTGGTTTTAGAAAAGCTAAAGCTAGAAGGATTATTGAGCTTTCCAATAAAATAGTTAGTATTGGTGGTTTGGAAAAGCTTAGGGAAATGGATGTTAACGTTCTTAGATCTATACTTACTTCAATTAGGGGTATTGGTTTTGAAACAGCAGATGCGATAATTCTTTACGCACTAAATAAACCTACAATACCGGTTTCAAAACATGTTAGACGTGTACTTAGAAGATTAGGGGTTATTAGGGGTAATGAAGAATACGAATCTATAAGGAAACTAATACTTAGCAATTTAAGAGACCTTTATGGTTTAAAACTCTTCTATGCTGGAATAACAGCTGTAGGTAAGTTTACATGTAAGTCAAGGCCGAAATGTAGTAAATGCATACTGAGAGACATATGTAGGGGGAGAGCAAATGAGTTTTGCTAATTTTTCAGAACTCTTATTTAATACCTTAACAGTTATAATGTAATGAAGTGTGTAAGTTTATGAACCTTAGTTATGGTTTAAGTGAACGCAAGGTTTTCCTTTACGTTATGGACATCATTAAAATGTTGAATATTAGTTCTGAAAACTTCTTAGAGTACTCTAAAGACCCTATAGAACTATTTAACATGGTTAAAAGTGATGTAGAGAAGTATGTAGGTGAAATATATGATGTTAGAATTTACAAGGTTTTCCTAGATCCTAAAGAAATAGATGGGGTAATAGAGTATACTGTTAGTTCAAGTATAGGTGTAGTTTCAGTAAAAATAATTTACTCTAACAAACCGGTAAAAACATTAATAAAATACTATAGGTTTGAGAGGGGAAACTCTAGGTCTTGAACACCCTTTACACTTATATTTAAAAGAAAAAGGTAAGTTATGTAATATCTTTCTCTGAAACCTACTTAGTTACTTCAAATACTAACCATTGCTCTAATTCTTCCCTACTTGGCATGTGCTTTTCTAGGTTTAGATTATATAGTGCTTTTACTAGGTAGTATAGCCATGTTATTCTCCTAGTTTCTTTAAGTTTTTCAGCAAATATTTCAATAACAGCTCTCTTAGACCACTCCATGTTCTCCTCTTTGATAGCTTTTTGAAGGTAGTTTAGGTATTGGTCTAGTGTTCTCATAGTTTGTACACCTATCTGTATACATATTTGAATACAAAATTATTTAAATTTTTCGAATACGAAAACTTAAATATTTCCAAATACATTTCTGAATACGGTGAGTTTAAGTGAAAATAGTTTTCGAAAGCAAGATCTCTAAAATGGGGGAATACTATCTAGTTAAAATACCTAAACCATTAAAGCACATGGTAAAGGAACTACATGGAAAGAAGGTTAAAGTAGTAATAGAATATGGTGAGAAGTAAGGTGTAAAACATGGTAAAATGCATGTATGATGGTTTTAAGGTAATTCATAGGTTAGGGTTGAACCCTATTCTAAGGATACTGTTTAAAATAGATTTTACCGAGGATTTTAAAGAAGATTTCCCGTTACTATTAGTGAATTCTAAGTTTAAAATTAGACTTTACGAAGTTACAAAAGACCTTAGATCATGGAGCCCTAAAGACCTCATTAATGAATTTATTGGAGGAGGTATTTTAGTTTCTAAGCCTCACTCTGAGGTAGTTGGATCCTATGTAGACATACCCGTGTCTAGAAGTTTAATTAACTCTATTAATGAGATAAAGAGTTTAGATAAGCTTCCAGCATTTGAAATTAAAGTGGAATGGGATGGAGTATTTTTAGAGTATGCTACAGCTAAACCAAAGCACTTTAGCTCTCTAGTTTGCAAGAACGTGTTTGGTGAAGAACGTAACTTAGTAGTTTTTACAACAGATGAAGTAGACTTACTTATGAGGGATCTAAAATATGTTGAAACTTTAAGAGTGGAAATACCTTTACCTATAAAAGTAGAACATGTTGGTTTAGAAAAGATAGTGAAAAGTGTTGAGGAAATTATGGTAGCTAAAGAGGAGCTAATGCGGGGAAACTACCCTAGAGTATTGAATACATGTAGAAACATAATAATGAACTACTTAACTAAGAGAGAGGCTAGAGATAAATTAGCTGAAGAAATTGTAGACTACATCATATCTAAAATACCGGAACAGCAAAAAAGCCTATATGCTGATGTACTAAGTAGAATGGGTAAGACAATTCAAGGTCTTCTACAGCACTTACATAAGTTCCTTAAGGAAGATACTGGAAAACTAATAGCAAATCCTTTAAGAGGAGATACGGAATACGCTTTCTACACGCTCTTCAGCATAATAAAGTACTTAGCTGAACTATCAACACAATGGTAAACATCAAACAATAGCATTGCTATACTGTTGATGGAAGTGGACTTCTACATAATTGTAGATAGAAGTCTCTGCTTCAATGTTTTTTGAAGATAACTTATAAATATAAGTGTTCTCTAATTCTATCTATAGGTGTTTTGGTGAAAGCTATAGCCTATGTTAGGGTTTCAACTAGGGAGCAAGATGAGGAGGTTCAGAGGAAAGCTATTGAAGAATTTGCTGAAAGTAGAGGTATTGAAGTTGTTAAGTTCTATGTTGATAGGGGGGTTTCTGGAAGTAGAAAGTTTAGCTTAAGACCTAGTGGTAGTAAGCTCCTAGAGGAAATAGATAGTGTTAAACCAGATATCGTTTTAGCTTGGAGTTTAGACCGCATAGGTAGAACAATGCTAGACACGTTAAACACGGTAATAGAGTTGGAAAATAGGGGGTACAAAGTAGTTACGGTTAAAGAAGAATGGTTACAAACCCTAGATCCAAACATTAGAAAGCTAATTCTAACCATACTATCATGGGTAGCTGAGTTTGAAAGAAAACGTATTAGGGAAAGACAAGAAGAAGCTTGGAAAATGGGTAAGCAGAAGGGAAGACCTAAAGTAGAAATCCCAGTTAAAATAGTTAAAAAATTCCTAGCTAAAGGACTAAGCAAAAAAGACGTTTACAGAATACTAGTAGCTAAAGGGTATTTGAAATACAAGGAGAAAGGTAAAGAGAAAACACTAAGCTACCCCCACTTCCTAAGAAGACTAAAAGAACTGAAAATTAGGTAGGGTTTCTTAAATGAAAATGCTAAAGAAAGAAAAGAAAATCAAAGTTATGAATGCTTTCGACTTAAAAATAATGCTAAATACTTTACTATACTCTGAAACACTTACTAGTCTCGAAATAGCCATAATCATTATCCTAACTTTGCTATGCCTATCTCCAACAAGGCGTATTAAACAAGGAATATTTGAAAAACTGTACCAAGACCATATAACAAAAGTACCGCACAGCACATGTTATAGAGCAATAAGATTTCTAGCTGAAAACGGGATAATTAGAATTATCAAATATAGCCCTAAAAACGTTTATATTTACTTAAACCCAGAAGTTAAATCTTACATTTGGGAATGGTTTAATCAATTTAAAGAACTATATATAGATGCTGAACGCCTTGACAAAGTATTGAAAGATGAAAAGTATAAGAAGTACTTATAATTAATTACGGTGATTTATGGTGACTGTTAAAGAACTTAGAACGTACATGTTGAAGGTTGAGAAGCTTAAGAGCCTTATTGAAACATTAACTTTTGTTGATGGATATACTTTGAAGGAAATATCTTCAATACTTGGTGTTTCATATCGTACGATACTTAATTGGGTTCACGGTAAAAACTATCCTTCAAAATCAACTATAGACTACTACATTGATGTTCTTAGGAGAATTAGGGAAGGATCTTTAAACATCTATGATTTTTCAAACTACGGATATAATGATATTATACGTACCAGTTTAAATCCATCATTTACATTTAACGGCTACAGTAACAT
>Ga0180300_10001068_pt1 | contig 12559 bp, 12 predicted proteins | sample GuaBasSediGuay15_FD_121798 | JGI IMG/M metagenome (GOLD analysis project Ga0180300, IMG submission 121798) | Subseafloor sediment microbial communities from Guaymas Basin, Gulf of California, Mexico - Guay15, Core 4569-2, 21-24 cm | ecosystem: Environmental > Aquatic > Marine > Hydrothermal... | reverse complement strand
GGTAATGAACCAGAATTATGAGCCTGCAGCGATAAGTCTGTTTTTACAAAGCGCCGATTATTACCTAATCGCTTCTGCGTTGGCATGGAATTTTGCCGTGGTTACCCACGAAGTGCCTGCTCAGACGAGACGGAAAGTTAAAATTCCCAATGCCTGCATAGGGTTGAAGATACGACACTTGACGCCTTATGAAATGCTGCGAAGGGAACGCGCCCGCTTCGTCTTGGAAAGGAGAAACGGCAAATGAACCGAAGTTGAGGAGGTGTTTATGGTGAGGAGGCAGAAACGGAGGATGCTGACTAACAATGAGATTCGCCGTCTCATGTTGCAGTACTTCTACGATCGAAACAGAAATGCAACCAGTATCACTGGGAAGAAAGGGGCATCTGTCAAAATTAGTGACATCAAAAAGCATCTCAAACAGCGATATGGGCTTACACAGCAGGAGGTAGTGAGCAACCTTACCTATTTACTAAGCCAGGGATGGGTGGAAGAGAAAGTAATTGAGAAGCAAGTTCATACAAAGGGCGGAACAGTAATCCCCTCCACTACAAAGTACTATCAGATTACGGCTGCAGGCATCGACAAGATCGAAGGCCCCGGAGAGTTTACTATGCCAAGGTTCCATGGAATTAGGATAGAAGCCACAGGACAAAATATCATCACAGTTGGCGATGGTAACCAAATCAACGCGCAGTTTGGTGACTTAGGTCAAGCACTTGCAGAACTCCGTAAGGCGATTATAAGATCCGATGTGCCAGAAGCCAACAAAATGGACCTCGTAGCGGACATCGACACCATCCAGTCGCAACTCGCAAAGCCGCGGCCAAATCCAAGCATTATTCGTGCTGCTTGGGAAGTAGTAAAAGGAGCTGCCGCTATAGGAGGTTGCGCTACCCTCGTTAGGAAAGTAGCAACTTTAATTGGAAAGTTTCTCTCATGACTAACAGCCAGAGTGTGCGTGATGCGGTTTTTGTAGCGGAGCATCATACAACACCTCCATGCAGTAGTCTTGAGGAGTCAGCATATGTCAAGTAGGTGGACTGAAGTTACTCTGAGAAGTGTAGCTGAGGTCATTATGGGCCAGTCGCCCCCTGGCTCCACCTACAACGAGGAAGGAGATGGTCTCCCGTTTTTCCAGGGAGTAAAAGACTTCAATTACCGCCACCCTACTACACGAGTTTACTGTTCTGCCCCCTCAAGGATTGCCCAGCCAGGCGATATTTTGTTGAGTGTGCGTGCTCCTATCGGTCAAGTAAATGTGGCTGATAGAGTGTGTGCGATTGGTCGTGGTTTATCAATCATTCGGGCAAGGAACCCCAGAGATTGCCGTTTTATCGAATTCGTGCTCCGGTTTTTAGAGCCTTCTTGGCATGCAATCGAAGGCACAGGCTCTGTTTTCGGCAATGCTACTAAGAAGGACCTCGAATCATTAATCCTACCATGGCCGCCCGAGAGGGAGCGGCACGCTATCGGCCACATCCTGGGGACGTTGGATGATAAGATTGAACTACTGCGGCGGATGAACGAGACGCTGGAAGCAATGGCGCAGGCGTTGTTTAAGTCGTGGTTTGTGGACTTCGACCCGGTGATAGACAACGCTTTAGAGGCGGGAAATCCCATCCCCGACCAACTCAAGGGAAAAGCCAAACGCCGTCTGGCTCTGGGCAACAAACGCAAGCCGCTACCGAAACACATCCGCCGTCTCTTCCCCGACCGCTTCATCGCTTCCGAACTCGGCCCAATCCCGGCGGGGTGGGGGATTAGATCTCTCGATGAAATTGCAGAATATCTGAACGGCGTAGCGTGGCAGAAGTACCGAGCAAAGGAAGGTGAACCCTCGCTGCCTGTAATCAAAATCCGGGAATTGCGGGAAGGCATTACCCCGGCAAGCGACCGGGCCAGCCTGGACGTACCGGAGGAATACATTGTCGAAGATGGCGATGTACTTTTCTCATGGTCGGGAAGCCTGTTGGTGAAAATTTGGTGTGGTGGGCAAGGTATACTCAATCAGCACCTGTTTAAAGTTTCGTCGAAGCATTATCCAAAGTGGTTTTATTATCTCTGGACGAGTGAACACCTTGACCGCTTTCAAAGGATAGCGGCTGACAAAGCCACAACAATGGGGCATATCAAACGTTCGCACCTTAGCGAATCATATGTGCTTGTCCCCAATTCAACGTTGCTTGGCAAAATGACGACGATAATTGAGCCACTCGTTGAGAAGCAAATTGCAAATAAAATAGCTTGTCGCACACTTGCTAACATCCGCGACGCATTGTTGCCTAAACTAATCTCCGGCGAGATTCGGGTGGAAAATGCGGAGGAATTCTTGGAAGAGAGAGGTCCTTGTTAGGAGATTGTATGATAGAGATCTATCCCAATCTTTACATAGGCAACATGCAAGACTATGAAAGGCACGTTAAACATCAAAAAGGCTGGTGGGTAGTTCACGCCTGTAAGGACCCTTATCACCGTCAGGCACTTGGTTACCGTACGCGAGGTGCCCCTAGGAATCATCCGGAGTATCTGTGGGCAAGGCGGGGACATCGTTTGATTCTTAACTTGGTGGATGCTGCAGATCCATCTTATATACCTAAAGAAATTATTGACACAGCCCTTAAATTTATCCATAAAGGCTTGAGGGAAGGGGCACGAGTATTAGTCCATTGCAATCAGGGAGAGTCGCGCTCGGCGGCTATCGGCTTGTTGTATTTGGCTGTATTTACAGATGCTATTCCTAATTCTTCACTTAAAGAAGCTGAGCAAGCGTTTCTGCGAATATATCCCTATTATCGGCCTAGCAAAGGCATGAGAGGGTTCTTGGCCAATTGTTGGGCCACTTACTGTGGTTCTTGAAAGAAGAGGGAGATGACATTGAAGTTCACTGAATCCGAACTCGAAAGCCTTGTTCTAGGCTGGCTGAAAAGCATGTGCTGGCAGGTCAGGCGTGGCGCGGATATCGCGCCCAGAACGCCTGCTGCCGAACGCGAAGACTTCGCCATATGGTGGCTGCAGGCAAGAAATTCAGGACAATTTCTGGAGAAAAGAGTGTGAAACGAGAGGCCAAACTTCTTCTTAACAAGGCGTGTGACTCCATTTTGCTTGCCATTGAGTTGTTCAACCGGCCTCATGACCGCGGTCGAGTGGCCGGAACGCTCATCCTATTGGACCACGCGTTCGAAATGCTTCTTAAGGCAGCAATTCTTCATAGAGGGGGAAGGATCCGCGAGAAGCGCGCCAAACAAACAATCGGGTTCGATAAATGTGTGCGGATTGGATTGAGCGACGGAAGGATAAAATTCCTGACGGAAGAACAAGCCCTCAACTTGCAAATAATAAATAGCCTACGAGACGCTGCCCAACATCACTTGCTGGACATCTCCGAGGGACAACTATATATACACGTGCAATCAGGAGTCACTCTTTTTCGGGATCTACTCAAGCATGTGTTCGGGCAAGACTTGTCCCGATACTTGCCAACTCGTGTTTTGCCAGTGTCTACATCGCCACCCACAGACCTCGCTACACTTTTTGATTCGGAGGTTGAGGCAATCCGCCAACTGTTGCAACCAGGCAAGCGCCGTCAGATTGAAGTAGAAGCGAGACTTCGCCCCTTGGCTATCCTTGATTCCGCGATTAGGGGGGAGAAAAAACAACTTAGTTCCGGGCAGCTACGGCGTATCGGCCGACATCTCTCCTCCGGAAAGGAGTGGGCAGAAGTGTTTCCGGGGGTAGCAGCTGTTGAAATTACTACCGATGGCACCGGTCCGACACTCTCTCTTCGTATAACGAAGAAAGAGGGTGTGCCTGTTCGGCTCGTACCGGAGGGTACACCTGGAGCCGCTGTTGTGGCAGTAAAGCGCGTGAATGAGCTGGATTTCTATAGTCTTGGGGCAAAGCAACTGGCCGACAAACTTGGGCTCACTTTGCCGAAGATAGTTGCGGTCGTGGACTATCTCGGCATCCGCGGAGACCCCCGTTGTTACAAGAAATTCAAGATCGGGGGTGTGACGCATAAGCGTTACTCACCGATCGCTATTGAGAAAATCAGAGCCGCCTTCGAGAGGGAAAGTGTGGACGAAATTTGGGAGAAAATGAAACAGCGTCGTGCAAGGGAGAAGAGGAACAAAAAATGAGGGGTCCAGTCGCTGAATCAGATGTTGAGTATGCTGCTCTTACCTGGTTGAAGTCGCTGGGCTGGCAGATCAAGCATGGACCAGATATTGCGCCCGGGACGCCCGCAGCGGAGCGCGAAGATTTTAGGCAAGTGGTGCTCCATCAGCGCTTACGGGACGCTCTCTACCGCCTCAACCCAGACCTGCCAGACGAAGCGATTGAGGATGCCTTCCGTAAACTTACTCGGCTTGAAGGCGCGACGCTTGTGGCACGCAATCGCGCCGTCCACCGTATGCTGGTGGATGGCGTGACCGTGGAATACAAACGGACTGATGGCTCCATCGCCGGGGCGCAGGTGCGGGTGCTTGGCTTCGAACATCCAGAAGACAACGACTGGCTGGCGGTTAATCAGTTCACCGTCATTGAGAACAAGAACAACCGCCGCCCAGATATTGTTCTGTTCGTCAATGGGTTGCCGCTGGCAGTAATTGAACTCAAGAATCCCGCCGACGAGCAGGCAACCATTTGGAGCGCCTTTAATCAACTTCAAACATACAAGGCCGAAATCCCCTCGCTGTTTGAGTACAACGAGGTGTTGGTGATTTCGGATGGTCTTGAAGCCCGCATCGGTACTCTTACTTCCCCCAGAGAGTGGTTCCGGCCATGGCGTACCATTACCGGTGAGTTCGTGGCTTCAGAAAACCTTCCCGAACTTGAGGTACTTCTGCAGGGAGTGTTCGAGAAGCAGCGGTTTTTGGACCTCATCCGCTATTTCATTGTGTTTGAGGACGCAGGCGGGGGGAAACTATTGAAAAAGGTGGCCGGTTATCATCAATATCACGCGGTTAATGTAGCCGTGGAAGAAACACTACGCGCCATCGGGCTTCAACGAGTGGCGGAAGAGACGGCGAGGGAGAAGCAGAGAGTAGGCAGGAAACCGGGCGGAGCGCATGGAGACCGCAGGATTGGCGTGGTGTGGCACACCCAGGGAGCGGGGAAGAGCCTGACCATGGTTTTCTATGCAGGCCGCATTATCCGCCATCCCGCTATGAACAACCCTACCATTGTGGTTATCACGGACCGTAACGATCTTGATGACCAACTGTTCGGCACTTTCTCTCGTTGTCATGAATTGCTGCGCCAGCCCCCGATACAGGCACAAAGCCGCGCTCATCTACGGGAACTCCTTTCGCGGGAGGCCGGGGGTGTAATCTTCACCACCATCCAAAAGTTCTTCCATGAGGAGAAGGGCGATACCCATCCTGTTCTTTCGGAACGCCGCAACATCGTTGTCATCGCTGACGAGGCTCACCGCAGCCAGTACGATTTTATCGACGGCTTCGCCCGCCATATGCGGGATGCCTTGCCACACGCAGCGTTTATCGCCTTCACTGGGACGCCCATAGAATTCGACGACCGCAACACGCGCGAGGTGTTCGGAGATTATATTTCGATCTATGACATCCAGCAGGCGGTATACGACGGGGCCACGGTGCCGATTTACTACGAGAGCCGTTTGGCCAAGTTAGCATTGGATGAGTCTGAACGTCCCAAAATCGACCTCGAGTTTGAAGAGGTGACCGAAGGAGAAGAGGTCGAGCGTAAGGAGCGGCTTAAGACTAAATGGGCGCAACTCGAAGCCATTGTGGGGACGAAGAAACGCTTGAGGCTTCTGGCCCAGGATATTGTGGAGCACTTCGAGCGGCGGCTGGAGGCAATGGAAGGAAAGGCGATGGTAGTATGCATGAGCCGCCGCATCTGTGTGGAACTCTACAATGAGATAATGGCCCTCCGTCCGGAGTGGCACAGCGATGACGACGATAAAGGCGCGATCAAAGTAGTGATGACTGGCTCTGCGGCTGATCCGCCGGAGTGGCAACCGCACATCCGCGATAAGAGGCGCCGTGAAAAGTTAGCCCAGCGTTTCCGCGATCCAAACGACCCTTTGAAAATGGTGATCGTGCGTGACATGTGGCTCACAGGTTTTGATTGCCCACCTCTGCACACTATGTACATTGACAAGCCCATGCGTGGCCATACGCTCATGCAAGCCATCGCTCGGGTGAATCGTGTGTTCCGCGACAAGCCCGGGGGTCTGGTGGTAGACTACCTCGGCCTCGCCTCAGACCTTAAACGCGCTCTACACACCTATACTCAAAGCGGCGGTAAAGGGCGCACATCCATCGACAAGGAAGAGGCAGTGTCAGTAATGCAGGAGAAATATGATATCTGCTGCGGCTTGTTCCACGGTTTCGATTGGTCTCGGTGGAAACAGGCTGACCCTGCTGGGAGGTTGGAGGTGATCAAAGAGGCTCTCAACTATATTTTAGGCTTGGAAAACGGAGAGCAGCGGCTACGGCAAGCGGTGACGGAACTTTCCAAGGCGTTTGCTTTGGCCGTGCCTCATGATGAAGCGATGCGTATTCGTGATGATGTGGCATTCTTCCAAGCCGTGAAGGCAGCGTTAAGTAAGCGCACGCCCAAAACAGAACGGTCCCGAGAGAAGATTAACCATGCGGTGAGGGAGATTGTAGAGCGAGCCATTGCGCCTGAAGGGGTGGTGGACATCTTCAGCGTGGTTGGACTACAGAAGCCGGACATTTCCATTCTGTCTGATGAATTCCTTGCCGAGGTGCGCAATATGCCCCAGCGGAACCTCGCCGTGGAGGTGCTTAAACGGTTGCTCGAAGGCGAGATCAGGGTCCGCCGTCGAAAGAACGTGGTACAGGCTCGTTCTTTCGCGGAACTTCTGGAGCGAGCCATCCGCCGTTACCAGAACCGCACCATCGAAGCCGCACAGGTTATTGAAGAACTGATCCATCTGGCTCGTGAGATGCGCGCAGCTGACCGCCGCGGTGAGGACCTAGGGCTTTCTGAAGATGAACTGGCGTTCTACGATGCTCTGGCGGAGAACAAGAGTGCCGTTCAGGTTTTGGGCGATGAGACCCTGCGCGACATTGCCCGGGAATTGGTGGAGGTGGTGCGCCGCAACGTGACCATCGACTGGACTGAGCGGGAAAACGTACGAGCACGCCTGCGGGTGTTGGTAAAACGCGTCCTTCGTCGATACGGGTATCCGCCCGACAAACAAGAGAGAGCCACAAAATTGGTGCTTGAGCAGACCGAGGTGCTATGCAGCAAATGGGTCGCGTAAAAGGGTGCCCATAGCAGAACGAACCACAAGTTACGTGGCAAACAATCTCCCAATCACAGACGGGCGGTGCTTTAAGAACACAAGCATACAAAGGTCGCCCGTAGAAGCCAGTCAAGTCCAAAATGTTGTGTAATTTTTTCTCTGCTTGTAACGAGGCAAAGTCGTAGACGAAGCAAACCTGCAAGCAGCACCTATGCGCCATCTCGCCCGCATTCTCCACCACTCCGCACCAGACACCCAACACGCTCCTGTAACCCTCCTCGTCCACCCCCACTACCACCATCACCGCCTCCCCTTCTACCCTCCCCCCTCGCCTCACCTTCCCATACATCGTGTTGCATATCAGATATGGATAACACCCCTTAAGCGGTCTGCTGCGCCACGCCTCCACCTCCTCGTCCAGCGCCTTGAAGACCGAAGAAACAAAAAACTTTGAGACCACATCCCAGTATAACTCCTCAAAGAAGTGGCTTGGGCTGTGTGTTGAGGCGCCGTCTATGCGCGTTTATGTGCGGAGGTGGCTGTGCTGGACAAATCTGGGTGGGAAGTGGGGAGGTGTGTAAAAGATGCGGGGTGTGAGGGAAAAGGGAGATGGATGAGGCAAGTAGCGGTGTGGTCGTTACCACTGCAGGGTGGCGGGGAGTGCTTTTTTTGCTGCGGATGCAGCGATTAAAAACCTCTGTTTTGAACTGTCCGTTCTGTCGCGTGGGGAGCAGAATGGAGGAGGGTTGTTGACACGCAGGATGAGAGGAGCCCAGCGCGGCGGTCGTTACCGCCCGTTGCGGTAGCCCTAGCGTTCTGGGACGGCGTTTGCAGGGCTGCGCGTTGAGGACACAACTGAACTCTTAATGCGGCATAATCTGCTCTTGCCAATCCATTTGGGTTGCATTTTCTGGCTTGTGCAAGCATGAGGAATCAAAACGAACCTCCATCACTGTCAGATGTCAAATCCTTGACAACTCCGGCTTATGACTACAACATCATGAGAAACTCACGCAAGGTTCAATGTCCGTTTCAAGCACCCTCAAATGTTTTTTACACAACGCGGCAGGCGACTGTGTCTTCGCTTGTAATCTATGAGCAGGTGCTCCTCCACAGCCGCTGGACGGACTGTCTCTGCCCACCTTATGAACAGGTTTGTTGTGTCAAATTCTTCCCTTATTCGCCTTCCAGTTGAGTGCGGTGTCTTGCCTTTGATAAGTCCTTCCTTGACGCGTCTCCTCAGATTCGAGGCTCTGCCTATGTGTAGAATTTCGCCGCCACTTGTTTTTACCATATAAACACCAGGGGAATCAGGTGGGCTTACCCCACCCAGCCGAGCGTGCCGCTCTATTTTGTGCCAAGGAAGCCAATCGCTCCAGTAGAGCTGTATTTCAGGAATTTTTATTACCTGCAACTCTGCCATGCTGGCCTCCTTACTCCAACCGCTTTCTACAAACTGCCCCAGTCCTTTCAACCTACAGGAAACTACAGAAGTTCTAATGGCAAAGCAATCCTTTCGTGCCCAGATTTTGCAAATATGAGTTTGCACGATGGCAATGCATTATGCCGCATCTTCCGCACGACAGGGTGAACCTAACATGCCGTGTCTGTTACATTTTCCCGTAGCGTGCAAACGAAAAAACGCGCCTTCGATGTATCGCCTGTCGTAAGCTAACCGCAAGTCTATGGAATTGATCTCGATTGAAATGCATTGGATGAAATGGGAAATGGAATTCATTGAATGGACATTTAATGGTATTCCAAACCAAAATTTGGAATGGCCAATTACAGTGAATCGTGTCCACAATCCCACGATAGCGAAACTCGGTAACTAACGGTCCGTCGTCTCCGACAAGATACGCTCAATTTCGCAGCACAAACCGGGTAACTCGTGAACCGCTATCTGCCATACTATCTGATAGTCCACAACAAAATAGGCATGCACAAAACGATTCCTCATGGCAACAATCTGCTTCCATGGAATGTTAGGATACTTTTCGTGGACCTCAGGCGGCACATTCTTTGCCGCCTCACCAATCACTTCAAGATTGCGAACCACCGCGTCCTGCGTCTTCGTATCCTTCAGAAACTCCTCCTGCGACATGTCACCAATGTATTTCCTGATTTTGTCAATACAGTAGAGGATGTCCTGCAGGAACAAACGCCAATCGCGCTCAGACATAAAGCAGGTCCCCCCGCACGCCTCGCCACAGAAGCGGTTTGCCCTTCAACGCCCTGAAAGTCGTAAGATCAACCTTAATACCAAGAATCTGTTCCAGATTGTCTTGGCACCCCTAAAAGTGAAACACGAGTTTATGTGGAAATCAGGCGGAACATCGCGTAGTCGTAGACGAAGCGATGTTCCGCCTGACCCGACGCTCTGGAGGACCTAACTATGCCAAGACTCAACCATCAAAAACGACTTGAAATCGCCCTCGCTATCCTGCGCGGCGAAGATGTCGCAAAAATCTGCGCTAAATACGGCGTCCACCAAAACACGGTCTACAAAATCAAGCAAGAAGCCCTGACCGCCCTACGACGCGGTCTTGGCGGACGCAACTCCGAAATAGCGCGCCTTGAACGCGAAAACGCCCGCCTCAAACAACTCGTCGCCGACCAGGCGCTCGCCATCAGCCTTTTTAAAAAACTCCAGAGTCGCAATGGAGAGAGGAGGTGATGGAAGCGATGTTGCAACACGGCATCAGCAGAGGCAGGGTTGCGGAGGCGCTGCAGATGGCGCGGGCAACGCTGTGGCGGCGTGCCCGCAGGACAGGAACACAGAAGAAGCGCGTTCACAGATGCCGCAGGATGCCGCATCCTGATGACGCAACACTGCTTGCGTGGATAAAGCGTCTCAAGGCGGAGCATCCCTACTGGGGCGCAAGACGCATCAGGGCGTATCTGCTGCGGAAGCATAGGTTGAGGGGGTTGAGCCGGCGGCGGGTTAATCGCCTGATGAAGGCGCACGGCTTGAGTGCGCCGCGTATCAGAACGAAGCGCACAAGACGGTGTCATCTGCCGCCGCCTGCGCCCACAGCGCCTAACCAACTCTGGGAGATGGATATGACAGGTGGCGTAACAGAACAAGGAGAGCGGTTCTACGCTATTGTGATAGAGGATGTCTACAGTCGGCGGATAGTGGGTGCTGGGGTGTTTGCAAGATGCAGGGCAGCAGAATGGGTGGATGTGCTGGATGCTGCGTTGAGGAGGGAGTTTCCGCAGGGCAGCAGGGGTATGGGGCTTGTGCTGCGGGTGGATAATGGTTGTCAGCCGACATCGCGGTATTTTGTGAGGTATGCGGCAGAATGCGGTGTGAGGCTTCAGTATACAGGTTATAGCAGTCCGCGGGAGAACGGACATGTGGAGCGGCTGATAAGGACGCTGAAGGAGGAGGTGATATGGGTGAGGGAGTTTTGGGACTTGGATGAGGTGAGGGCTGCGGTGAGTGAGTTTGTGGAGTTTTACAACGGTGAGTATCCGCACAGCGCGTTGGGATACGCGAGTCCTGACGATATGAAGCGGGAGTGGAGGCTGTTACAGAATGCTGCTTGACAGGACGGGTTACCACAAAATACAATGTTTCAAAAATGGGTGCCAGTACAACCGAACCCAGCCGCAACATGCGATAAGCATTGGGATTGGGGAATGTGTTAAATTGAATGGCATTTAATGGGTTTTCAGATTAGTCCATTCCCCAGTTCCAATCAGACAACCTTGAACGAAAAATAAATCCAGCCCATCACCGACGGTGTGTTCCATTTAAGGGTGTTGACTGTAGGCTAAACATTCGCTACCTTAATACTCTCTGCTTCGGAGCGTTCTCATGCTTGTTAAGCCGTCAGGAATACTCACATCCTACCTGTCGTGTTTTGAACTGCTTCCGACAAAGGAAACCTCTTTATCCGCCATTTTTGCCTTCCCGCTTGCCAAGTGCCCGCGGGTTCTCAAACTCTTCCTGAAAACTCTGTTCCAGAAGTTGCCTTTTAAAACAAACCCCTTGAACGCGGAGATATGGGTAGAAAAAAAGCATGAGCATGCGCGAACGGACATCGAAATAATCTCGCCGCCACATTACCATGTGATCGTGGAGTGCAAGGTAGGCGCGGCAAAAGTCAAAAAACAAAGAACCAAATACATTCCGTACTTCCATCAGCGGGCAAAGTATAAAGTCCTATGCTTCCTGACTCAAGAAAGGGACACAGCACAACTTGCTCATCAAGGTGTTCTGGTGCGTCATCTATCCTGGGCTGATATTCTCACCATGCTTGATGATAAAAAGGTTCGGGATATCCCCCTGGTCTCGGATTTTGTGAGGTTCTTTAACAGGAGGTATGGTATGCTCGGCATAAAGGAAATCCTCGTTCAGGATTTAGGAGAGGAAGAGGAAATCGAACGCTTTGAGAAGTTCCACCTGTACAAGAGAGACGAGACATACGGAACACCGCTATACTTCGCGCCGTATTTCACAAAGCGGACAGGAAGACCAGGGATTAGGTTCATCGCAAAGGTGCTCGGCGTGCTGACAGTAAGAGCCAAGGACGCCGAGCAGTTCATAGAGGACATAAGCCGGTTTGCCGAAAACACACCTGACTTAACAAAGGAAGAGAGACATGACCTGATAGATAGGTGGCTCAAAGGTATTCGCATGGAGAAAGACAAGGAGAGACTGTACACATGGTATTTCCTCAGCAAGCCATTAGCGCTCAAAAAGCCGCTTTTGAAAGCAGGCAAGTCTGGAGCCAAAGGATGGATAGCGGGCATGATACCCAAAAACAGGAGCATTGATTTCCTCACCTTTCTGGAACAGATTCAAAAACAGAGCGGGACAGAGTAGACTTGATTTCTTTCTTCTGATACTCGTTTGAACCTTACGACTGGAAACTTCAATTCCAGTGACTTCAGTCTAATTGCAGTGCACTGTAGTCGCTCGTCTTAATTCAATAATTAAAGACGCTTACGGCGGTAAGAGAGGAGCACACGCGCTATCTCCGCCAACGCCGCCACCCCTTCTTCGTCCAACTCCTTTATCGCGGCGGATAACGCAACATCATCAAGACTTCTAAAACTTGGATTGCGGTCATAAAGGAAAAGCATCGCAGGCTCAACATTAAGTCCATGCGCGATTTTGAGAATATTACGGAGCGTGACATTACGCTCCCCACGTTCCACCGCTCCAAGTGATTTGGGGTCAAGTTCCGCCTTGGCGGCTAACTGCTCTTGCGTCATTCTACGCATAATACGCAGATCGCGCACACGCCTGCCGAAATACCGCATCTCACCCTGCAACCACGCCTCAACCTTGCG
>Ga0180300_10001067_pt1 | contig 12563 bp, 16 predicted proteins | sample GuaBasSediGuay15_FD_121798 | JGI IMG/M metagenome (GOLD analysis project Ga0180300, IMG submission 121798) | Subseafloor sediment microbial communities from Guaymas Basin, Gulf of California, Mexico - Guay15, Core 4569-2, 21-24 cm | ecosystem: Environmental > Aquatic > Marine > Hydrothermal... | reverse complement strand
GTAGATTTTCTGATGGATTTCTCTTTTCTCACAATTGAAAAAGCGGAGTCATTTTTCCATCTTTAGTGCCTCAACGATGAATCAGCAGATGAAAAATAAGTTGAGTGCCTCTTAGCCTCCGCCTACTGGAGGGATGATCGCAACACGGTCTCCTTCCTTCAACTTTGTCTTGAAACCCTCCAGCGTTGTTATGCTTCTTCCATTAACTAGAAACTGCAGATAACTTTGCACGTTTCCCTTTTTATCATATATGTAGTCCATGAATTTGCGCCCATGTTTTTTCGAGAGTTGCTCCAACAGTTCGCCGACTGTGAGGTCGCTTGAGAATTTGATTTCTTCTTCTCGTTTACCCGTTATTTCCCGCAATGTGGTGAAGAACTTTACTGTTACCTTCATTTTACAGGCTCCTCACGGTTAACAGTTCTATTAATCATCTCTTCCATGCTGTGGCCGTGGCAATATACAAGTGCATTCTTGACTCCTTTAACCTTCTTTGCGGCATTTTTGATGTCCATGGCAAGTTTGAATGCGATAGGGCAAAACGGGCTTGAAGGTATAAAATCGATCTTTACGACTCCAGGTTCTTGTTCTTTTACGTCAGTGATCATATTCATCTCTCCGAACGTTAACCCTGTTTCTGGGTCCTTTATTTTTTCCACTTCTGCTCGCACTTTTTTCTCTCGTTTTGTCAACTCTATCACTCTTTCATTTAGAGTTTAATTTTTTTGAAACTCTAAAAAATAGAGTGTATTCATCCTAATAAATTGTAGGCTGCACAAAGTCTTCTTTCAATACCATAACATTAAACATTTAAACTAGCAGACACCTACATTAAAGTAGAGAGTTACATGAGACCTTAACAATGAGCATGAACTATAAAGAAATGTTGAAACGCGCACGTACACAACTTCCACCCGAAGTGTTTGAGCACAAACGCTTTGAACTTCCTAAGCCTTATGGCTCCACAATTGGCATGCGAACCATCATTCACAACTTTAAAGAGATTTGTGACGCGCTTAACAGGGACCCACATCACATGTTGAAGTTTCTTTCTAGAGAGATGGCAACTGCTGGAACCACGGATGGAACACGAGCGGTTTTTCAAGGAAAGTTTCGCCGCGATACTCTTGAGCATTTGATAAAAAGATATGTTGACGCATTCGTTGTGTGCCCTGTCTGTAAGCGTCCAGACACGAAAATTGTAAAAGAAAAACGCTTATCCTTCTTAATATGTGAGGCGTGTGGAGCACGATCATCCATAAGATCCGTGTAAAAGTGCTGAACATTGGAAGTCTACGTGAACATGCGGAAATGGGGCAATTACGTGCTTCTAGCGGCATGTGACGCTGACCTACTGGGAAGAGTTCTGCGGGAAGGCAAAATCGTTTTTGAAATACGCGAAGAATTCTATAAAGGACCAAAAATGAGCGTAGATGAGGCTATTGACCTTATGGAGAAATCAACAGTAGTCAATATGGTTGGAAACTGCATAGTGCAGAAGGCTATAGAGAAAGGATTAATCCACCCAGAGGCAGTTTTAAACATTTCAGGCGTTCTACACGCGCAAATCGTTAAAATGTGAAAAAGGATGTTTTAAACGTATTTAAGTAACCTTACCTTTTCTCTAGTAAGAGACAAAGAATCCTTGAGGTAGCTCCTTGGGCAAAAAGAAAATCATCAGCGAAGACGAAATCAAAGATTTGGTACTTCCCGCTGCAAACGACGTGCTTGGCATAGCTGTGAAACTGTTGGGTTTCGATAGAGTTTTAGTAAAGTGCCAAGATGGTCATGAACGCCTATGTCGGATTCGAGGCAAAATGAAGAGAAGAGTGTGGATAAGGCAGGGAGATATTGTTTTAGTTTCGCCATGGGACTTTCAATCCGACAAACGAGGCGACGTTATTTGGAGATATAAGAGGAATCAAGCTGAGTGGCTGAGAAAGAAAGGATACCTCACTATTTCATAGGAGGCTAACGGTGTCCTTTCGAAAAAAAGTGGATAAAAAACTATTACGCAAAGAAAAATTATACGAGACCAAACGGCTGATGAAAGAGAAGAGAGGCGATGAATACGAAGTTCTGGAAGAGGTTTTCGACCGCTCCACTTTAATGGTCATCTACGATTTCATGAACAAAGGAAAAATCGATGAAATCCACGGAGTTGTAAACGCTGGGAAGGAAGCCAGAATCTACTGGGGCAAAGACAGAGAGGGAAGAGAACTTGCAATCAAAATCTACCTAACAGTCTCAGCTGAATTTAAGAAGGGAATGCTCCCCTACATCAGAGGCGATCCACGGTTCACCCATGTACGAAAAGACACCCGTTCTCTCATATATGCTTGGGCTCAGAAAGAATTCAAAAACTTACAGCGCGCTATGGAGGCGGGAGTTAGAGTTCCAGAGCCTATTGCAGTTAGCAAAAACGTGTTGATAATGAGTTTCATCGGAAAGAACGGTGTTAACGCACCTCTATTGAAAGAAGTTTCTCTTAAAAATCCTAAACAAATTTATCGTCGACTGCTAACATACGTGAAGAAGCTGTATCAAAAGGCAAAGTTAGTGCACGCAGACCTCAGCGAATACAATGTTATGATTTGGAGGAATGCACCTGTGCTGTTCGATGTTTCACAAGCTGTGACTCTAGATCATCCTATGGCTGACCAGTTTTTGCGAAGAGATTTAGAAAACTTGTATAGATATTTCAAGAAATTAAGTGTGGATGTGCTGTCGGTGGAAGAGATGTATAGGAGGGTTACGGGTGGCAAAACCTAGCATATTCGTTAAAGTTCCGCGGGAACGCATCGGTGCTCTCATAGGTCCTGATGGTCGTGTGAAAGAAGATGTTGAAGAGAAACTTTCGGTGGAGCTTCAGATAGATAGCCAAACCGGTGATGTTACGATAACCTTGAGCCCTACAGCGGAAGATCCTTCTGTTCTGTTCAGAGCTAAAGAGGTAATCATTGCCATCGGAAGAGGCTTTTCACCTGAACGTGCCTTTAGGCTACTTCATGACGATAACGCCGTGTTAAAAGTTATTGATCTACGAGAGATTGTTGGGAAGTCTCAGTCGGAGATGAAGCGATTAAAAGGGAGAATCATCGGAAGGGAAGGTAAAACACGGAAAATCATAGAAGAACTAACCGACGCCAGCATCTCCGTGCATGGGCACACGGTGTCTATTATTGGAGACGCTGATGAAGCTGAGGTGGCGAGTGAAGCGATTCAAATGTTGATTAGAGGCTGTCAGCACAGAACTGTGTATGGTTTTCTTCATAGGAAAAGGCGTGAGTTGAAGAAGAAACGGATGGAACTTTGGGAAACTCCGTATGAAAAGTTGGATGTTTAAGCGGGTGGAACTTTTTGTGTTATGGAAACTAATGTTAGAAAATAGGAATGTTCAATTTTGCCATGTTTAAATAAATTATGAAAATAATTTAATGAGAAAATATAAATAAACATGCTAAGTAAAATGTTTCTACATCCTCGTGTTCAAGCGAATTCTTGATGGAAAACTCAAATGTTTCTTTTGCATATTCATTATTTCCGTAAGGAAGCGAGAGATGTGGTAACCTTTGAAGAAATCAGCCCTGCTGAATTCTTATATCGCAACCGAGACATAGCCGGGTTCACCAACCCAGCTAGAGCAATCTTTTCATCAGTAAGAGAACTCGTTGAAAACGCTTTAGATGCCTCTGATCAGCTGCGTGTTCCTTCTGAAGTCTATGTTCGATTATCTCTTGATGGTGACGCAACTTCAGAAACAGAGAGGGCAGCTGTCTACAAGTTGAGGGTAGAGGATAACGGCACTGGCATTCCCGCCCGCCACATACCATCAGCGTTCGGTCAAGTTTTGTTTGGTTCAAAATATAAGCTGAAACAAGCTCGAGGCACATTCGGACTTGGCGGAACCATGGCAATCCTTTACGGGCAGATCACCACTCACAAGCCTGCACATATTGCTTCCAGCACGGGTACTTCTAGGATTTACCGATATACATTGATGATAGACATTCGGAAAAATCGTCCAGTTGTTTTAGACCGAAAAATTCAAGTGAATAAGGAGCGGTGGCGTGGAACCATGGTTGAATTTTGGCTCGAAGGAAACTATTTCAGAGCTATGCCAAAGATACTGGAATACTTGAAACAAACAGCGGTTGTGACTCCCTACGCGAACATCACTTTTGTTGACCCTAAAGGGCGTCTCTACAAATTCAGCCGTGCCACCTCTAAGATGCCGCGTGCACCAAAAGAAACCCTCCCTCATCCATATGGAGTGGATGTGGAAACTGTTCGACGCCTTATGCAGATTACAAAGTCTCGCAACATGATTGATTTCATGAAGACACATTTTCACAGAGTCGGCAACAAGGTTTCTCGCAACTTTTTGAAGTTCGCTGGAATAGATGAGAAAGTCAATCCTAAAAAGTTGCCGCCAGAAGAAATTGTGAGGTTTGTACGAAAGCTAAAGAAATTCGAAGGATTCCTACCTCCGAACGCGAGTTGTCTATCACCATTAGGAGAGGAACTCTTGAAGGCTGGTATCCTAAAGGAGTTGGAGCCAGAGTTCATCGCTGTTTGTCAACGTAAGCCATCTACCTATTCTGGACACCCATTCATAGTGGAAACCGCAATAGCATACGGTGGAAACGTGCCAAAGAAAGGCGACATAGTGCTTTATCGATTCGCCAACAGAATCCCCTTACTCTACGACGAAGCCAGCGATGTCTCATGGAGAATCATAAAAGCCATCAACTGGCGGAGATACAAAGTCACACCAGACATGCCCGTCGCCATTCTAGTTCATTTGTGCAGCACAAAGGTTCCCTACAAGACGGTGGGCAAGGAATTCATCGCGGATAGACCTGAAGTTAAAAATGAGATTTTAAACGGAATCCGCGAAGTAGCTCGTCAACTCAAACACTTTCTGTCTAGACGAGAGTATACAGAAAAGGAAAGAAGGCGATTAGCCACTTTTTCCAGATACTTGCCAAAAATTGCCAGGTTCTCAACGGAGCTTTCTGGCAAGGAGAAGGAACCTGACATTAGAAGATTATTATGGAGTGTAAGGAAATTTGAAGAAGGAAAAGATTAAGAGTTCTGCAGCAGAGAGGAAAAAAGAGGTTTTAGCGAATCTGATAAACTTTGGAGCAACCCTCTATGAGCAGATGGAGAAAGGAGAGTTTCCATGGATAAAAATGCCAAGCCGATCAATCGATAACATCTTTTACAGTCCAGAATTTCGACAGTACATTTTAGGCGAAAAAACCGTGCGTAGAAGCGCACGAAACATTCGTCACATCCGCCCCTTCACTCAACTGGTTTGGACAGCTTATTTCGCCCATGAGCTTGTGAAGAACCGAAAGACATCCACTCTCCGTGACGTGTACTATTCGGCACAAGCCTATGAAATACCCTTTAAGGATCAGCCAGAATCAAACAGCATCATAACCGACCTTGAAACCGTGGCAAAGTTTTCTCGAGAAGACTTCAATGTGTTTCCTGAAGAACGCTCAGCCATCTTCGGCGACCTAACCATAGAATATACGGTTCCTGGCTACGAGGGCAAGCAATATAATTTGATGTCCCATCCAGACGGAGTTATGATAGGTCCCGCGCTTACCTCTGCTGAGTTCGTAAAAACCAGTGCAGACAAAGTTATAGCTATCGAAAAGGGCGGCTTGTTCACCCGTTTCATTGAGGAACAGGTTCACAAAAAATTCAACGCTCTCCTCGTGCTTACAGCGGGACAGGCGCCAAGAGCCACCAGACACTTTATTCATAGACTTAACAAGGAACTAAAACTTCCAGTACACATCTTTACGGATGGCGACCCTTGGGGAATGCACATAGCCATGGTAATTATTTCAGGCTCAGCGAACGCGGCTCATCTGCGAGATTTGACTACTCCAGACGCCAAATGGTCTGGTGTTTGGGCAACCGACATTGTTGAATATAAATTGCCAAGTGAACCATTGACTGACGTGGATATTAAGCGTCTATATGAGTTGCAGAAGGACCCGCGGTATACGGGAGAGCTGTGGCAGAGGGAAGTTAAAAAATTCTTAGACATCAAAAAGAAGGCGGAGCAGGAAGCTTTTAGCAGGTATGGGCTGACATACATTGTTGACGAGTATTTGCCAGCGAAACTGGAAGAAGCAGCGTGACTCCAACCGCTACCTTGATAAATCAAAAGTGACGTTTAAAGAGAATCATACGTTAACGTTCAAGCGGAGGACATAAAATGGCTGAGGAACCCGTAGGATTAAAAGTGTCAGAAAAATTTTTTGGCTTACTCATTATCCTCGTAGGAGCAATCATTTTTTACGTAACATACACAAACATCGAAAACTTGCGCGCCCGTGCACATCCAGTTATATTCATTGCCGTCGGCGTTGCGCTGATAGCGCTAGGTATACTAATGGTTTTGGCGAGGGCTGAGTGAAAGTTTTGGAGAAAACTCCATATTTTATCAGCTTAAAAAAAGCTCCTAAGATAAAACAGATGGAAGGTTTAGAAACAATTATTTTGACTGGCTTGCGCGGAGAGAAAATGATGATGGTTCTCAATGTTACTTTACCTGGGCACCGTGTGCCTATGCATTCTCATCCTCACGAACAAGTCGGCATGGTCTACAGTGGTAAAGCAGTTCTAAAAATCGGCGATCAAGAACGTGTTGTCAAGAAAGGTGATTTCTACTGTATTCCATCAAACGTGCCACATAGCGATACATGCATTGGAGATGAACCGTTTATTATGCTTGATATTTTCTATCCGGTGCGGGAAGATTTCATTGAAAAGCTACGGAAAATCATTATTTAAGTTTCTATAGATAGCTCCTACAATTCTTTTATGTTAAGGCTAGCGGCGTTTTCAAGCAGTTTTTCTCTGGGAGACAGAGTTTTTTTTATTACTCATTCTTCTTTTTACAACCAAATGAAAGACACAGCTCGGAGAATCAGTCTTTTAGTATGTGAGTATGCTTTAACACTTTGATGGAAAGGTTTATATGGTTGGATTATCTAACCAACTTTATTCAAGTAAAAAGGAAGAATGAACAAATGAATAAAAAGACAACGACGAGAAAAATAATGCTGAGCTTACTTATCGCAAGCATACTTAGCGTGGTATTTCCCTTTGTGCCTATCGCAACGAGCGCTGCTTCGGATGCTGTTTCGGTGACGGTTGATGTTTTGATAGACTATGGCAATGGAACTAAGGTATGGTATCATGGTGTTACATTAGCTGGTGGTGTAACCGTTTTTGATGCTACGGTGACTGTTGCAGACGTGAACTACACGGATTGGGGAAGCTGGGGTATATTCATTGATGCCATAAATGGAGAGTGGAATAGTTATCCTTACTATTGGATGTGGTGGTACTGGGATTTCACTGAATCAAGATGGATAAGTGGTCCTGTGGCATCAAATTTCTATGTTCTGAATGATGGCGACATCATAGCTTGGTACTATGAAGATATCTCTGTGGGGCCTCTTCTGCCGCCGCTTTCTATGGTTTCCATAGATATTGCTCCTGACATTTTGAACTTGAAAAGTCAAGGACGGTGGATTACGGCTTACATTCAACTTCCCGAAGAATATAATCCAGAAGATATAGATGCTGCTACCATTTTGCTCAATGGAACTTTTCAACCAATCTTAGATCCAAAATATGATTTTGTAACTAATTCAAGCGAATATTTGGTGGACTATGATGGTGATGGCGTCTTAGAGCGTATGGTTAAGTTTAACAGAGCGGAAGTGGCTTCATGGATTTTTGATGACCTTGGCATACAGTATGGCAATGTGACTTTATCGATAACAGGCGAACTCTTTGATGGAACATCATTTGATGGAACTGACGTAATCAAAGTATTGTTTCCAGGAGATGCAGATGACGATGGAGACGTAGACCGATACGACTTCAGCCTGTTAGCTGCGGCTTATGGAACCAATATAGATGAAGTTGCCTACAATTGGACTACAGACTTCAACGAAGACGGAAGTGTTGACCGATACGACTTTAGCATCCAAGCAGAATACTACGGCAAAAGAGCTATCTAACAGGTCAAACCGAAAATCTCTTTTATCTTTTTTTATGTTTATAATAAAGCGCATTGGATACAAACACTTAATGTAGCTATATCCTTGATGTTTCTGCTCTACTGACTACTGAAAGTTTTCTGGCAACTCTCTCTCAACATGTAAATGAGCTGGTTCTGATTTCTGAGCCTTTATAAATTTCATGTGATGTCTTCTATTGTTTGGTCTCCTACTTCCAGCGGATAATAAATTAACTGACTTTTATAGACGGGGTCAAAGCCTACATCTTTAAATGTTTCTATCATGGACTCTTCTAGGGTTCGTTTCTCTATGAGGAAATGTTGTAGTAAGCGTGTGGTAGCTTGATCTGTATGAGATGCTAATACAACATCATTCCAGCTTATGAAAACTTTTGCCCCTTTTCTTACAAAGGCGTTAGCCATTAATGGGTTATCTAAGCCTTCACATCCCATCATGATGATTATTGTATCGTGAAATCTGTCTTTCATGCTTCGTGTCACGAAGAGCGGAGTTATTCCAAAGTAAATGATTTCCTTTTCTTCTCTGGAATAGGTGACTCCCCAGAGCTGGTTGGTGAGCTGTTCATAAATATACTTTGTTGAGTTGAAGCGTTCAGAAGTGAAAAGGGTTACAGGACTTTCCGTTCCTTGAGCTTCCGTCGCTGTGGAATGAACTCTCAAAATTATTAGTTTATATCCATGTGTCGGAAGCATCCTGTAGAATTCCACCGTAACTTTTTCACCTGGATAATAGTCTACTACGTATCCTGCTTGTTTCAGTATGCTTGTAGCTGTTTCTATAAAGGTCTGGTTGGGCACTGTAAGGCTTAACTGGTCTACTATGGCTGCTTTGCGCTGTAAAGGAAAGCTGGTTGTTTCATTAATTGATGATTGAGTTGGCGTTGAATTGATAAAGAAGCCGAAAATAGATATTAGAATGATTAGAACGCCAACTGTAACAGCTAATGCTATATGTCTTTCCTTTTTCTTTTCTTTACGAATTTTATGTTTCTTGCCGCCTTTCATGTAAGATGTCTCCTAATTTTTTAGCCATAAGAAGAGGGGGATGGAAGATAAATGAATCAATGGTCATGCTTCTCTTTTCCACGCTTAACGTAAACTGCCGTTGTAACTGTTGCAGCTATAATTGTTAATGCTAATCCGATCCATGGCATCAAGCGCTCATGTTTACTTACGGTTACAATAACACCGCCAACAGACACAGTGTCTCTCTGAATTGGATATGGTTTGCCGAGTAAAGCAGGTATAGCGTAAGATGTCGCCCATTCCTTTCTCGGATTTGGCTCTGGAAAGCTGAAAGCTCCATCTTCCACCTGAAACGTTAAAAGATCATCAACAGGGGTTTTACCATTTTTTGTCCAATATGCACTTGTAGGGTCTTGTCCTGCCGCCACGATGGCGTCGATTGCCCATGAATTTGTTCCTAGATTAGTGGTGCCCCAAGACTCGAATCCGCCGTTATCCATTTGCTTTGATTTCATGTAACCTAAGGCATTAACTATAACCGTTGAGCTTGCGGATTCTCCGGCAGAGATTAAAGCCATTATTGCTGCGGCGGTGTCATCAATGTCGCTGCTACCGCCAACGCCCCAGCTCCATCCATGGTCGCTGTTCTGATTGTTTTTGATGAAAGTGACGGTGTTTTGAATAATGGGTGAGTCGAAAGGTTTTCCAGCAGAGATTAATGCAATGACGCCCCAAAAATCATCATTTAAAAGGTTGGGATCACCTATCTGCGTGCCGTCGTAAAGTCCTTCTAGGATAGCGACATAATCTTTGCCATCAATATTTTTTGGGTTCTCTCCAGCAGCGGTCATTGCTAAAATGTATCTTTCAATATCTGTAGCAATGTCTTCATTAAGTTGGTTGGCATTTGCTTTAAGATAATCAACAATAGATGGACCTCCATCTTTTTTCCAGTTGTGCGGGTCCTCTCCAAGAGAAGTTATCGCCATTACAACCCAAGCAGAAGCTCCAAAACCTCCAATGCTGCCGTCGGGTTGTTGTATACTCTCTAGGTAGTTGCGGGCTCTTGTTATCACTTGGTCGCTTGCATTAAATGGGTATGCTAATGTTGGAGCAGTAAGGCTGAAAAGCAATAGTATGGTTAATGTTATGAAAAATCTTTTTTGCATGGTGCCCCACCATATGGTCTTGGTTGGATTATCTAACCGATTGTTAAATGAGGCTTAAAAATTTTCTGCATCTATTAATAGGCTGGCATCTCATAGCGCCACATGATTACCTCGTTTGGCTTTAGTATGTAGGTGTCAGCGCCAGTTGGACCATATTTCCACAGACTCTCGTTTTCGTCCCAGTATAGCCACATCCAATAGTATGTCTGATTGTTAGCAACACCGTTAATGGAGTTAACGAACGATGCCTGGTATGCTGACCAATATGTGGAATTCACATCAGCCACTAATTTCGTCGCATTTAATAGATCATAACCAAGGGGTACAATAGTTTCGTTGTGCCAAACAATGGTGCCGTTACCATAGTTGATGCCGAGGTTCACACGCATTGTAACGGCTTCATACTGCTCTACTAACGCTTTGTAGTTCTGGTATTGGATGTAATTATACCCTGCCAAACCAGCAGTTATGACAAGCGCTGTTCCAATTCCAAGCAAAAAGATCAAAAGAGTTCTTTTTCCTAATTGCAAGCCGTCTAACCTCCATAAAGTTGTTTTATTATCTTTGATAAAGGTAGAAACGATAATCCGAACAATACAGAGTTGGTGAAGACATGTATTATACTGAACCATATTCCTATTATCAAGACGAAGATTAGGTCTAGTTTGAATAATAAGGCAAATCCTGCGTTTGTGACTATATCATAGATAAGAGTGAGGAATGCTCCGAGAACAGCTGCTTCGGCTGAAATTAAACGTGATGAATAGTGATTTCCTCTCATGCTTTTTCCGTAGAGCCCGCCTATAATGCCGATGGCTGCCATGCCTATGATTTGAAAGGGCATGTTTAAGCCAGCGAAGCCCCATGGTGAAAGAAAACCATTGATGAACATGGTCATTCCGCCTAGGAAGGCGCCGGCACTGCATCCGAAAATAACGCCGACAACAAAGGAAATGATGGAGGTGAATTCGATATTGGGGGGTCTGGGGGTTAGTTGTATGCTTATGCATAGGGCGGTTAATACGCTTAGTAATGCTAGTTGGCGGGTGTTCATGGAACCACGTTAATGGTTAGATAATCCAACCAATATTTAACAGTTATGCTTATGAATAATGAGATTAGAAAACACTAGTGAGATGAAGTTGGAGTCTATAGAGATAATTGGGAAGATTGCAGGTAAATTGGCGCCTGGTCGTGCTCCCTATTTTATAGAGGCTCATGTAACTAAAGCTTTGAGTATGATAGATGCTGAGGGTCCTATAGGGCGTGTGAGGCTTTCAAGGACGTTAGGGCTAGGTGAAGGGACAACTCGGACTTTGGTTAAACATCTTCAGCTTGAAGGGTTAATTGAGGTTTCGAGGAATGGCATAGTCTTAACTGATAAGGGTAAAAAGCTTTTTTCTAATCTGAAATCTCGGATGGGTGATAAAATTAAGATTTCCAGAAGTCCCTTAACAGTTGGTCCGTTTAACGTAGCGATTTTGGTCAAAAATGCGGTGGGTGCTGTGAAATATGGTTTAGAACAGCGTGATGCTGCAATTAAAGTTGGGGCTTTGGGTGCTACAACTTTAATTTTTAGTCGTGGTAAGTTAACGCCGGTAGGGGTAACTGAGGATGTTTTGAGCCAAGTTCCTGCGATACGTGATGCGTTGATTTCTAAGCTTAAGCCTCAAGAAAATGATGTAATCATAATAGGCAGTGCGGAGGATAAGTTAACAGCGGAGTTTGGGGCAATAGCAGCGACTCTCGCGACGCTAAAAGTTATTGATTAGTGGCAAATGAGATATTGGCTGCATGCTGTGTGTATGTGGTCTTTTAATGTTAGCGATAGCTAATGATTTTCACTTACTCTTCTTTCCTCTATCTTTTTTCTGGCAGTTTTGTCGATAAAAAGAGAGGCTCTGATTTGTTGAACAACACCGTTTTTTCTTTGTTGAACAATGGAGCTGATGATTGGCGGTATCTTAGGGAAACTTTTCCTTTCTTTCGTGATTAAATTATGGTGGTTTAGGGCATGATTTTCAGAAAACACAAGTAGAAGTAACGGTTTTATTAGAGAATGTGGGTGAAATTTGAGTCTTTCCATGGCGTGGGCTCTCGTCTAAATGGAGGGTTAAGCAGGTGAGGGAGGAATGGTGAAACGAACGCTAGTGATGAAAGTGGATGCTAATCAGCCGGAAATAGATAAGATTCGGATTGCAGCAGACATAATTAAGAAGGGTGGAATCATTGCCTTTCCTACTGAAACCGTGTATGGTCTCGGTGCAGACGCGCTAAATCCGGAAGCGGTTATGAAACTTTTTGTGGCTAAAAAGCGGCCTGCAGATAACCCAATAATAGTGCATGTT
>Ga0180300_10001066_pt1 | contig 12568 bp, 11 predicted proteins | sample GuaBasSediGuay15_FD_121798 | JGI IMG/M metagenome (GOLD analysis project Ga0180300, IMG submission 121798) | Subseafloor sediment microbial communities from Guaymas Basin, Gulf of California, Mexico - Guay15, Core 4569-2, 21-24 cm | ecosystem: Environmental > Aquatic > Marine > Hydrothermal... | reverse complement strand
GCTCCTGCAGTGTTTACCAAACGAATCTTCACACCAAAACCCATAATCACTGTTACCAACAAGAGAACAACCATCACCTTCCTCATACTTTCACCTCCTGGGTAAAATTAAAATCGTATATAAAATGCCAAATCAGTGTACCCTATGAGCTTTTAAACTCATTTGTGGAATTTACTCTTTCCCTAGCAAGCTTTTTGACTTCTAAGCTTGCACACATCACGGGATCATGTGGAACAGAGACACGTATCCTTTTCACTGGAATACATCTGGTATGTGAAAAACAGGAATCATGACGCGATATTGGACTTGGCCATGTTGACATACAACCTTTGTGTTGTGTTCAATGTCCTGAACAATCACTCACACAGAAAGGTGGCTGATTAAGAAATGGTATAGAATTTTTGGAAATCATTCATATAAACGATATATTTAATTAAACAAATTGCCGCTTCATTATCCGTATATCTTGTTTTGGTCAGAACCCAGCGTCATTATAGTTCTCATTTAATCCCACTTATAAACATCTAACAGACCGCATTAGCGCCTTCCATATAACCGCCAAAAACATGTCATCCCCCGTAGAACTCGGTATTTTTACAATCGTTTTCATTATTTACTATAGCACAAAAAACATTTTTGTCAATATATCCATCAGCACTGTTTTAAAATTTTGGAAACAGCGTAAATTGCTCCTTTCGCATAAGCTTTTCTGTATACTCATAGATAAACCAAAACCACACATATTTTTTCGAACCTTTCCCCTCCTGACTCTCTCCTTGTTTAACGCTTTTCCTGCCTCCTTTTCTAAAACCACCGAGTCGCGGGTAAAATAGTGAACGAACCTGTAGTGAAGGAAGACGAAAGCGTCGTGAGACCCGCGATGCGTTTGACGCTTTCTTGTGATCATCGCGTGATAGACGGAGCTGTAGGTGCAGCTTTCTTGCAGGAACTGAAGCGTATAATCGAATCACCGTTAAGAAGCCTTTTACTGATGAGGCTCCATAAAGAGGAGGGAAACGCCATGAGAAAAGGTGCAGTTGAAAAGTTGCGGTCACAGCTCGAAGAGGCAGCGGTGAAGCATACTGGGATCAGAGAAAACAAAACTCGCGATATCTTTTCTGACCGCAGATACATCACCCCAGATGATCTGCTCGTCACCAATTATCTGCGCAGGCGCCCTGTCGCTGCGTTCAATCCTGGTGGGATGTTGCTCAACAACGGTATGGTCATGCTCTTCCCTCGACTGGTATTCGATTATTACACCTACAATTCTAGTATCGGCTTGATCCTCATCAACATGGATGACCTCCTGGTACGCAGAATTGCGAAACCCATCGAATGTGAAATCGTTCTGTGGCCAGACAAGATTTGGGAGTTCGGCCATGGCTGTGAGGACGCTCGTGTTCACGTCCACGGAGATCTTGTCTATCTCCTCTATACCGGTTCGAAACACTACCACGATGAAAGAGGAAGGCTTGTGAAGCAATCGGTCCAGGCGCTGGCAACGTTAGAACTACACCAACTCGATTGTCCGGCGAAAAAGTTAGGTTACTTCTCCGTGATGGACCGAGCAGGAGAAAAAACGGTTATGGGATGCAAAGACAGTGCCTTCTTGAAATTCGACGTGTCAGAAGCTTCTATGCTCCTGAGACTCGATGTAGGTGATAGACTTGCGTGCTGGCGTGGAAAGGCCGATCTTTCATCCATGACTTTCGATCTGGATTCGCTCTATCCGGTTATGTTGCCGGAAAGCTGGGAACACAAAGTGGGCTGGTCTACCAATGCGATTGAATACGCTCCTGGAAAGTATCTCGTGGGTTGGCATGCCGTCATGAAGGAGGATCTGTCTTACAAGAACGGGCTGGCGGTGGTGGATGAGGTAGGGAAACTCTTAGCGGCAAGCAACTATCTACTCGTTCCTTCGGGAGTGAACGAATGGTATGGAGATAGAGGCGGAGTCATCTTCGGAGATACGCTGATCCTTTACGAAGACCGATTGATCTGGATCGGAGGTGTGAGTGACTACGCCATGGGCGTATTTGTTGCCGATCTCGACACCGTTCTTTCGAGTCTTCGCCCCGTTTGAGGAGGTGTCTCGGTGCGGATCTATCTGGACAACAACGCGACCACCCAACTTGACAAAGAAGTATTCGAAGTGATGGCACGTTGCTATCTGGAAGACTACGGCAATGCCAGCTCTATTCATTCCATGGGTGTGAGAGCGTCAAAAATGCTCGAGGATGCTCGGAGGACCCTTGGACATCTTCTCAAAGTACCTGCTGATCGACTCTTCTTCACTTCATCAGCTACGGAGTCGCTGAACTGGGCTATACGTTCTGCGGCACGCACTCAGGCACACCTTGGCGACACCATCGTTGTCGGGGAAATCGAACACAGTGCGGTGCTCAGTACCGTCAAAGACGTTTCCAAACTCCATAAATTGAAGATCAGAACTCTCCCCGTCAACAAGAGAAGTGAGTATCTGATGGACGAACTCGAGAAACTGTTGGATGAAAGTGTCATCGTTGTGGCACTCATGAGTGCCAACAACGAGACAGGGACTTTACAGGATTTAAAGACGGCCGCAGGTTTGATCAAAGAGAAAGCTCCGTCCGCTCTCTTTCTTGTCGACGCTGTTCAATCGTTCGGGAAGGCGCCTGTAAGAATCGCGGAGTGGGATCCAGATTTTTTGGCACTCAGTGCTCACAAATTCCATGGGCCAAAGGGTGTGGGACTTCTCTACGTGAAAGAGGGAACACCTCTCGTTCCTCTCATCACTGGAGGGGGACAAGAAGGAGGGATGCGGTCGGGAACACAAAACGTCCCCGGCGCGGTGGGGATGGCGAAGGCTGCCGAGAAAGCCCTGAAAATTTTTGAAGCAACGGTCACCAAAATGCGAGCACAGCAGCGGCGCATAGCAGATGCAGTGAAGGCGCTTGGTGGGGTGGTGATCACGCCTTTAGATAACGCCTTGCCCAATACACTACAGATATCCTTCCCCGGTATCGCTGGACAACATCTCGTGAACGCCCTCAGCAGTGAGGAGATCTACGTCTCCACTCACTCAGCGTGTGGTAGTAAGAAAAGAGGAAGCCACGTTCTCAAGGCCATGAAGCTCGATCCGCTTATCGAGCGTGGAGCCATCAGGATCAGCACTTCCAGATACACCACCGACGAAGAGATAGATCGCTTCCTGGAAGTTCTGGAGCGGGTGGTCTCTATTTTTAGATTATGAGGTGTGGTAACCTCTAAAGAATGATAAAATTTTGGAAAGGCGTTTCTCGTTAGGTATCACCGGAGGTGTTCACATGTCGCTGAAGACATACATCATAGCCCGCATCCTTCTTGCAATTCCCATGGTGTTGATACTCCTCACAGTGGTCTTCGTCATCATGAGGGTCATACCAGGTGATCCCGTTCTCACGCTCCTTGGAGGTAAAGCACCCATAGAGGTAATAGAAGCAAAACGCCACGAACTTGGGCTCGACAAACCCATTATAGCCCAGTATGGAGAGTACTTGCTGAACCTTTTCAAGGGTGATCTCGGTAAATCTTTACTCACGGAGCGCCCCATCTTCGAGGAGCTTCGGGATCGCCTACCCGCCACAGTGGAACTCACCATAATGGGGTTCCTTATCGCGTTGGCGATAGGTATCTTCTGGGGTGTGGAGGCTGCCAGGAGACACGATACCGCATTCGACCTCTCCGCGAGAGTTTATTCCATCTTCATCTACTCGGTGCCCGTGTTCTGGTTGGGAATGGTCTTCCAGCTTGTTTTTGGGGTATGGCTGAAGTGGTTACCAGTGGCCGGGAGGATTCCGCCGCTTATGGAACCAGATCACATCACTGGAATGTATCTCTTCGATGCCCTCGTCACTGCCAACTGGGAATCGGCGAAAGAAGCGTTGAAACACTTAATTCTTCCCAGCGTCACTTTGGGATTGATCATTTCCAGCGTCTTCGTTCGTATGGTCCGAGGCAACGTGGTGTTGAGTTTGAGTCAGGATTTCGTCAGAGCGGCCAGAGCACGTGGCATAAAAGAACGCGCTGTGATCTATAGACACGCTCTGAAAAACGCCATGGTGCCCATAATGACTGTACTGGGGCTCCAACTGGCTCTTCTCTTCGCTGGTGCTGTTCTCACGGAAACCACGTTCTCTTGGCCAGGGATCGGCACCTACTTGATACAGAAGATCCGTTATCGAGATTTCATGGCAGTTCAAGGAGCCATAGTTATATATGCTCTCATAGTGGTAACCATCTCTATAGTCGTGGACGTCGTCAACGCTTGGATCGATCCCAGGATCAGATACTGAGGGGTGACATCGTGGAAACGCAGGTAGAAGTTAGATTTCTCAGTGCAGGTATCGGAAGAGTGTTGAGAAAGTTCTTCAGATCGGGCTCAGGAAAGATGGCTTTCGTTGGGGCCGTTATACTCATCGTCTTTCTTTTGGCAGCTCTCTTCGCCGATCAGATCGCACCCTACGATCCCACCGTGCGTTCAGGAAGGACTTTCCAACCTCCCAGCTCCAAGCATATCTTTGGAACGGATAATCTGGGTAGAGACATGTTCAGTCGGGTGCTCCACGGTGCCAAGATAGCTCTACTCATAGCTTTTATGGCGGTCCTCATCGCCGCTGCTATTGGAATACCTCTTGGATTGCTCTCGGGTTATATAGGAGGTCCACTGGACCGCATTTTGACACTCATCATGGATGCTGTTTACTCTTTTCCTGGGTTGATCCTGGCCATCGCTGTGGCAGCGGTCCTTGGAACTGGAGTGACCAACATCGCGGTGAGCATCGCGGTGGTCTATGCACCTACGTACTTCAGGGTCATACGAAACCAGGTGGCATCCATAAAGAGCGAGCTTTATGTCGAAGCAGCACGGGCAATAGGCGCCAGAAATTGGACAATTCTTTTTAGATATGTACTCCCCAACGTCCTCCCTTCGGTCGTGGTCGTGCTCTCCATGAATCTCGCCGACGCCATCATGACCGAAGCGGGGCTGAGTTTTCTGGGGCTTGGCATAGCTCCTCCAACCCCCGACTGGGGATACGACTTGAGTAATGGTCAACGTTTTATTCTCATGAATGACTGGTGGATGATCATGTTTCCAGGATTGGCGATTATCGTCTTAGTACTCGGATTCAGTCTTTTCAGCGAAGGACTCAACGAATATCTGAACCCTAATGTCGGTGAGCGGGAGTGAAAGCAATGAGCGCAGGGAAAGATGTCGTTTGCCGGATGGAGAATTTTCGAGTGTATTATATGACCTTTGACGGGCCCGTGAAGGCTGTGGATGGAGTGAGCATGGAGGTTTACAAAGAAGAAACCGTGGGACTGGTGGGAGAATCCGGTTGTGGCAAATCCACACTTGGCTCGGCACTTTTGAAGATACTTCCAAGGACGGCTCGCATGGAGGGAAGGGTCTACCTCGAAGGTGAGGATCTCATACCGAAAAGCGAGAAGGAGATGCAGAAACTGAGGGGAGCCAAGATCTCCATGATCTTCCAAGATCCAATGACTTCTCTCAACCCCATAATGAAGGTGAAGGACCATTTCATAGAGACGATCAAGACTCACAAACCGGAGGTTTCAGAAGATCAGGCTCTGGAAATGGCTTCTAAAGCCCTGGCAGAAGTGGGAATAAGCGAATCACGTCTCAACGACTACCCGTTCCAATTCAGCGGAGGGATGCGCCAGCGAATGATGATCGCTCTCTCTATCGTTCTCAGACCGACGTTGGTGATAGCCGACGAGCCTACCACATCACTTGACGTTATCGTCCAAGCGCAGATTCTCCAACTCATGAAGGAGATACAGTCACACATCCGATCTTCCATGATCTTGATCACCCACGACCTCGGCGTAGTAGCGGAGATGGCTCACCGGATCGGAGTTATGTACGCGGGGCACCTGGTAGAGCTCGCTCCAAGGGATACGATTTATTATAAGCCACTCCATCCGTACACGCAAGCGCTTTTAGAGTCCGTTCCCAATACCGACATAAACGACATGGAGCTCAGCTACATCGATGGTTATCCTCCGTCGCTCTTGAACATAGGCGAGGGCTGCCGTTTTGTGGATAGGTGTCCTAAGACCATGAAAGTGTGTCGCGATCGGACACCACCAGATGTGGAAATAAAGGAAGACCACATGGTGAAATGTTGGCTCTACGCCGACAATGTCGGGGAGGTAGAACGTTCATGACACTGCTGAAGGTGGAGAATCTCGTCAAGCACTTTCCAGTCAGAATAAACTTCGTGAAAGCGCTCTTTACCCGTGAAAGGAAGAAAGTACACGCGGTGAATGGCGTGAGCTTTGAAATAGAGGAAGGCCAAACACTTGGATTGGTAGGGGAGTCTGGAAGTGGTAAAACCACCACCGGGAGGCTCATCCTCAAACTCGAAGAACCCACGGCGGGACGGATCTTCTTCGCTGGAAAGGAGATCACATCCCTTGGAGCTGAAGAGATGAGACGCCTGAGGAGGGAAATGCAGATAATCTTTCAAGATCCCTTGGCTTCGCTGAATCCTTACATGAGAATAGGTGAAGCTGTGCGTCATCCTTTGGTAATCCACAGCATCGGGGAGAACAAGAGAAGGCAGCGTGAGATGGTTATAGAAATGCTTGAGAGAGTCAACCTCAGACCTGCTGAGGAGTTCTACAACAGGTTTCCGCGTCAGATATCCGGTGGACAGCGCCAACGTGTGGTGATTGCCCGAGCGCTCATAACAAGACCAAAATTCGTGGTGGCGGACGAAGCGGTGGCAATGCTCGACGTTTCGGTGCGCTCCCAACTCTTAAAACTGATGATGGACTTGAAGCATGAGTTCAATCTAACCTACCTTTTCATAACCCATGATCTGGCAACTACAAAGTATATCTGCGACAGGATCGCCGTCATGTATCTGGGGCGTATCGTGGAAGAGGGGTCTTTTAAGGACATCTACACCGATCCCAAGCATCCCTACACTCGAGCTCTCATCTCCGCAGTACCGGAACCCGACCCCAAGGCTGGGGAAAAAAAGAAGAAACTCATACCCGCGGGAGAGGTCCCAAATCCCATCGATCCCCCATCTGGATGCCCTTTTCATCCAAGATGTCCCTATGCTAAGGAAGTGTGCAAGACAGCCCCACCGAAGCTCAAAGAGTTGGAATCAGGGCGCAGAGTGGCTTGCTATCTTTACAGCTGATGGAGGTGTTGACATGGACATAGGTACGCTCGTTTTTCAGATCTTCTGGATGATCATGATCTTCAGTGTCTTCCTTCCATTGCTCCGCAGCGGATCCGTTAGAAACGCGAGACTCATGACTATTCGAGAAATCGAGAAGAAACGTAACAGCAGGGTGATCACCCTGATTCACCGACAGGAGTCTTTCAGTTTCTTCGGCCTTCAAATGAGGCGGTTCATCGACATCGAAGACTCTGAGGAAGTGCTGAGAGCCATAAAGATGACTCCCGATGACATGCCTATCGACTTCATCATCCACACTCCCGGTGGGCTGGTGTTGGCAGCAGAGCAGATTGCCAGGGCGCTCAAAAAGCACAAAAGCAAGGTGACGGTCTTCGTCCCGCACTATGCCATGTCCGGCGGAACACTGATAGCCTTGGCCGCAGACGAGATCGTCATGGACGGCAACGCAGTACTTGGACCCTTGGATCCCCAGATCGGCCAGTATCCCGCTGTTTCGATTTTAAAAGTGTTGGAGATGAAGGACACGAACGAAATCGATGACCAAACACTGATCCTCGCAGACGTCTCCAGAAAAGCTGTGGAGCAGATGAAACGCTTCGTAAAAGATTTGTTGACGGAAAAAATGGGCGAAACGAAGGCTGGAGAGCTCGCTGAAAAGCTCTGCTCAGGTGTTTGGACCCACGATTATCCTATAACCGTGGAGGAAGCGAGAGAACTGGGATTGCCTATCAATACGGAAATGCCGGAGGAAATCTATGCTCTCATGGATCTCTACAAGCAAACAGAACAACGCAGACCCTCAGTACAGTACGTGCCGGCCTCGTATCGGGACAGGAAGAATTCATGATCTTATTTTATTCTTCCAAAAAGTCCGCCAACGGCGGACTTTTCTTTTATTCTCCTCCCGAAGAAGGGATCACGCAGATGAACTTCACAATCCCGTGACCAGCATTTCTAAACTGATGCGCCTCGCCCGCTGGAACGAAGGCGAAGGAACCTTGAGAGAGTTTGTGTATTTCACCACTAACCTCCAATTCCAGCTCTCCCTCTACCACGAAGACCTCGTGCTCCCAGGGGTGAGAATGCTTAGGGGTGTATCCTCCTATCTTCAACGTGAAGAGTCGCATGACGTAGTTCTCGGCTCCCTGCTTCGACCCCACCAAGACTCTCTTTTCAACTCCCTTGGCACCTTCTCCATCGTAGACCACAGGTTGAACATCCTCCGCTCTTCCCACGTGCGCCATATCCGATCCCTCCTCTTTTTTTAAAATCCATAACGTTCGAAAGAAGCCTCGAGAATCTTCATGATGAGCCCTTCATAACCGTACCCCGCAGCCTCCGCCATCTTGGTTATGTCCGAGTACACCGGCACTAAGAGGGGAAGTGAGTTGATCTCCAAGATGTAATACTCTCCATCTCTGATCCTCACGTCCATACGTGCATAATCCCTAAGACCCATCACTTTGAATGCGGCTTTACATCCTTGATGTATCCTTCTCTCAAGCTTTGGATCGAGTTCTGTTGGACAGTGAAACCGTAGGTAGTGATCGATCTCGTTCTTGACTCTATAGGAGTAAAACCGCTCCACCCCCTCTGGAAGATGGGAGAAGTCTATCTCGAGGATGGGAAGCACCTCCAAGTCTTCACCGTTTCCTATAAGTCCTACTGTGCATTCTCTCCCATCCACGAATTCTTCCACCAAGGCAGGCTCATGAAAGTTATCGTGGATTCGTTTCACGGCTCGCTTCAATTCTTCTACGTTGTTCACCACTGAATCTTTCCAAAGCCCCTGAGCACTACCCTCCCTTACCGGTTTTACGATGGCGGGATAATCCGTGTCGAAGTCCATATTCTCTAACCGATCTCCTGGCTTTACCACTGAAAATCGTGGAGTTGGGATACCACTGTGCTGAAGCACGATCTTCGTCACAGATTTATCGATGCACAAAGCATGTGCAAGAGCCGAGGAAGCGGTGTACGGCACACCCATAAGGTCCAAAACCGCGGGAACGTGTAGCTGACGAGAATCTCTACCCCCGGCGGTAGAAAGGTTGAAGACGAACTCGGCACTCTTCATTCTTTGGAAGAATGTCTCGTCGAAGGGGATTCTCTCCACTTCAAAACGCCTTTTGAGAACAACCTCAACAGCATCCAACATCTCTCTCTTGTGTTCATCTAACTCCATGTCATGAACGATCGTTATCTTTTTCGGCCTCACCTCAACTTCACCAACCTTTCCTTCTCGGTGATGGGATCGCCCTCCTCATCGACAGCGTAGATGGCACCGTCGATCGTCCTCGTTTTCACCTCTCCTTTGGCCACAGAGAAACCCACAAGTCCTGGAGCATCGAGCATTCCCCTTTTGACGGCTTCGTAGAGCACCTCAGGGTTGAGCAGTGGATCCGTATCCGCAGAATAGCCAAGAGCCTTGATAGCCTCAACGATTTCCATAGCTTCTTCCTTGAGCTGATTAACCCTGGACCGGATCCCTGAATCTGCTGCGAAATCCGGCAAGCCTTTCATGGCTTCCGAATACGCCCTCCTCACCATCTTCACACTCTCGATGATCTCCTTGCTGGTGGCCCTCCTGAAAGCTTCGCAGTAGGCCACCACATGGATTATGTGTGGTTTGAGGTAAGAACCGTAGAACATGGAGCTGACAAGCTGACCTTTCCCCGCGTCTTCGTCCGCGGGCATGGAGAGAAGACCCGTGCGGATCATGCGATACGGAATGAAATGTTCGTCCGCCAGCGATTCCACCAGTTCCATCTTTGCGATGGCTTTCGCTAGATCCATGCGAGGTGAGAGTGTGGGAGGGGTATTGAGCATGTATTGCTGCACATACCATTTGACACCAAGTCCTTTGGCGACGTGGGCTGCTATATAAGCTACAGCAACACCCACCGCATCGTGGGCGTATCTCAGCTCCCACTGGTGAGAATCGTTCACTTCCACGGGAACTCCGTGTTCTGCGTTCCAGCGTATGGCTTCCATGTTCTCTCGTATCGCCAAAAGAAGTTCTCTTTCGGAGCGCCTGTCAAGATCACTATACCAGAATATGGGAATAGCAGCCCAGGCGTTGTTCAACGTCTCTTTGAGCAGTTTCGAGAACTCCACAAGGTGGTTGGTGCCAGCATAACACCGCATAAGAGGGTAGTTCCCTCTTCTTGAAGCCTGGTAAAGCCTCTTGAAATCGCCAACCGTACGTATGGGAGCTCCTCCTGCTCCATCCTGCCTTGGATCCATCTTCTCCGGTTCGAAGAAGTACTGTTGACAGTTCTGATCCGGAGCGAGAGAGATTATGTCCAACAATCCCGATTTCGCCAAAGCGGCTATCTCCCGTTCAGTTTCTTCTTTCGTCGGCAATCCTATATGATGGCGCACAAGGGGATAGGGAGACTTGTACTCGATCCTTTCGGGAAGTGTTTGAGGAGGAAGTTCTCCTTTTGCACGCTTCACGGATCCTCGCAGATACATCACAACATCCTCGATCTCTTCACTACCATCAAAAATCCTGTCGAAAAACTTTGATTTCCGAGCGACAGCCGCGGTCTCCATCGTACCACCGAAGATGAAGGTTGGCTTTATCCTCGAAAGTTGCATCTTTCCCTTCAACCTTCCAAGTAGACGTTCCAACGCTTCTGCTCCAAGTCGGTAACTGATGGCTACCACATCTGGTTTCGTTCGGTCTATCTCCTCAACGAGTTTATCTATGGAAACGGCTCCGCCGAGGTAGGCGGTTTCAAGCCCTTCGGCCTCCGCAACGCGAAGGAAGTTCAGCAATCCGGCAACATGCACATCGCTGCCAATTGCCGCTCCCAAAATCTTCCTCCCATGTTTCACAGCTCCCCCTCCTCGACGAACCGGGTTATCTCTTCTAAAGTCGCGTTTGCAAATCCCAAAGAAATCACTGTCCGTCCGTTTTCCCAAAAGTCCATTTCCATCATGATGTTGGCGATTTGAATCACCGCATCGATAGTGGGAGTATCGATTCCAAAAAGTTTGCCGAAGGAAGAAATGGGCACGAGGCTCATGGGAACATCTTCCAAGATGTATCTGTTGACAATGCTTGGTGGTGCCAGTATGCCTTGATAACCGGAATTGTTGTGAATTGATTCGTACAGATCTTTGCCCAGCACGTCGTAGGCGTAGTTCAACCACTCCTTGGCGGTCATGGGTTCCACGCCGAAGGCAGCCATAACATTGCAACGCTCTCGATCCACCGCCTCCAACACTTTCGCAACTGAGGGAGAAATACCCTCCAAATAGAACTCAAACTTACCCGCTGTGGTTTCGATACGGGCAGCATTCAGCAAAAGAACAGCTGGGTGAAAGACTGCACCGATATTGTTGAAGCTGGTGTAGATGACGTTCGGTACCACCTCAAATTCGGGCATAACATTCCGCATCACTTCACGGAGCTCATCGTTGCGAGTAGCTGGCAAAGCGGAGATAGGTACCGCGTTCTTTATGCGAAAGATCTTAACCACACCGGGATTCGACATCCTGGATGCGAAGACGAAGGTCTGTGCTTCGGCCACCACCACGTTCCTTGTGACATTGTGACGTCTCAGCACCTGTCTGACTTCCATGGCACCACCAGTTCTACCAGGATTTAGAAGGATGATCTGACCATCTTCGAGATGCGGCGCTAGTTTCGTAGCTATGTCTCTGTGAGCGAAGGCTGGGACGACCACCATGATCAGCTTCCTCCCCCTTATTGCTTCCGCGATGTTTGTAGTAGCTGAGGAAATCCGAACTTCGCCTTGGATGTACCCTTCCATTCTGATCTTCCCATTCTTGATAATAGGGGCAATTCTCTTGTAGCTTCGATTGTATAACGTGACGTCAAGGCCTCGAAATGCGAGATAAGCAGCAAGCGCCTGACCGCCGTTTCCTGCACCAATAACGGCTATCTTGATCATCGCACCTATTCCTCCTTTAAAGGAAAGATTCCGCGATACATTTAATTATACACTTCTTGGCACATGACACGCAGATATTTACCACCTGGGAACAAGCAAGATAACGGTTCAAATTTACTCAACCGCATAACACTGGTGAACCCCTCACGCTCACGCAGCTCGCACTCGCTTTTTTCCTCGTTTGCATCCACAAAACGACCCACGCGAAGATTCAGCGTCGTGCTTCAGCTTCGCTCTCATCCGCATCCGTGCGGCTTCGAGGTCGTTTTGTTTGGATGCTCACTCGGCGCTCGTGAGGCCGTGTGATCGTGAGGGATTCTGAAGTGGGGAGGAGAGTGCTCGCTACATCCGTGTAGCTCGGTGCCCGTTTGTACGAGTGCTCGCATCGGCGCTTCGCAAGACAAGCATTCTGCAATGTGAAATCAAGGGGGAGGGTAGAAG
>Ga0180300_10001065_pt1 | contig 12569 bp, 9 predicted proteins | sample GuaBasSediGuay15_FD_121798 | JGI IMG/M metagenome (GOLD analysis project Ga0180300, IMG submission 121798) | Subseafloor sediment microbial communities from Guaymas Basin, Gulf of California, Mexico - Guay15, Core 4569-2, 21-24 cm | ecosystem: Environmental > Aquatic > Marine > Hydrothermal... | reverse complement strand
TACATAAATATGGAAAAAACAGTAAATACACTTCTTGATTGGGGTATTGTTCCAATAATAAATGAAAATGATGCTGTTGCAGTTGAAGAGATAAAATTTGGTGACAACGATATCCTTGCCTCTCTTATTGCATCAAGGATGAAATGTTCAAAATTTATAATATTTACAAATGTTGACGGATTGTATGTAAAAGGGAAAAAAGTTGAGGAAATTAAAGATATAAATGAAAACATTCTTTCTGAATGTTATGGAAAAAGTAAATTCGGAACCGGTGGAATGCTTTCAAAACTTGAAGCAGCAAAGATTGCTCAATCATCAGGAGTTGAAACAGTAATAACAAGTGGGAAAAATGTTATTTATTTATCGGACATTATTAAAAAGAAAAAAAATTTAGGAACCACAATCCTTCCTTCAAAATCTTTAAAAACAAGAAAATTGTGGATAAGATACTGCTTAAAAGAAAAAGGAGAGATTGTTGTTGATAAAGGTGCTGAAGAGGCAATTCTTAAAAAAGGAAAAAGTTTACTTCCTTCAGGAATAAAAAATGTAAAAGGAGAATTTCTTCAAGGAGATGTTATTCTTATATTAAATGAAAAGAAAAAAATAATCGGCAAGGGAATTACAAATTATTCAAATGATGAAATTTCAAAAATAAAAGGGAAAAAATCTCAGGAAATAGGAAAAATTCTTGGATACAAAAAAGAGGATGAAGTAGTCCACAGGGACAATATGGTAGTTTATAATGAGTGATGCTCTTGTTACTGGTGGAACTGGTTTTATCGGATCTCATTTAATTGAGAAACTCCTTGAAAAAAATTTCAATGTATATGCTCTTGTAAGGAATAAAAAAAATTTGAAATGGCTCAAAGGAATAAATTGTAAACTTATTGAAGGAGACCTCTTAAATCTACCAGAAATTCCAGAAGTGGACTACATTTTCCATCTTGCTGGTGTTGTAAGGGCTGTAAAAGGAGAAACATACTATAAAATTAATACAGAAGGAACAATAAATCTTTTTGAAAAGGCAAAGAGGTTAAAAGGATTAAAGAGATTTATATTTGTCTCAACCCAGGCATCATCCGGTCCTGGAAAAGACAAAAAAGAGGATGATGAGAAAAATCCTATATCTTCGTATGGATTGAGTAAACTTATTGCTGAAGAATATATAAAAAAGGATAAATCAATTCCATGGACAATTTTAAAACCAGCCGCAGTATACGGACCGAAGGATAAAGATTTCTATGAGTTCTTCAAATTAATAAAACTTGGACTTTTCTTAAAACCAAGTGGTGGAGAAAGATATTTAAACCTTGTATATGTTGAGGACTTGGTTAGAGCAATAATAGAGGCTTCAATAAATGAAAACTGCTTATTCAAAGAGTATTTCATAGGATATCCAGAACCTGTAGGCTGGAGTAAATTTGCATATAAGAGTGCAAAAATTCTTAACAAAAAAATAATTGAAATAAAAATTCCATTCTTTTTACTTAAAATTGCTGGACTTTTTAACGATTTTTTGTCAATAATTAAAAGAAAACCAGCAAAATTAAACTCTGATAAAGTAAAAGAAATGGAACCACTCTACTGGATAATGGATACTTCCAAATTTATTAAAGATACTGGATTTCAATATAAAATAGATTTAAAAACTGGATTAGAAGAAACAATAAACTGGTATTTAAAAGAAGGATGGCTTTAAGAATTTTAGTTTTAATTTTTCTATCTGGATGCTCATTCACATTTTTAAACAATAGAGAATATAAATTAACAATTGCAGAACACTTTTATGAAGATGCTTTAAAAAACTATGAAGAGAAAAATTATGAAACAACAATCTATCTATGTGATAATGCCTTAAAAAACTTACTTCTTGCAAAAAAAGAAAATTTTTCTAAAGAAGAATCTTCTTACTATAATGAATTACTTAACAACATCCTCAGATTAAGATTAAAAGCAAGTAGATCTAGTTCTAAAAAGATAGAGAAAAAAGAGGACTTCCCAATAACATTCAATTCAAGAATTGAAAAATGGCTTAAATACTATACTGGAAGAGGAAAAAAATATCTGGAAAGATGGATTGAGAGGTCAAAATATTATATAGGAATATTCAAGGAAAAATTAAGAAGTTTTGGACTTCCTGAAGAACTTGCCTATGTTCCTATTGTTGAAAGTGGATCACACCCTTTTGCTATCTCTCCTAAAAAAGCGGTTGGATTATGGCAGTTCATACTACCAACTGGGAAAAAATATGGACTTGAAAGAAACACATGGTATGATGAAAGAAGAGACCCAGAAAAGTCAACAATTGCTGCATGCAAATTATTAAAAGAACTTTACGATGAATTCGGCGATTGGTATCTTGCACTTGCAGCATATAATGCTGGAAAGTATAAGATTAAAAAGGCAATAAGGGATCAGAAAACAAGAAACTTTTGGGAACTCTATCTTCCAAAAGAAACAGAGGAATATGTTGCAAAGATTATTGCTGTAATAATCATAATGAATGACCCTGTTGTATACGGTTTTGAAAATGAACTATCTCCTTATGAGTATGAAGAGGTCTCAGTATTTGGTCCTGTTGACCTGAAACTTGTATCAAAACTTACAGGTGTAGAAATGAAAGAACTCCTATTCTTAAATCCGGAACTGACAAAAGAGTGCACACCTCCTGATATAATCCCATATCCTTTGAAATTACCAAAAGGAAAAGGAGCATTATTTGTGGAAAAATTTTCAAAAATTCCAAAAGAGAAAAGGTATCTTTCACATAGAGAACTACAGAGAAGAAAACATAATGTTATAATCCACAGGGTAAGATATGGAGAAAACTTATGGAAGATAGCAAAAAGATATAGAGTAAGTGTAAGAAAAATTAAGAGATGGAACAGATTAAGAAGTTCCTTAATCTATCCAGGCCAGAAATTAAAGATTTACAGATAATTTCTATTTTATTATTCTTGATAAACTCTCTATAACCAGTTTTGCATTTTTAAAGCCTTCCTTTATAAGTTTCACATTTGAACCGTATCTGTAATATCCAAGAACATGCAAAGTTTCATAAGCAAATGAAAAAGAGGATTTTACTTTACCATTATGGGCTAAATACTTTGATAGAAGAGAACAAAACAGAAAAAGTGTGTCAATTATTAGAAATTGAACTTGACAGAATATAATTTTTCGCTTTCTGCAAGTAAAAAATATAAATCCTTAAGAATAGAGTTAGAGAGGTTATAAATAGAATACAAGAAGTTCCAAGGATTTTCACCTTAAGTGGACACTTTTTACAATTTCAACAAATACCCATTCTTCTTTAGGAAATTCTTATATTTCTCATAGTCTGGCATAAGCATCTTAACTTTGGTCCAGAAAGCAATTGAATGTTTTCTTTCTTCCAAATGAACAAGTTCATGAACAACAACATAATCTATTACAGGTAAAGGTGCCATAATTAAACGCCATGGGAAATTTAAATTTCCTTTAGGAGAACAAGAACCCCATCTTTTTTGTGCATTAGTAATGTTAATCTTGTTATACTTAAATCCTCTTTTTTGAGCATACCACTTAACTCTTTCTGAAATTTTCTCATAAGCCTTCTTTTTGTACCAATCAATAAAGATTTGTTTTGCGTTAGGTAGATATCTCTTTGAAAGATAAAACTCATTTTTAAATTTTAATGGCACCTCCTGGTTATCAACTATTCTTAACTTATAATATTTCCCTAGATAGAGAAAACCCTCACCATTAACAAATTCTTTTGGAGAAAACTTTGATTCTCTTGATTGTATCTCTTCTTTCTTTTTCCTAATCCAAAATAAATGTTTTAAAATAACTTTCTGAATAGTTTCATTACTAACATTAAATGGTGCACGCACTATTAGTGTAGCACTATCTGTTATTTGCAAAGCAATTGTTTTCCTCCTTGTTCTAATTATTTTTTCAATCTTAATATCCACAAAACTACTTCCCATAGAGATGGTATGAAAGTTCCATCAATTTCTGGGCTATCTCATTTCTTTTCCTATATAATACCTTACTTACCCCTGTAGTAGAATACGATACTGAGGTCTCTTTTGTTTTCTCTGCTCTTGAGGTATCAGATTTCGAAATTCGATCTAACAAATGGGAAATAATATAAAACTTTAGTCTCTTTTGTTTTGTATAGTTCTCCCAAAAATCCACCACACTAATCTCTCTTCGAATAATCTCAATTACATCTTTAGTTAAACTAACAAGAAAACCAATTTCTTTTTCAGTAAGTTCCTGAATTGTCTTTTTTCCATATATCTCCCGTTTTAATAATCCAAAAAATGGCATTTCTTTTTTAGGATCAAAACCGAAAGTCTGCTCCCCCTCTCTTCCCTTTTTAATCTCCTTCCTTAACTTTTCAAGTTCAGCAGCAAGAGCCTCCCAATTTTGTTTATATTCCTCAAGCAATTTATTCAATAAATCAGAAAATCTTTCGTAAAGTTCGGGGTCCTCTTCAAAATGTTTCTCAATATGCTCTATGATGGCATATTTTAGTTCTTCTGCTCTTGCTTTGCTTGATTTTTCTTTTTTTAATTTGTCTATAAACCTATCATCCAGAAGAGGAGTTGGAGGAATTTTGGGATCGACACCTTTAGATATTAAAAATTCTTCCACAATCTCCCTTATTTTTTTGCTTGCATCTTTAATACTCAACTTATCATCTCTATACCTGTTTCTTGCGGATTCTTTTATAAAATTAAGAATTTTTAAATCTCTTACATATTTTAAAGCCTCTGGGTCAGGAAGTACAGAATCCATTGCCTTATTAAATTCCTTCACCAACAATATGAATTCATCTCTCACTTCTTCATCAACAAGAAGGTCTATACATTCTTCTATATTTTCTCTCCAATCTTCAATCCCATATTTTTTAAAGAAGTTATTTACGCAACTATAAATATACCTCAGATCATCAATGCTTTTTGTTTTGTTTTTCACAACCTGAGTAATTTCCTCTATATCTTCATTAGCATAAATAGCAAGAGATTCTTTTAAATGTTTTAAAACTCCGACGTAATCTACAACAAAACCACAACTCTTATTTTTATAAACTCTGTTCACCCTTGCGATTGCCTGTAATAAATTATGTTCCTGTATCACATTATCCAAATACATAACCTGTTCTATAGGAGCATCAAAACCTGTAATAAGCATACGCTGAACTACTAAAATGCCAATATTTCCTGAGATCCCAGTCTCGTCTGTTTTATCAAATGGTAATTTAAAACTTTTTATTATCTTCTCATGCTCATTGGGATCCGTATAAAACTGGTATTCTGGTGGATCATTTGGTAAACTTGATATTACAACACCAACTTTTAATTTTTCAAGCTGATTTATGTCGATTTTATTCGGATTGTTTCTCTTAAGTCCATCTATCTTCTCCTTTAATGCATCTTCAAGTGCTCTTTTGTATCTCATTGCTGCAAGACGTGAAACAGCAACAACCTGTGCCTTAAATCCGTTAGGAAAAACATGACTCACATAATGTTCTATCATATCCTTTGCCTTATCCTTTATTACATTCTCATCTTCAAGATAAGCTCGCCAAGTGTATCTGCCCATAATTTTTGCCTTTTCTTCAGCATCAAGCATTGAGAATACATCTTCAAACTTTGCATTTGCTGCTTCTTCATCTGAAAGTTCTCCAGAATGGACTCTTCCTTCATACACAATTTCAACCGTAACACCATCTTCAACCGCCTGTTTTATACTGTATTTATCTATGTACTCTCCAAAAGTCATCTCTGTTTTTTCAATGGGTGTCCCTGTAAAGGCAATTTTTACAGCATTAGGTAAAGCTTTCCTTAAATTTGCACCTAACAATTTATATTGAGTTCTATGCGCTTCATCAATCATAATTAAAATATTCGGTGAGGTGTTAAGCACTGGAAATTCTGTTTTAAGCTCCCTTTCCTGAAATTTATGAATCATCGCCATCACAAGATCTGGAGTATCTGTTTTCAGAAGCTCTTGAAGTTCTTTTATACTTCTTGCGGGATGGACAGTAAACCCAACACTTTTTGAAGTCTCATTTAACTGCCTCTCTAAATCTTTCCTATCAGTGACAAAAACAATTTTAAAATTTCTAAATTCATTATGATATAACTCTCTAACAGTAAACATCATCGTTATAGATTTGCCAGAACCTTGGGTGTGCCAAATAATTCCACCTTTTTCTTCTGGAGTTTTACCTTCCTTTAATCTCTTGATTATTTTTTTAACTGCTCTAAATTGCTGATATCTGGCAACAATCTTCGCAATCCCCATCTTAGGGTCTTCTTTAAAAATTGTAAAAGTATGTAAAAGGTCTAGTAAATTTTCTTTAGTAAGCATTCCTTGAATTAAAACCTGTTGACTGGTTATGTTACCCTTAGAATCTATATCTGAAAGAGTATAAGGATACGGGTCCTTCCACTCAACAAAGTGCTCATTTTCTGCAGTAATAGTTCCATATTTTGCTACCTGATTAGACGTAGCAACTGTAAAGAGGTTATACCAGAAAAGTTTTTCATTCCCTTCTTTAGCCCCTCTCCTGTTAGAATATCTTGCAAGCTGAATTATTGCCTCATTTATAGGATCAGCAATTGTTGGAGATTTGCATTCAACAACAACTAGAGGTAAGCCATTTATAAAAAGAACAATATCTGGAATAATATGCTTTTCTGTTCCAGGAATATTTACCTTAAACTGCGAAATAGCAATAAAGGAATTATTTTCTAATTCCTCAAAATCTATAAATTTTACAGTAGGACTTTTTTCTCCTGTCTTTCGGTTCTCTGATACTGAAGTATTCTCAAGCAATAAATCATGAATTTCTCTATTTACCTCTAAGAGATTATTTGCCTGAGGAGTAGTTATTCTTCTTACAACCTCATTTATTTGGTCTTCTTCAATCCATTTATTTATTCCTTTGATAGAACTTCTAAGTTCATCTTCAAGTACTACTTCTCTGAAACTTTCTCTAAATTTTATACTTTCCCCATACACTGGCTCACCTGAAGCATTAAAAGAAACTATCTCTTTTGCATCTTCAGGATTATCTTTATTCTGTCTATATATTTTCCATCCTAACTTTTTAAGTTGAGCAAGGAAAGGATTTTCTACATAGTCTTCTTCGTCAAGCTTTTTGTAAATCATGTCAAAATCTTATTCCTAACAATCCACCATCGGGACGATCATCTGTTAATCTTATTCTGATAGACTCTTCAAAGAGTCTCCGAAACTCTTCGCTAAATTCATTATATGGAACCTTATCAGAATTTATAAGACAAATATATTGAAATCCAAGCCTAAGAGCTTCTTTGGCAGCCAATTCCATTGCTCTTGCAATCTGCCTTTCATCGACTCCATCAAAAATTGTACTGTCGTGTATCAAAAAACCAGGCTTATCTATCTCATTATCTCTTAATTGGATCAACATTAAATCATAACAAAATACTTTCATGCGACTCACTCCCTGACTTCTGGCTCTTTTAATTTCTACATTAAATTTATAACCATTTGGGGTAACGTCTATCGATAATATACCCGGCTCAGAATATAAAAATTCTGAATTTTGATTAAATAATCTTATTGCCTTCTCTATAATAACTCCCCTTTCTTCCAAATCTTGCCTTGTCTTTTGAAATAACTCCTCTCGTTTAATTTTTAATTCACTTAATCCTGTTTCAAATTTTTTTAAATTATCTATTCTATTAAGTATATCTTCTAATTGTTGTTGTAAATTTATTAATCTTTCATTTAACTTTCTATACTCCTCTAGTGCTCCATGAGTTTCAAGTATTTTAAGCAACTTTGCTCTTCTATCTGAAAGATCTTCTATCTTATGCTGATAATGCTCTATCTTGCTCTTCAATCTATTTACTTCACTCTCTAAATATGTCTTTCTATTTTCAACAATCTGAATATGAAACTTCTTTACCTCTTCAATTCTTTTCTTTAATTTTTCAGAGAACCACACTCCTACCTCTTTATATATTTTTTCTATACTTTCTAAGGAAACTTCTTTTTCTATTTTGAGATTTTCTTGATAGTTATTTAATATCTTCTTAATTATGACTAGCTCATTAGTTATCTTGTGTATCTCTCTTGTCAATTCATCGGCCTCCTTTTCTATTTCTGCATATTGTGGATGAATTTTGAAACTCTTTAACTGTCCTCTCAATTTTTCTATTTCCCCTTGCAATCTAACTTTTTCAGCTTCTAACTCTCCTAAGGTACCTACATAGCCCAATAATAAACCCTCTTTAGCTGCTTTTCTTAATCCCCTAAGAGTGTTTTTCTGGTCTTTCAATATCTGGAACTGTGAAGCATATTCCCAATTTAAACCTAAAAGATAAGCGTTATTAACCTGAATATCCCATTCTTTTTGTTGAGAATAATGTTTAAATGGCTCATTAAACGCTCCGGTACCCTTTCTCATAAAATAAGAAATTAAACTTCTAAAAGTCGGTGTATACCTTTTTTCATAAATTGATAAAGGTAAATTAAAAATTAAATACCCTAAAGCCTTTCTCCAATCTTCAATTCTCATAAAATAGGCTTTCTTCTCTTCGTCCAATTGGGGTTCAATAGGACAATCTGGAAGGTCCCCTTCTAAATAAACTTTAGAAGGATTAGATGTATTTCTAGAAACAGAAATCTTTTTTCCATTTAAAATTAAATCCACTGTAAAAGTCCAATTTTTCAATTCTTCTGATTTTAATACATCTCTTCTCTGAGGGGACGACCCAAAACAAAAGTTAATAATTTCAACAAGCGTCGTTTTCCCCAAGCCATTTCTAGAATCTCTTTCTGATGAAATTCGCGTTCTATCTGCAAGAATAACATTAAAACCTTTTTTAAATTCCACGGTTCTAAAAGAAGGTTTATCGCTCCTAACTCTTATAACCACTTTTCACCTTCCTTAATAACCCTTCTTTAAACTCTACTAATCCGAGCATGTAAAGAAAGTCAAGAACGAGAAGAAATTTATCAAATGTTCTGATTTCTTCCATATCTCGTACCTTTTCCCATAGGGATGAAACTGTTTGAGGCATATCAAGTTCTATAAGAATTTTACTGCCTGCACCTATTAAGGAATATTTAAGTTTTATCATCTTATTAGGCAGAATCATTTTTCAAACACCTCACAAATTTCAAAAAAGTAAGTTAAAATTTTAAGCCCAGCAGCACGTGTTTTAAAATCAAGATACGAAGGAGAGGCAAAATCCCATAATTCGTAAAATAAATCATCTCCTTTTAATCCTTTATCCTTTAATTCAAGGTATTTTTGAACAAACATATTTCTCAATTTTTCTGAAAATTCAGGTTCGGGATATTTATTAATGAAATTTTGTACTTGGTAATATCCCGACATACCCATTGTAATCAAATTCGCCACTTCTTCAGAGAGCATATTTTTACGAATCTTTTCTTTGGTAGGCACTACCTTTAGATCTTGGGGGTATTGAACTAAAGGAGGTTTCTTCAGATATTTAATGATTATTTCTAATTCTTCAAAAGTTACCTCTGGTATAATATTACCAAGCTGTTCTCTTACCCATCTCTCGTGTTCATATTTGATTTGTCTTAATTTTCTCACAGTGTAAAACTCAGGGTTTCTGTCTACTTTAATATGACAATTACGACAGAGTATTATAAGATTGTTATAAGAATTCCGTTCTTCGTCCGTCATTTGGGGATTATACCTCGCTGACCCCTTTTCAACTCCTTCAATGTGAATTATTTCCCCAATAATAATAGGTATACCATCTTCCTTATCTTCAATAACTTTTTCCCTACACATTGCACATAATCCTCCACTTCTGGCATAGAGCGCTTTTATTATAGGTAAAGGAATTCTACCCTTGCTCATATATCTCCTTTATCAAACAATTAACCCTAACCTTCCCAGTCAGCAAATCCTCCATCAATCCCTGCTTTATTTTTTCAAGTTTTTGTTTGTAGTTTTGTTCTTTTTCTATAGTTTCATCAATTTGTGAAAGAATTGAGGAAATACGCATCTGTTCGGAGAGGGGAGGGAAAGGTATTTTAATATCATAAATAATTGACTGAGTCATCAATGGTTGACCTGTTTCAGCACTATATTTATTAAGATTTATATATTCAAGAAGATGTAGCAAAAATAAATCTAAAAAAGTGACCTTCTTTTCTGCCACATATAATGCATTATCTGTCACCCATCCTTCAGTAGCAACATAAACAGAACCACAATATTCGCCTACTCGGCCTATTATAATAGTATCCCTATCGAAATTCTTGTAATTAGAATATCCTAAGACACCGTTGCCACCATAAACTGGATACTTCCCAAATCTTGAAGTATCTGTAGGCTTAGGGGTACCACTTTTTAACTTAAAAATCTCTCCCAACTCCACCACTTCCCACTCCTCTGGTATTCTGCCAAGTGGCGAATCTTTAAACTTATGTGTTTTCTCACTTCTTATCTGTCCATTTTCATCTATACCTTTAATCAATAAATCCTGCATCAAACCCTGCTTGATTCGTTTGTATTTTTCTATGATTTTGTCGGTCTTTTCTATAGCATTGTCAATTGTCTCAAGAATTTCGGCAATTTTTTGTTGTTCTTCTTTTGATTCTGGGAAAATTATATAAATCTTCTCGAAATCATCATTGGATATCGCCTCTTGTGTAGTACCTTCGGCCAATATATCTTTTTGCTTATTAAAAAATGAACTTAATAAAAATTGATAAATAAATCTAGGTTCAATTTGAGTTTCTAATAAAGTAAAACCTGTTGATAAAATATAATCTTTCTCTAGTCTTTTATCTATCAGTAAAACTTTTATCGTATTCCGCATTTTTGCAAATGCCAATCTTCCACTCTTGGGTTGCATATTTGCACGAGAAGGTCTATTTGCAAAAGTTATTACTTCTTCAATATGGACTATATTCGTTCTCTGAATAGAATTCGTGGACAAATAATTCTTAGTTCCCTTAAAATAATCAATCCCACTCCCAACTATTCTAAAATAATTCTTATCTCCTAAATTAACCTTTTTCCAACCTTCAGGCAATTTTTCTATTTCAATCATCCTCTACTTCCGAATGTTTCTATCAAATCGTTAATTGCCGCTATAGTGACCTGCAAACATATTTTACAAGTGTCTTTATCTGGATACTCTTCTTTTAATTTTTGATACCAAGGATGAACCAAATTTCTATAATCTCTCAGTGAATGGCTAAAATTTTTTACATCACCTTTTATCCACTTAATTTCGTGAGCAACATTTATCATCTCTGAAAGTGTCCAATCCCCAAAACTTTTAACTTTGCCACGGGAATCCTTAGGAGCAGAGTTTGATTGGTTAGCCTCTTGTGGGTGAGAAGAAATAACAGACAAGAGAATACCTTCTAAGATGCTTCCCATCATAATTATCGCAGAAAGATATGCTCCAGATTTAATACACCTAAAAGTTTCTTCCCATCTAATTATTAAAATTTTATATAGCTGATCATCATTGATAATCTTTGAAAAATCAGGGATCTCATCTTGAGAAAATATTTCCTCCTTCTGTAAAGTTGGCTCTATCTCATGTACTATTGGGGTTACCTTATCTAATTCAACCCTTAGTCCTTCTATACTCAAAATCTTGTTTAGGCGTTTTATTACCTCATTCGTTATTTCAAAATCTCCCTTATACTCTTTTGGATCTGCAAGCCTTTTGATAACTTTTTCCATCTTTTGAGGATCTGCATTATACTCACGTAACCTGTCTAACGTCCACCATTTACGAGTCGAGCCATCATGTAAAGGACATCTTAAACCTGCATTTCTAAAAAATATAGGCAACATACTTCCCGTTCTATAATATGGGCCATCATCTCCACATATTAAATCAGCTATTGCTTCAAGAGTAGATGGATCTAATTGCTTCATACATCTTCCTTTCTAATGATTTAAACATTTATCCTTCTCAGAGTGTCTCATTCCTTAACTTCTACCATTGTAATACTTCAATTTCTTCAAAAACTCATCTATTTTTTTAACATCCTCATCCCTTTCCTGTTTTAACTCCCCCAGAGAAATCCTATACTTATCCCACAATTTTTCAAAAATTTTTATAATTTCCTTTTTTTCAGCATTGAGATATTTATTAAGTTGTCCTTCAATGAATTCGTAAAACTTCTCAAGAAGCAGTTCCTTTGCTTCTTCTTCACTCAATGATTCCTTCTTTTTCTCTACTTTATCTTCAATCTCTTTTTCTCTATCTTTCAAAATCTTTCTTAACTTCTTTAATTCTTTCTCTTTTTTCTCAATTTTTGAAACCAAATCCTCCCATCTTTCGGCTTCTTTTAATGCTGATTTGCTCTGGCTTGCTTTTAAATCTTTGATAATCTCTTTTAGATATTTTTTCACTTTGCTTGCTGTTTTATTGCCCTGATCTTCCTCATCCCAATCTTCGACCTCATCAAGTAGTTCGTTAAGTTCTCCTTCAACTTCTGCAATTTTACTTTCAAGTTCTTCAATCTCCCTTATTTCATTTGAGAAAAATTTCTTTTTTATTCTCTCATCT
>Ga0180300_10001064_pt1 | contig 12577 bp, 4 predicted proteins | sample GuaBasSediGuay15_FD_121798 | JGI IMG/M metagenome (GOLD analysis project Ga0180300, IMG submission 121798) | Subseafloor sediment microbial communities from Guaymas Basin, Gulf of California, Mexico - Guay15, Core 4569-2, 21-24 cm | ecosystem: Environmental > Aquatic > Marine > Hydrothermal... | reverse complement strand
GCCGGCTTGCCAGAAGACTACGCCGCCGCCCGGTTTGTCCTGTTCCTCAAGAAAAACGGCTATCTGGACGCAGTGAAAGGCTATGTTGAACAAGCCGGCCGGGATTTCGAGAGAGAGCTTGCCGATCTTTACGTGTCTCCCGTACTAGCCCGGGCACTCCTTGAGGTCGACCCCACCTTCGCCCCCAGCGAAAAAGAGGTGCGCGCCCAAATCAAGGCTCAGTTCCCGCGCCCGACGGAGATATCCGATGCCGAGATGATCGCTGTTTTGGAAGATGTCCTTGCTCCCACCGGTGAGTTCCCCTGCACGTTGATCGTCCTCGACGAGGTACAACAGTTCATCGGTGACAGTTCCGACCGGGCCTATCGGTTGCAGGAAGTTGCCGAAGTTTGCTCCAAACACTTTGGTGCCCGCCTCCTATTTGTCGGCACGGGGCAGAGTGCTATTACCGGAACTCCCCAGCTTCAGAAACTTCAAGCCCGCTTTAGGATCTCGGTCGAGCTTTCCGACGCTGACGTGGATACCGTAATCCGCAAGATTGTATTGGCTAAAAAACTAGACAAAGAACCACTCATTCGGGAGATCCTAGAAAGGTGCAGCGGGGAAATCTCTCGCCACCTGATGGGGACTAAGCTGTCACCACGTCCAGAGGACAAAGAGGTTATGGTGGCAGACTACCCCCTGCTCCCTGTGCGGCGGCGTTTTTGGGAACAGGCCATGCGGGCCATCGATCCCTCAGGTACGAAAGCCGAGCTTCGCAACCAGTTGATAAACGTGTTCGAAGCCGTTAGGGCCACCGCGGAGAAGCCGCTTGGAACTGTAGTCCCCGCTGACTTCTTATACGATGAGAACAAAACCCAGATGGTCCAAACCGGGGTGCTACTCCGGGAGTTCCAAGAGATGATCGACCGTCTGAATGACGGTACCGAGGAGGGACGCCTCAAGTCCCGCCTGTGTGCCCTATGCTTCCTCATTGGGAAGTTTCCCCGCGATCCCAAAAGCGCGGACACCGGTCTGCGGGCCACGCCCGACACTTTGGCCGACCTGCTTGTGGAAGACTTGGTTTCCGGAAGTGCTGAGCTGCGCAGGAAGATTCCCAAGTTGTTGGAGGAGCTCGTCGAGGAAGGGAAGCTCATAGTGGTGGATGATGAATATCGCCTACAGACCCGTGAGAGCGCTGCTTGGGAAAGCGAATATCGCAGTCGCTTAGCTCATATCCGCAACGACGCTGCCGCGCTGGCAAGCGAGCGAGCCGAGCTCTTACGCACCCGCGTTGGAGCAGCTCTCAAGGGACTGTGGATCACGCAAGGGGAAAGCAAGGTAAAGCGCAAGATCGAGCTTTACTTCTCCCAAGACCCTCCGGCGACCACTGGCCCTGAGATCCCGGTTTGGGTAAGGGACGGCTGGAACGACGATGAGAAATCCGTCCTGGCGGACGCCCGGGCCGCTGGAACGGAGAGCCCGCTGATCACTGTCTTCCTGCCGCGGCGAAACTCTGAGGACCTGAAGAAACTTATCGCCAGCGCTAGAGCGGCACGTGAGACGCTGAACGCCAAGGGCACGCCCTCGACTCCAGAGGGCATTGAAGCCCACAAGGCCATGGAAACGCGCGCGGATGAGGCCGAGCGGAAGCTTAACGCCCTGGTCGACGAGATCTTGGAGCACGCCCGTGTGATATTGGCAGGAGGTGCGGAAAAGACGGGCGCAAGCCTGGCGGAGAAAGTGCGCGAGGCCGCCGAGGATGCCGTCAGGAGGCTTTATCCCCAATTCGACGAGGCGGACCACGCTGTATGGCCCAAGGTATTCGACCGCGCCCGAAAAGGGGACTCCAACGCCCTCGAGGCCGTAGGCCACACCGGCAACCCTGAGGACCACCCGGTGTGCAAGGAGCTCCTCGCCTTCGTGGCCGGCGGCAAAAAGGGGAGCGAGATCCGCAAGCGTTTCATGGCTCCACCCTACGGCTGGGATAAAGACGTCATCGATGGGGCCCTGGTCGTCCTCGTGGGCAGCGGCCACCTGAGGGCAAGGCAGAACGGGAAAGCCCTCTCCCAAAAGGACCTAAACCACTCGAATATCGGGGTCGTCGATTTTCGGTTGGAGACCACCACTATCACCGTTCAGCAAAGACTTGAACTGCGAAAACTCTTCCAAGCGGTCGGAGTTAACGCAAGGCCCAACCAAGAGGATGAGGCCGCTCGGAACTTCCTCGAGCACATGAGGGACTTAGCCAAGAGTGCTGGGGGTGAGCCGCCTTTGCCTCCACCTCCGAGCACGGCCAAGCTGGACGAACTCTTGAGCTTGGTCGGCAATGAACAGCTGGCCGCTATCTACGAGGCAAGGGAGGAACTGGCCCGGTGGGCCCAGGAATGGGGGGAGCGAGCCCGACTCAACGAGAAGCGTCTCCCCCGCTGGCACGTGTTGGAGAAACTCTTCCAGCACGCCCACTCGCTGCCCGTTTCCACGGAGGTCGGCCCCCAGATCGAGGCCCTGCGTCAGCACCGATCATTGCTCTCGGACCCAGACCCGCTAGAGCCGTTGATCCAAAAACTGACACAGGCATTGCGCGAAGCCCTCCAAAACGCGCGGTCGGAGTACGCAAGCTTGTATGACCAGAAGATGCGGGAGTTAGAAGCCAACCAGATCTGGCAAGATCTCCCCGCGGAGGACCAGGAGGCAATCCTCGAGCGGTTCGGCCTCTCGAGCGTTCCCGAGATCGCGGTGGGAACAGAAGGAGAGCTCCTGAATTCGCTCGAGGAGGTCTCACTTGAGGAGTGGGGCACGAGGCGTGACGCCCTCCCGGAGCGGTTCAAAAAGGCTCTACAGGAAGCTCAAAGGAAGTTGGAGCCCGAGGCCGTGACGGTGACCCTTCCGCCACCTCCGACTACCCTGCGCGACGAGGAGGAGCTGCGGCGCTGGATCCGGGAGATCGAGGCGAAACTGCGGGAGGCCCTGAAGCGGGGGCCGGTGATCGTACGGTGGGAGTAGGGACAGCATGGCGCCGCTGAGTAAGGAACTGAGGCGGCTGCTTGAGAGGACGGTCATCGAAGCCCGCGAGGTGGCCGAGGCCGGGTCCCGCGCGGCTCTAGAGCGTCTGGCAGTGGACCGGCCGGAGCCCTTCCCGGAGATGTCTCCCGAGAAACGGGAGCTACGCGTGCTGCTCCGCGCCCACGCCCGCCAGCTGGGAGATGTGCTCCGGCCGAACGGCGAGCAGGAGATCGAGCACCTGGTGGCCGAGTGCGCTTATGAACACTGGCACCGGATGCTTTTCGCCCGCTTCCTTGCCGAGAACGGGCTCTTGATCCACCCCGAGCTCGGGGTCCCGGTGACGTTGGAGGAGTGTGCGGGGTTGGCCCGGGAGCAGGGTGAGGAGGATGGCTGGCGGCTGGCCGGGCGGTTTGCCGCCCGGATGCTCCCGGCCATCTTCCGGCCCGATGACCCGGCCCTGAAGGTACGTCTGGCCCCGGAGCACCAACAGAAGCTCGAAGCTCTACTTGGAGGCCTGCCTGCAGAAGTGTTCACCGCGGACGACTCGCTCGGTTGGGTCTACCAGTTCTGGCAGTCAAAGCGGAAGGGAGAGGTGAACGAGGCCGCCAAGGCCGGCCGCAAGATCGGCGCGGACGAGCTCCCCGCCGTGACCCAGCTTTTCACCGAGCACTACATGGTGCAGTTCCTCCTCCACAACACCCTGGGTGCGTGGTGGGTCGGAAAGGTGCTGAACGAGCGTCCCGAGCTCGCTTTGCAGGCCAAAAGAGAGGAAGAGCTGCGGCGGGCGTGTGCCCTGCCCGGCTACGGGGAGTGGACATACCTGCGCTTCGTGCGAGAGGGGGAAGATGCCCCCTGGCGGCCCGCGGTCGGGACGTTTCCTGACTGGCCCCAGCGGGCCGCGGAGATCAAAGTCCTCGACCCCTGCTGCGGCTCCGGCCACTTCCTGGTGGAGGCCTTCCGGATCCTGGTGCCGCTGCGCATGGTGGAGGAGGGCCTCTCGGCCCGGGAGGCCGTGGACGCCGTGCTGCGGGAGAACCTGTTCGGCCTGGAACTCGACGAGCGCTGCACCCAGATCGCGACCTTCAATTTGGCACTCGCGGCCTGGACCTATCCTGACGCCGGCGGCTACCGGCAGCTTCCGGAGCCGAACATCGCCTGTTCGGGGCTCGCGGCCGGCGGCAAAGAGGGAGATTGGCTCAAACTGGCGGGAAGGGATGAACGGCTGCGGGACGGCATGAGGCGCCTTCATCGCCTGTTTCGGGACGCCCCCACGCTGGGAAGCCTCATCGACCCCTGGCGGGAGCTTGTGACCGACCCGGGTTCCTTGGGTTTCGATCGGCCGGACGGGTTGGCCTTTTACCGCAACTTCTTCGAGGAGCTCCGGCCGCTTCTTTTGGCCGCGCTCAAGCGTGAGGACGTGAAGCGCGACGTGATCGCCGCCGAGGCGGGGATCGCCGCCCAGGGAATGGCCAAAGCGGCGGCACTGCTGGCCGACACCTATATCCTGGTCGCCACCAACGTGCCGTATCTGACCCGGGGCAAACAAGCGGAGGTCCTGAAGGAGTTCTGTGCCGTGCATCATCCCAAGGCCAAGAACGACCTGGCGACGGTGTTCCTGGAGCGGTGTCTCGCGTTCTGCGCCCGGGGAGGGACTACGGCCATCGTCCTCCCCCAGAACTGGCTCTTCCTCCCCAGGTACCGCAAGCTCCGCGAGGAGCTCCTCAAGAACGAGACATGGCACCTCGTGGCGCGGCTGGGACCGGGGGCGTTTGAGACCATCACCGGCGAGGTGGTCAAGGCGATCCTGCTCATCATCAGCCGCGGAACGGGCGTCCACGATACCCGCGGGGTGTTCTGCGGCCTGGAGGCGGACGAACCCGGCGAGCCCGAGGAAAAGGCCGCCCTGCTCCGCTCCGGCGAGATCAAGCGTGAGGAGCAGACTAAGCAGTTGAGGAATCCAGATTCGCGTATTTTGCTTAAAGAAATTGAACAAGAGAATTGGCTCTCGTTTCATGCAAAGAGCCGAACGGGAACGCGGACGGCCGATAATCCACTTTTCCTTTTGCATTTCTGGGAGTTAGCAAGGTTGCATGAATATTGGGAATTTGAGCAAACATCACCAACAGGAACCGAGTTCTTTTCTGGGCGACACTTCATCATTCGCTGGGAGAGTGGGAAAGGCCTTCTGAAAGAGTATGCGCGTTTGGGGATTGCTTCAATACAAGGGCAAGACGCTTGGGAGAAAAGCGGGATATGCGTTGGTCTTATGCGTGACCTACCTATTACTTTATACGGAGGTCAAATTTTTGATATGAACTCCGGAGTGGTCTGGTGCGAAGATTCTTCAAAGTTAACTTCCATCTGGTGCTATTTATCCTCAGCAATGTACAGCGAGGCTATTAGAATAATTGACCAGCAATTGAAACTTACTACAGCAACGCTTTTAAAGGTGCCTTTCGACTTCGATCACTGGCAGAAAGTCGCTCAGGAGAGGTACCCCAACGGCCTGCCGAAGCCCTATACGAACGACCCCACGCAGTGGATCTTCCATGGACATCCCTGTGGCTCAGTGATCTGGGACGAGGAGAAAAAATGGACTGCCCACGGGCCGCTGCGGGTGGACGAGACCGTGCTCCAGGTGGCCGTGGCGCGGCTGCTGGGCTACCGCTGGCCCGCGGAGCTCGACCCGGAAATGGAGCTCGCTGACGAGCAGCGCGAGTGGGTCGAGGAGTGCGAGGAGCTCTTGGAGTTTGCCGACGAGGACGGGATCGTCTGCATCCCGCCGGTGCTGGGCGAGCAGCCCGCCGCCGATCGCTTGTTGAAGCTCCTGATGAGGGCCTACGGCGACGAGTGGCGGTCGGAGATCCTCGACCAACTTCTCGCTGCGGTGGGGTACGCGGGAAAGACGCTCGAGGACTGGCTGCGCAACGGGTTCTTCGAACAGCACCTAAAGCTGTTCCGCCAGCGCCCGTTTATCTGGCACATCTGGGACGGCCGCCGGCGCGACGGCTTTTCTGTGCTCGTCAACTACCACAAACTCGACAGGAAGCTCCTCGAGAAATTGACTTACACCGTGCTCGGGGATTGGATCGCCCGGCAGCGCCGGGCAGCCGAGGCCAGCGAGCCGGGCGCGGATGAGCGCCTGGCCGCCGCCGTGGAGCTCCAGCGGAAACTGGAGCTCATCCTGGAGGGCGAGCCTCCCTACGACATCTTCGTCCGCTGGAAGCCCCTCCATGAGCAGCCGATCGGTTGGGAGCCGGACCTCAACGACGGCGTGCGAGTCAACATCCGGCCTTTTGTAGAAGCTGGCGTCCTGAGGAAAAAGCCGAACATCAAGTGGGGCGTGGACCGGGGCAAGGAACCCCAGGAGCTCCGGCCCCGCGACGAGTTCCCCTGGTTCTGGGACGGCAGCGAGTTCGTGGGCAAACGGGTAAACGATGTGCACCTCACCGTCGCCGAAAAGCGCGCCGCCCGCGAGCGAGCCCGAAGGAGCACAGGCTGATGGCAAAGACCAAAGTTAACAAAACACCAGAGGGAACGGTCCTGGAGGCGCTGCTAAAGGCGCTGGAGCGGGCAGCCGCCTACAATCCAAACGACCAGGTCTCTCCCGCGGTGATCCTGTGGCCCGATAGGGGCCGCCAGTGGGAGCCGCTGACCCCACGTCTCCGCCAAGCCCTTCCTCAGTTTCTCACGTTGGGGCCGTACAACCCCCTGGAGAAGACCGGCCCCGCGATCTGGCTTAAGTGCATGATCGCCCGCACCCTCCCCGAAGCTGACTGGCCCGAGGAAGCCGTGCCCATCCTCTACCTTCCGGGGGTGAGCCGGCACGAGCTGCGGGCTGTGGAGGACTGCCCCCTGGAGCTTCAACCCCTGTGTGAGCTCCAGTATCGGGGCGTGTGGTTCACCCAGGAGAACACGAGGGATTGGACTGTCTATGCGTTTTTGACCTCGAAGCGCGGCGGCCTGGGGCTGGATGTAGCCCCAACGGAGGAAACCCGCGAAGCCCTCCTCAACGCCCTCACGAAGCTGGCCGACGTCCCCGTGGCGGAATTGCGCGGCCGCAGACTCCACGCCGAGGACTTCCGTGCCCTTTTACAGCCGGACCTCGTTCGACAACTCCTCCGCTGGCTCGACTTACCCCAAGAGACACGGGCCAGTTGGACCCCGGAGGAGTGGCAGGCCTTCTGCGCTTCCTGTCGCGAGCGGTACGGTTTCGATCCGGAGCGGGACGGCGAGCTGGTGGGAGCGGAGAAACTCGGCAGTCGTGAGGGGGCTTGGGAGCATGTGTGGCGAAGATTCGCCGAGGCACCGGTGGCTTATCCCCACCTTCCGGAGCTACTCCGACGGGCGAAGCCAGAAAAAGAAGGTCCTCCCCTCTTCTTTCGCCCCGAGTGCTGGCCCCAGATTAACGAACGGGAGGAAGGGGAACTGCGCACTGAACTCCTTGCCTTGGAAACACTCCCACCTGTGGACGCAGCCGCTAGGCTCGAGGAACTCGAGTCGAGGCACGGGGAGCGCCGCACTTGGGTGTGGGCCAAATTGGGACAAGCCCCGGTTGCCGAGGCATTGAAGCATCTTGCTCTCATGGCCCGGATCGCCCGGAAGCCTTTAGGGGGGGAAAATCCCGAGGCCATGGCCGAGGTTTACGTGACAGGGGGCTGGCAGGCCGACGCCGCCGCGCTCGAGGCTTTAGCTGTTGTCAGGAAATCCGATGACATCAAGGCAGTCAAGGCCGCGATCCGGGCTGTCTACGAACCGTGGCTTGAGGAGGCAGCCGAGCGATTCCAAAAGCTAGTCAGAGAGAATTCGTATCCCGGACCCATTCGCGAAATGAAAGGTGGCTTGGCAGAAGCAAGGCCGGGCACCTGTATCCTGTTCGCGGACGGGCTCCGCTTGGATCTAGGCAAGCGTCTACGTGAAATACTGGAGGCTTCAGGATTCGTGGTTGAGGAAAAGTGGCGGTGGGTGCCACTCCCTCCGGTGACACCGACGGCCAAACCTGCCGCTTCGCCCGTGGCCGATCTACTCACGGGGGAAGGCACAGAGGTGGTGGAGTTTCGCCCTCAGATCCGGGAGACGGGACAACCCCTCACAGCCGATCGCTTCCGCAAGCTCTTGACAAACCGTGGCTTTCAAGTGCTCAGTCTCGACGAGACGGGCGATCCAGAGGGCCGGGCGTGGACAGAATACGGCGAGATCGACCGGAAGGGCCACGAGGAGGGCTGGAAACTCGCCCGCCGGATCGCCGAGGAGCTAGATGGGCTGGTAGAGCGGATCCAGACTCTCCTCAATGCTGGGTGGCGCGAGGTACGTGTGGTAACCGATCACGGATGGCTTCTCCTTCCCGGTGGACTTCCCAAGGTAGAGATGCCTAAATATCTCGCCGAGACGCGCTGGACGCGCTGTGGGATACTCAAACCAGGAGCAAAGGTCGAACTCCCGATAGTACAGTGGCATTGGAACCCAGAGGTGGCCGTGGTCGTGGCACCTGGAATCGGGAGCTTCAGGGCGAACACAGACTTTTCCCACGGGGGTCTGAGCCTTCAAGAGTGTGTGATCTTAGAGCTCTTTGTCCGGCCTGCGGCCACCTCCGCTCCGGCTGCGGTTATAGAATCGCATCGTTGGATGGGCTTGCGCTGTCGGGTAAAGATGACGGGCGCTAGGTGTGGTTGGCGCGTTGATCTTAGGACCAAGGCTGCCGACCCAAATGCTTCCGTGGTAAAGGGCAAAGAACCGAAGCCGGTGAACCTGGAGGGGGAAACTTCCCTCGTCGTCGACAACCCTGACCTGGAGGGGACGACGGTCTTTCTTGTACTGTTGGATCAGGAAGGACAGGTAGTGGCTAAGAAGAGCACGATCGTGGGAGGAGAAGGATGACACTGGAGCTCGATCCCCTAGACCAAATTGCAGCTAGAGCGTTCGAAGGCTACATCGTCCGTAAAGACCTAGTGCGTAAATTCAAGGCCCAATACCCCGTGCCTACTTATGTGGTTGAATTCCTGCTTGGGCGTTACTGCGCCAGCACAGACGAAGAGGAGATCCTCGAAGGCCTTCAGATCGTCGAACACCAGCTCTCCTACCGCACTGTGCGAGCTGGCGAGGAGGAGCTATTCAAAGCACGCGCCCGTGAAAGGGGCTCAATCAAGATCATAGACTTAATTCAGGCACGTCTTGACACCAGGACCGACTCGTACCTCGCGACCCTCCCCAGTCTTAAGCTAACCGATGTGCGGATTGACAGCCCGCTCGTTCGCGAGAACGAGCGGATGCTCACCGGTGGGTTCTACGCCGAGGTTGAGCTGGAATACGACGCGGCCATAGCCCAGGAGAAACACGGCCGGCCATTTGGCATCGTAAGCTTGCGCGAGATACAGCTTTCAAAACGTGCCGTGCTCGAACCCCTCTTCCGCGGACGGGAGCTGTTTACAACTGAAGAGTGGAAGAAGTTCCTTATAAGGAGTATCGGTCTCGAACCCGATGCCCTTTCGCCCCGAGCCCAGGACATGATGCTTTTACGGATGGTTCCGTTTGTGGAACGTAACTATAATCTGGTGGAACTCGGCCCTCGGGGTACAGGAAAGAGCCATCTCTACCAACAGGTTTCTCCATATGCCCATCTCATATCCGGTGGAAAAACCACTGTGGCGCGGATGTTCGTTAACTTGGCTAATGGCCAGCGGGGCCTAGTTTGCCAATATGACGTGGTCTGCTTTGATGAAATCTCAGGCGTGGCATTTGATCAGAAGGACGGAGTCAACATCCTAAAGGGGTACATGGAGTCGGGCGAGTTCAGCCGTGGCAAGGAGAGCATCCGAGCGGACGGTTCGCTTGTCTTCGTAGGAAACCTCGACGTGGACGTGGAGCACCATCAAAGAATTGGGCACTTGCTAGAACCTCTCCCTCCGGAAATGCGTAACGACACGGCCTTTATGGACCGCATCCACTGCTATGTTCCAGGATGGGAGCTTCCCAAGCTATCTCCGTTAGAGCATTTCACCGATCATTTTGGACTGGTGAGCGACTTCCTTTCGGAGTGCTGGCACAGGTTACGAACGCAGAGCCGAGCCCACATCCTCCAAAACCGGGTCTTCTGGGGTGGAGCTCTGAGCGGGCGGGACATCACCGCTGTACAGAAGACGGTAAGCGGCTTGCTAAAACTGCTTTACCCCAACCCCGAAACCCCGGTCCCAGATGAGGACCTCGAATGGGCAGTGCGACTTGCTCTCGAGTGCCGTCGGCGCGTTAAAGAACAGCAAAAGCGTGTACTGCCTACAGAATTCCGTAACACCCACTTCAGCTATTACCTGGGGGTTGAAGGGGTCGAAAAGTTCGTGGCAACCCCAGAACTCCAAAGCGAAGGCCAAATAGGCACTGATCCACTGCCTCCAGGACAGATTTGGACGATCAGCCCCGGCGGTCTTGATGAACAGCCAGGCCTCTTCCGCATCGATGTGACTGTAGGCCTAGGGTCCGGGGTCAGAATCCTTAACGCACCCGTCCCACCTCCATTTAAGGAAAGCGTCAATTACGCCGAACAAAACCTCTACGCTAGGGCCAAGGAGCTAGTTGGAGAGCGAGATCCTAGGGCACATGAGTTTTCTGTTCAACTACGCGCGTTCGATGCCTCTAAGTCGGGGAGCTCAACAGGAGTGGCAGTACTTTTGGCCCTCTGTAGCGCTCTGCTCCAAAAGAGCATCCGGGGTGGGCTCATCGTGGTGGGGCAGTTGAACCTTGGCGGGTCTATCGATCCTGTATACAACGCTGTCAACGTGGCAGAACTGGCATTGGAGAAGGGTGCTACAACCCTTCTGATGCCGATCTCTTCCCGCAAACAACTTATGGCACTTTCCGATGAGACTGCGGCCAAGCTGAACATCCAGTTTTACATAGACCCACGCAATGCACTGCTTAAGGCCATCCATGAGTAGAGTCTAAATATGGATGGAATCGCGAAAGTGAGGAGGTGATTGCTCATGGAGGAAAGCGAGCATGACCTTGAGCTTTGCCCGCATTGTGGACTTCCACGCGGAACATGCAAATGTGAAACTAAGAAACTAACAGCAGCACCGGACCAAACACCGATGACGACTTTCAATCGATCCCGACCATACTATAAATTCCCTTACTATAACCGATGTTGGAGTTGTGGCGAGCCAATAAGCTCGGAAAGGAATGATCGGTGCACTTTGTGCGGTTGGTTTATCTGTAACAGATGCGGTGCCTGTAGTCCTTCTTGCACCCACGACCGTTGGTTAGCGGGATGAGGATGTAACCACTAGTAAGGTCAAAACTCCCCCTACAGCAAGATACGAAGGGAGGAGCAGTGATTTACTTGTCAGATCGGTTTGAGCTGACCATGCTTCCTAAAGGCGGTGTGTTGTCGATCGATACTATGAGAGAAGAGCAAGTGAGAAAACTCCTCAAGGCTCCTTTTCTGTCACGCGTTAAGGATAAAGCCGTTTGTAGTTTGCTCTGGTTAAGTCTAGGAATTCAGGTAAAACCAGACCCCAGGCCTGTTGTGCTAGGCAGAAGTGATGTACTTGTTGTAGCACTTCTTGAAAATTCATCCGAGAACGAGACTGACGAACTGAGTCCTGTCAAGCTTCAGTACTTCATAATAAATGTGGGAGGTATAATAAAGACGGGGTTTCTCCATAGAGAGCTTGCCACCCTTTCACGCATGCTGGAGTGGGAGCGGTTGGGATTAGCGGTTTGGCGTAGACAATCCGGCAATAAAAAACCCACCTTTGCTATCGGCGCAGATGGTGACGGAAAGAGATTCCCGGTGTTCTTAACCTATTCAATGCCCATGCGGGACCTCCGGCAAGTAATCAAAATAGCAATTAGGGGGGCCCGGGTGGCAAGGAGATTGGATAGAAGAGTTGAATGGGAGGAGCTGATTGCTTGGGGAGCAACTTGTTCCCCTATAGAACAAGAAGTTCCAAGGGGAGCTGTCGCCAGTAGAGGTAATCTGCTGTCTAGAGCACAACTCCCCAGTTCAATCAACGCGAAAATTAGGGTAGGCAATCAGGAGGAGTAGATGGCGATCATTGTGCAGCACGAGGGAGAACGGGCGAAGATCATTTCCGAGAGCAGGTTTCCCAACGAGGCGGAGCTCCAACGCTACGTCTACGAGAACCCCGAGGTCCTCCCCATCTCCGATATCAAGGAGGACGCCCAGTTCACCGTCCTCGACAAGGAAACCCCGGTTGGAACCGGCTCCATCGACATCCTGGGGGTCGATAGTGATGGGGATCTTTACATCATCGAAACCAAGCTGTTTTCGAACTCCGACAAGCGCAAGGTCCTCGCCCAAGTACTAGATTACGGGGCCGCCCTCTGGAGCACATATCAAGATCCTGAGAGCTTCCTCCGCATGCTTGAGGAACGCCTTGCCGCCAGGGGTGAAAGCCTCAGCGAGCTGCTCAGCTTCGGTGAAGCTTCGGAAATCGAAGCCGGGATTAAGGAATGTATCCAGAGCGGTAGCTTCCGCTTCATCATCATGATGGATCAGGTTCCTTCCGCCCTCAAAGACCTCATTCAGTTCGTAAACAGCCACAGCAACTTCAGCGTTTACGCAGTAGAACTGGAG
>Ga0180300_10001063_pt1 | contig 12578 bp, 8 predicted proteins | sample GuaBasSediGuay15_FD_121798 | JGI IMG/M metagenome (GOLD analysis project Ga0180300, IMG submission 121798) | Subseafloor sediment microbial communities from Guaymas Basin, Gulf of California, Mexico - Guay15, Core 4569-2, 21-24 cm | ecosystem: Environmental > Aquatic > Marine > Hydrothermal... | reverse complement strand
GGAGATCATAAACGGCATTCAACGTTCTTCTGAAGTCACCAGTTCATCGTCTCAGCAACTTTCCGCTACCGTCCAGCAACTTTCAGCTTCTCTGAACACCGTTGCCGGTAACATGGGCAAACTTCAGCGTTCCACATCTGATAATGCGGCCACCATGGAGGAAATAACCGCCAGCATAGAGGAATTCTCCGCTACCGCGGATAGCAACGCACAGAATGCTCAGAAAATGCTGGAGAAAAGCGAAGCGATAACTAAAGAACTAGAACAAACAACCGAAGCCATAAAGCAGAGCAGAGAAAAGACTCAACAGGCGGAGGAAATAAACAGGAAAACGCAGGAAAGTTTGAAAAAACTTGAGGAACTTGCAGCGAACATAACCAGCATAACCGAGACGATAAGTTCCATCGCCGAACAAACCAATCTGCTGGCTCTGAATGCTGCCATAGAGGCCGCAAGGGCTGGAGAAAGTGGAAAGGGCTTCGCCGTGGTGGCGGATGAAATAAGGAAACTGGCGGAAGAGAGCAAGACCGCCGCGGAAAAGATCGGCGAAATTCTAGGATCCATAAGAAGTGAGATAGACAGTACGGCACAGTATATGGAAGAATCCGTCGAAGCAACTAGAGTGGTTACCTTCACCGTCGAGCAAGTACTGCGATCCTTCGAAGTGGTGGATAGGGTGGTCAGAGCGCTTCAAGAAATGGTGGAAAGTGTGGCAGCGAGTGCAGAAGAGCAGGGAGCCACGGCGCAGGAAATGGCCTCGGCCGTGAATAAACTGAACGAGCTGATCCAAAACGCTTCCCAGGCTACCGAAGAAATCAACAGCGCAATTCAGGAAGCCAATGCAGCGCTGGAAGAAATCTCCGCATCTTCAGAGGAGCTCAGCGATACGGCGCAGGAGCTCAGCAACGCCCTGAATTACTTCAAAGTTTGACAGGAAAGTGGGTGTGAAGTGAAAGGGGCGAGAAACAGAATGGCCCGGATAATGGTTGTGGAGAGTAATAGAACGAGCAGAAAAGCAATGGTGAAGTATCTGAAATCCAGAGGTCATGAGGTGATGGAAATTCCCAGCGGTGCCAAGGCGCTTAGGAAACTTCGCGTCGATGCCGTCGATATAATCCTGATGGATGTGAGTTCGTTCACCGCTGGAAAAATGGAAGAGATGGTGAGCATTGTACGGGAAAGTGAAACTCCCATTGCAGTCATCGTGATGGTTGCTTTCGACAGCGAAGAAGCTATTCTCAAAATGGTGAGAATGGGCATCGACGACTTCATTCTAAAACCTGTGAACCCGCTTCAACTCGAAGCACGTATAGAATTGGCGATAAAAGCACTGAAATCCCGCAGAATCAGAGATCTACGGAACTCACAAATGGTAGAAGAACATAGGAAAACTCGAGAAGCTCTACAGGAGCTTGAGGAAGAGAATGCCAGACTGGCCTTTGAACTCCTGAAGAAGATGTACATAATTTCGGAATTCAAGGATTTTGAAACACACGAACACGCGGTGCGCGTGGGAACGGTGAGCGCACTTCTGGCAGAAAGATTGAAAAGAGCACAATGGGAAATCATCAGTATACAGCTTGCTGCGCCCCTTCACGATATAGGTAAGATAGGCGTTCCTGAACGCATCCTCCTGAAAACTGGAAAATTGAGTGATGAAGAGTTTGAAATTGTAAAACAGCACTGTGAGATCGGTTACAGAATCCTATCGGATTCGTCGTCTTCGATATTGAACATGGCAGCCCGTATCGCTCTCACTCACCACGAGAGATGGAATGGAACAGGTTATCCCCAGGGACTCAAGGGTACGGAGATACCCTGGGAGAGTAGAATAGTGGCCATTGCCGACAGTCTCGATGCCATGACGAACACTCGACCTTACAGGAAGGCTCAGACGTTCGATGAGGCTGTAAACGAAATAATCGATTACGCCGGGATGCTTTACGACCCGGAGGTAGTCGGAGCACTCGAAAGTTCTAAAACAGAGGTACGCAAGCTGTACGAAGAAGACGCCAAAATGCTATCGAGCATGAAAATACATCTCTTTAACTCGATAACATCCTGGACATCGTGGTGGAAAGCGTGGATGAAGTCACAAGGTAAGGTAACGCAGGATGATGAACATCTATCTCGAGGAGGATGAAGAGATGATCAAAGGCCCGTGGACTTGGCGACGCCTACATCTCTGGATGGTAATGTGTGATCTCTGGCGCAATCAACCGACTTCTGTATCCGAGATAGCACGCAGACTGGAAACCGGTTCTCCCACCATTTCACAACTTCTGAAACGTCTGATGGAAAGTGGATTGGTCATCAGGTCAGGACAGAAGAGAGTTCATGGTGGACGCCCGCGAAACCTGCTCCATATAGACCCGGAGGTGGCTCACGCTCTCGTTGTTAATGTGAACGCACATTCGGTTTCTACTGCGTTAGTCGATGCATCCCTGGAGATAGTTACAAAGAGAGAGCAAAAAGATTTGACGCAGATTTCCGATATCGTTGAGTCGATTATGAAAGATTTTGAAGAGTTGGAATCAAGTAGAAGAAGGGGAAAGTTGGTGGGTATATCGGTTGTACTCCCATGTGTTTCAGAAGGTCTTAAAGAAACAGACCTGGGCACCCTTTTGACTTTCCATGGTACGAAGCTGGGAGAACTGCTGGAAAAACGGTTGCAAACCAAAGTCATCATCGTGAACGGTGTCAAAGTGTACGCCATAGGTGAGTGGTTGAAGTCGCGGCATATTCCCTGGAACTATTTCTACCTGTATCTTGGAAAGACCCTCAACGGCGTTCTGATGCTCAACGGTCACATCCACGGGATGGATGAATATGGTACCACAAGGATAGGCAGGATGGTTTACACGGTGGAAACCGAGAGCGACTATGGGCTCTTCTGCTTTGAAGAAGAATACGAAAGAATCCTGCGTGCAGTTGAAGTGGGGAAAAAAGAAGGTAAGGCGCATCTTGTGAACCTCCTGACGGCGGCAGTAGCGAACATAGTCGCTCTCATCGGAATCAAACATGTTGTTCTGGGCGGTCCGTACAGCAAATTGCTGGGATTGAACGATATGCTTGAGATGGAGAAAAGGGTGTGGGAGACCTGTCGTGAACACGATGTGTCGATAGAAAAGAGTTCATCAGAAAGGGACGCTCCCTTCATCGGCGGAGCCGTGAGGATCTTCGAGGAAGCTCTCCTGTCAATCGAGGGATAGGCCTGCTGTCTATAAAAATCTGGCACATGACACGCAGGTATTTACCGCTTGGAAACGCACCTATCATCCTTGCTCGCTTTTTGGTTCTTTGCGCACGTTTCTTTTGTAACCGTTCCTGGGTGTTTTTCTAGTGCTTCTCTTTTCGCATGGTATAGCACCTGATTGAATCCTCTTGGATTGGGTTTTGAGTATAACTTATCTTTAGAAGATGCAGATTTTTCATTCTTACAGCATTTATCTTATACTACCTAAAATTGGCGCCATAAACTTACGATCCACAACAGTTTATCGTACCATTTTGTAGCTCTGAGTGTTACTTGGTGGATATCGTACTTCCTTTCATGCCGCTGCGTAAATTGCCTCCATCTGTCTTAAAACTTCCAGAGCGATTTCGTGTATGTCCTTCGGGGCAAGTTCCTTTCCTGTTTCTTCTGCAACTTCTATAAGAGTCATTTTCACTACATACCGTATTTTCGCTTTAATACTTTCTTTTTTGTTCCAATCGGCAACTTTCATATATGGGTTCAGCTCCTCCAAAATTTTCTTCACGATTTTCTTCAAGATATCACTATTAATCATGTCATTAAATCTTTTGCTCAACAAATCATAAAAGGCGAGTTCCTCCTCGGAAAGTCCCAATTTTTTGCCTTCCTCTAAATTTTTTCTCAACTCTCTTGCTATTTTTAACAATTCTTGAAGCGCATCCACCGTATCAATAAGCCTTACATTATATTTCTCTATAAGCTTCATAAGTATTTCATATAGTGATCTGAACCTTATAGGATTTTTCCTCATGCTAATCCTGATTTTGTCGTTTAAAACCTTCATTAGAACTTCCACAGCGTAGTTCTTATATTGCATCTTCTCAAACTGAGCAAGAAAGCTTTCGTCGAGAACTGATATATCAGGCTTTTCCTTTTCAAGGAGAGAGTAGACGTCGACAGGTTCTTCTGCCAATATGCTTTTCGAAATGAGCTGATTTATTTCGTACTCCAAATTTCTTGAAACTTCCTTAATTTTTCTTGTTGAGTACTTAACAATCATCTTCTTTATATCTTCAAAGAATCTAAGGTCATCCCTGATTTCCAAGGTCTCAGGATGCGGACTTGCAAGGGCATAGAGCCTTTTCAAAGCAAGGAAGTTCTTAAGAAACATTCTTTTCGACTCCTCGTCACTGAGGCGGTTAAATGCTTTGGTATGCAACCTTGCAAGTTCTTCTTGCGATAGTTTCTTCCAATTTTTGAAATCGATTCCATGAAACATCGAGGAAACCACGTCATACTTCTCTTTCATAAGATCAAGGACTTGCCTTATATCGGTTAAAATTTCTTCAACTTTCTCAACAGCATATTTTCCCAGGGACTTTCTCAGATTATCTGCTATTCCTATGTAATCGACTATGAGACCTCCTGGCTTATCTTTAAAGACTCTGTTCACCCTCGCTATGGCCTGAGCAAGTGAATGATTTTTCATTGGTTTGTCGAAATACATTGTGTGAAGGCATGGAACATCAAAACCTGTAAGAAGCATATCAACGACAATCACCATTTTAGGGTCCTTATTTGGATCTTTGAAGTTTGATAGAAGCTCGTCAAGCTCCCCTTTATTCCTTATATGAGGCCAGAATTCCTCAGGATCTCTTTGTTTATTGCCAGACATCACAACAGCCACAGAATGCGCACTTAGATACTTTACTATCTCTTTGTATAATTTAACAGCCACTTTTCTCGAAATAGTAACTATCATTGCTTTTCCTTCTATTTCTTTCCTTCTCCTATTGAAATGCTCTACAATATCCTTGACGATAGCTTTTAACCTTTCTGGTGCCATGATAAGACTTTCAAGACGCACGAATTTTCTTTTCAGATATTCCCTCTCCTCTTCTTCTACAGCAGATTCCGAGATTTCCTCGAATTCCTCATCAATGAATTCATTCGTAAGATGAAGGTTCACAAGTCGAGCTTCGTAGTAAATAGGAACGACTACTCTATGACGTCTGGCTTTGTCTATAGAATAAATGCTTATAGGCTCTCCAAATACAAGATAAGTATCTCTATCGCTGAGTTCAATTGGTGTAGCAGTGAAACCCATAAAAGACGCGTTTGGGATGACACGTCTTAAATTCTGCGCGAGCTCCCTATATTGACTCCTATGAGCTTCGTCAGCAACGACTATTATGTTTTTCCTATTGGTTAAGAAGGGATACTCTTCTCCCTTCTTCTTTTTTCTTCCAAATTTCTGTATTGTTGCAAAAACTATTCCTCCTGCAAAGGTTTTGATAGTTTCCTGCAAATCCTTTATGGATTCCGCACGTTTTGCTGTTCGGAACTGAGAGAAAAGAGAGTAGAGCTGTTCATCAAGATTTTTTCTATCTGTTATGAACAGTATCAACGGATTCTCAAGTTCTTTAAGTTTTAAGGCTTTTCTGGCATAAAGAAGCATCGTGAAAGATTTCCCTGAACCCTGAGTGTGCCAAACAACTCCTATTCTTCTTTCTTCAGGAACTTTGCCACGAAGAACGCACCTTAAAGTTCTTTCAATTGCTTTTTTAACTGTATAAAATTGGTGATACATTGCTACCATTTTCCTATAGGTTTTACCTTCCTTCAGGAAGAAAACGAAATCGCGAACATAGTCTGTAAAATGCTCTTTACTGAAGAGCCCCTTTATAAGTATCTCAAGAGACGTTAATTCTTCCCCGTTATACAAATATCTGACCTGATTTTCATCGAGTTTCTCTACTTTCACGTCATCATCGCTGAAAATCCTTTCCCATGTGAAGAACCTTTCCCAGTCACTTGTTGGGGAACCATACTTTGTTTCAAACCCATCACTTGCGACAGCAATCTGCGAATATACATAAAGTTGGGGAATATCTTTCATTTTAATCTTATGATCTTCAAAAGCGTCTTTCGCTGTTTCGCTTGAATTGAAACTCTTAAACTCGAATACAGCGAGAGGAAGCCCATTCACAAAAACCACAAGATCGGGTCTTCTATGAAGATCCCTCTCGTATTGATATTCAATAGTGAACTGATTTGCAACGAGATATTCATTGTTGCTCAAATCGTCATAGTCTATCAGTTTAACGATCCTCGCTTTTTCAGTCTTTCCATCTTTTATAACCACCTTCACACCTTCCTCAAGGTAGTCATGAAATATCTTGCTTTTCATAACAAAATCGGGATGGGCAATATCAGAAACCTTTTTATACACTTCATACGCTATTTCATCGTCAACCCAAGGATTGATCCTCTTTATCGCCTCGATAAATCTCCTTTTTAAAATAACATCTCTATACGATTCCCTCTCACCTTCATCAGGGCTCAACTTAAATCCAGGGATGTAAAGATATCCCTGCTCCTTAAACCAGTTTATAGCGGCTTCTTCGACAAGGTAAGATTCGGAAAGTTGCGCTCTCATATCTCCACCATCCGCAGCTTTCCAAAAACGAGTTTTGGAAGAAGGACATCACGGGCTTTTTTGAGTAGCATGATTTGTTTTTGATTGGAGATGATTTTTTGGAAAAAGGGATTTACAAGGTTGTGAAAGCGTTGAAGAACGGACGATGGCGGCACTATAAGTGAAAGGTTGCTTATAGCCGTTTTGGTTATAAGAGGTTGAGTACTTCCTACATCTAAGGCTTCAAAATTCACAACTTTTTGAGCCATAGATATATGTAGAACGTCAATATAATTAATTTTGGGATGATTGCCAACACATTATCGGATAATGCTATTTTCCCACAAACTAAAAAAACGTTTCCTAAAGTACCGACTCGTCCTGTTAAGACACAACATCCTTCATAATCAGCATGATTTACATAGCCAATTATTCCATTCGCACCGTACAAGGGAATAACACCATGATGTGAATTTATTGCGTATTTCCCGCGGCCTGAAAAAATGCTTGCAGAAACTTGAGCAATTTTTTCACCTCCCACCCTTTCGGTATTTCGCGATCGAGTTCTTCACTATATACGAACTCACCGTCTTTAAACGGTTCGAAATCTATAAACCAGGATTTGAAAATGGCCATTGCCGTTTTTTCAAGAAGCTCATTTTGACGCTTCAGATTCTCTATGAGATCATCGAACCATGATAGAACTGTGGCGATGCGGGTTTGTTCGGAAAATGGAGGTTAAATAACATAAACTTGTTCCATTGTAGATTTGGTTATCTCAGGAAATGTAGAGCCTCCTGAAAGAGATTCGATGTAACCTCTAACACGTATTAACAAATAATACAAGTATTCTGGAACTATCTTTTTCCTATCTGGAATAATGCTTTTAAACCCCTGATTCGTTGTCACTGAAGTACCAGCTATTGCCACATAACCAATGGGGGCTCTACTTGTAAATAATATCGTTCCAGGTGGTAATAACCTAAGGGAACCACTTTTGAGGCCAGCCTTGGAGATGTTTCTTTCTCCACTGTAAATATATCTACCATCGAAATTTGCTAAATCCCTTGGAGTTATCCAAGGTATTTCTCCATTCCAAAATTCCTTTCGCTTTGTTGAAGGAGTAGAACCACTGACAACTTCTCCTATTTCCTTTATTCTCGTAACCTCCCAATCCTCCGGTATCTCCCCTATCTCTGTTTTTTTGAATCTCGTTTCCCATCTAAATTTTAAGGGCATCAGAATCACCTCTGAATCATTAGTCAATTATTAGTCAATCGTTAGTCAATTTAGTCAATCTTTGGCATTCTAGTCTGATAGCTTGTAATAAACGTTTGGACCCGTTGAACCTTCTTTGACGAATATGGCTTTTTTGACCAAATCCTTAAGATCGATTGTTGCCATTTGTCGCGAAATCCCCGTCAAGCTTTGATATTCCTTATTCGTGATTCTTCCTTTTTCCTTCACATACAGCACAGCCTTTATCTGTCTTTCATTCAAGCCCAAACCTTTAAGGTACTCTTCTGTGTAAATGTCTTTTCTAAGATATACCGAAAACCCTCCCATTTCTTCTTTGAACCGGGGGTCAGGAAGATTGAAGCGTTTCATAGCGTTGATTATTCTCTGAATTCCCGATCCAACCTCTTCTATGAATCCGGCGAGGTAAAAGATATGAACTAAAAGAGGATTTCTTGGAACAGATGGATGGGGCCCGTAGAGCTGTTCAATTGTGATTCCCTCCGGAAGACCACCTGGATTGTAAAACCATATATAGTCATCGAATATCTTGATCTGGGTTTGAACATTGCTTTTGAAGTAGTCACGGTGAATAAGAGCGTTTATAAGCGTTTCTCTCATAGCCTCAAGTGGATAATCCCAGATTTCTTCTCTTTGAAGTTCTTTTATCTCGTACCGCACGTTTATGAATTGTTTTATCGCTTCTTCGCCATGTACGGCTTGGTAGAAAAGATTACCATCTATGAGGCGATCGCCTACAATTGTTATAGAATTTTTCAAACGCACAACTCTTAAGACCGCGTTTATGAAGAACTTCTGAGGATCTTTTCCAAAGAGCAAAATAGCTCCGTTAGTTAGCTGCCTGTTTATCGAAAGTTTGAGATGCTCAAAAACGTCCTCGATTTTTGAATCTTCGTCGAAATACATCAGCCGTCCTGCTTTTTTCGCACGGGCGATGAAATATCTAACGGTATCTGAATCGATATCAGAGAAAGTGGCATTCTCGCAAATGAGGTTGTCCCAGTTAACACCTTTAAGAAGAAAGTCTTTTAACCTTTCAGGATACATTTTTCTGGTGGTGTTCCCAACTCTTTCATAATATATCCCCTTGTATGAAATGGGAATATTCGACTTTTTCACCTTTATAGCTATTATGTTTTTACCTTCTCGCTCTTCGACTTCTATTTCCGGGTGTATCCCGAGGTTTTTAGATATTTTCTCTGCAATTTCTCTGAGCATTTCGTTGTCTATATCAACCCCGGCAACTTTTCCATCATCGGATATCCCGATGTAAACTACTCCTCCTTGAGAATTTGCCATTCCACATATCTCTCTAAGAGCCCTTTCTCCAAATTTTTCCTTGTATTCTATGTTCTGCGTTTCCACACCTCACACCTCGAATCCCAGTGCTTTGAAGACCTCTTTTATCTTTTCCGTTAGCTCCTCTTCTTCTTTAAATAGTTTTGAAAGCTCCTTGCTGTATTCTTTCATCTTTTCTTCAAATGGAATTCCGTCGTCTTCTATCTTCACTCCCACGTATCTGCCAGGAGTTAGAACCCAGCCGTTTTTCTTTATTTCCTCGATCGTGGCGACTTTTGCAAATCCAAGCTCGTTGATCTCTTCCTCATCTTCTCCAGCCTCAAACATTCTGAATTTCTCTACTATCTTGTTTATGTGCTCTTCTGTGAATATAACCTGACGGCGCGATATGGGTTTATACATATTTTTTGCGTAAATGAACAGTACCTTTTCCTTCATGTGATCTGGTTTGTTTTTTCTGAGAAACCATAGTGATACGGGGAGAGATACTGTGTAAAAGAGCTTAGCAGGAGTTGCAACGATTCCATAAACAAAGTCATTTTTGATAATTCTCTTGCGGATTTTTCCTTCTACTCCTCCTGTTGAAAGTGCGCCGTTCGCCATTACAAAGCCTGCTTTGCCGTTGGGTGCAAGGTGATAGATGTAATGTTGAATCCAGGCGTAATTACCGTTATTGTTCGGGGGAACCCCGTATTTGAATCTTGGATCACTAGGCTTGATCCTATCAGCACCCCACTCGCTATCGTTAAATGGGGGATTAGAAACCACGTATTCAGCCCTCAAATCGGGGAATTTGTCCTCATGGTAGGAATCCCCTATTCTTATGTCACCTTCTGCACCCCTTATGGCAAGGTTCATCTTTACTATTTTCCATACGAACTCTTTGGATTCCTGGCCATAAATGCTGAGGAGAGCTTTATCTATGCTCTCCCTTTCAAGCTTTTCAAGTGCAGAGACGAAGAATCCTCCACTACCACATGCTGGGTCAAAAATCCTCCCTCCTTTTACATCGAGCACTTCAACGATTAGTTTGGTCAGACTTCTTGGAGTGTAAAATTCTCCGCCTTTTTTGCCTTCCGCTTCTGTGAATTTGCCAAGGAAATATTCGTAAATGCGGCCGAAGATATCTTTACTTTTGTGATCAGTGCCAAAATCTATCATGGAAAAGACATTTATAAGGTACGCTAAGTCGTCTGAGCTGAGATTCACCTTGGCGTAGATTTTTGGAATCACATCTTTTAACTGCTTGGGATGTTCTCTTTCCAGGGCTTCTATTGCGTTGTCAATAATTTCACCTATGTTTGGCTGGTTTGCGTGCCTTTTAATATAGTCCCATCGTGCTTCTTCCGGAACGTACAGAACACCGTCTGCGAGGTACACGTCCATGTCCTCAAAGAGCAAATTGCTGTATTTAGTGTTTTTAACCTCTTTGCGAAGCTCCTTTCTCTTCTCTTCAAAAGCGTAGGAAACATAGCGTAAGAATATAAGTCCAAGGACTACATATTTGTACTCGTGAACCTCGATCTTCTTTCTTAACTTGTCGGCTGCTTTCCATAGCTTGTCCTCAAAATTTATGTCTTTCATTGGTAAATCTTCCTCCTTTAACACGACAATTTATTTAATTAAACACCATTGTGCTTGTATATACAGAATAATCAGTTCAATTCTAACACGCAAAAACTCCAGAAATATGTAGGTGGATTTGTGGCTAGAACTCTCAGAACAATTGTAGTCGGTGTAAAACAGTGGTCCACAAGGCCATCTTTTGACACGACCCAGAGCTTGCGGTATAATTTTCCTTGGTAACGAGAAGCCAGCGTAGCTCAATCGGTAGAGCGGCTCATTCGTAATGAGTAGGTTGAGGGTTCGAGTCCCTCCGCTGGCTCCAGCCCCTTAAGGGGCTTTTTTAATTGGTAGGAAGTGAGCGGAATGGATATACTGGAAAAATTCAAAATCTTCATAAAAAATGAAAATCTGGTACATCCAGGTGATCGCTTGATACTTGCTGTTTCCGGTGGACCGGATTCGATGGCAATGATGGATTTGTTTTCCTCGATAAAGAATGAATACAATCTGGAACTTATCGTCGCACATTTCGATCATATGATAAGACCGGGATCGGACGAAGAAGCTTCATTCGTCCGCGATAAAGCGGAGGCATACGGTTTTCAATGTGTGATAGGGTGTGAAAATGTGCCAGAGTATGCGAAAACCACGAAGTCGTCTCTGGAAGAATGTGCACGTTACCTGCGATATAAATTTCTGGAAAGGGTGCGAAAGGAGTTCAAAGCAGCATCGATTTCGGTCGCCCATAACATGGATGACCTCGTGGAAACGATGATCTACAGACTGGTCAAAGGTTGTGGACCTTTTGGAATGGTTGCCATGCTACCGAAGGCTGGAAACATCATAAGACCTCTTCTTCCTTTCACAGCAGAAGAATTGAGAAATTATGTTACAATAAAGGGGATTGAATATGTCGTTGATCCGTCAAATTTCGACAGAAGGATTCCCAGAAATTTGATACGTCACGAGATTGTACCGAAATTTCGAAACATAAATCGCAATTTTCATGGTGCCATATGGCGTTTCTACAGTTTGATGAGAGAATGCCGGGAACACATAGACGCGATGGTCGCACAATTCTGTAATACAAGTGTTGAAAATGGATTCCTGAATCTATGGAAAGTTGTTAAAATCGATACCATCGAACTCCTGGATGGTTTCATCATGAAAGAAACGTTGAGAAGATTGCATGTGGAAATGAGCGGAGGAAACTATCCACCTGATTATGAAAGGATCGAGAAATTATACAGGAAAATCAAGGAAAATGGAGGAACTTCATGGAAAATACAGACGGGTAGTGGTGTAGTCTTTGAAAGATCCGGGACCAGGTTATTCGTTCTTAACGAAAAAGCTCTGGACGATTGGAAAGGATGGAAGATCTCAGCAGGTTGCAGGCGCATGGGAAAATTGCAGGTATGTGTAGGTCAAGGTATTGTAAGTGACGAGAAAATTTCGGTGTACGCTCCAGAAGGCAGTTTTCTCGTACCGGCAAGGGATGTACGCAAGGTAAAGTTGAGGGGCGTGGAAAGGAACACAAGAGATGTGTTGCGCGAGTATGGAATACCAGCCTCGTTTCGACGGAAATGGCCTGTTCTCATCTGGCATGAAAGGGTGTTGTGGATAGCAGGTGTTGGGAAGTGCGATGAATACATTAAATCAGCTGAACAGCTGAGTCTGTTTTTGAGAGGTGAAGATTTTGAAACCGAGGTTTAGTCTGGTGATAGTTTATCTGATGATCATCTTGTTGCTGATAATAGCCATCCGGGCGTTTTTCTCCTCGGCCGATATGGCTCGCAACATAGGATATTCTGACTTTTTGAAGATGGTGGAATCACCACAAGG
>Ga0180300_10001062_pt1 | contig 12587 bp, 11 predicted proteins | sample GuaBasSediGuay15_FD_121798 | JGI IMG/M metagenome (GOLD analysis project Ga0180300, IMG submission 121798) | Subseafloor sediment microbial communities from Guaymas Basin, Gulf of California, Mexico - Guay15, Core 4569-2, 21-24 cm | ecosystem: Environmental > Aquatic > Marine > Hydrothermal... | reverse complement strand
CCCATTATAACATGCTTAAGATGGGGCAAAACCTTATGCGGGTGGACCCCTGCTTTGATACCGATGATTTCGTATCATATCTGCCCTTCGCTTGGATTGGGGAGCAGATGATGTCCATCTCCTGCGGCCTACAGGTCGGCTTCACCATCAACTTCCCCGAGGAGCCGGAGACCGCCATGGAGAACATCAGGGAGATCGGTCCCCATTTGATGTTCGCCAGCCCAAGGGTCTACGAACAGATAACCCGCACCGTACAAGTTAAACACCTGGATGCCACCTGGCTGAAGAGGGTCGCCTTCAATTTGGCCATGAAGATTGGCTATCACGTGGCCGACCTGAAGTTCGAGAAAAAACCTATCCCGTGGTATTGGAAGACTCTTAAGTATCTGGCGTATCTCTGGTGCCATAAAAAGTTGAAGGACCACCTAGGGCTTTCTCGCATCCGCAATGCCTATACCGGTGGGGCGGCCATGGGGCCGGATCACTTCCGCTTCTTCCACGCCATCGGTGTGAACCTCAAGCAGATCTATGGGCAGACGGAGATAGCAGGGATCTCTATGCTGCATCGGGATGATGATATTAAATTCGACACCGTCGGCAAACCAATTCCCGAGACCGAGGTGAAGATCACCGAGGAGGGGGAGATCATCTCACGCAGCCCCTCGGTCTTCAAGGGTTACTACAAAATGCCTGAGGAGACTGCCAAGACCCTCAGGGACGGTTGGTTGCATTCAGGAGATACAGGTTTCATCGATGCCGACGGTCATCTGGTGGTATTCGACCGGACCAAGGACATCATGGTGCTGTCCGACGGCAGCAAATCCTCTCCCCAGTTTCTGGAGGCGAGGTTAAAGTTCAGTCCTTATTTGAAGGACGCCTGGGTCATCGGCGACAAGATGCCCTATGTTACGGCGGTCACCTGCATAGACTACGGCACCGTTGGCAAATGGGCGGAGGACAGAGGGATAGCCTATACCAGTTATCCAGAGCTATCCCAAAAGCCCGAGGTCTATGAGTTGGTCAAAAAGGCCATCATGCAAGTAAATAAGACCCTTCCCCCTGCTGCCAAGATCAGAAAGTTCGTCAACCTGTATAAAGAGTTCGACGCCGATGACGATGAGCTCACAAGGACCCGTAAGCTGCGCAGGGCCTTTGTGGCCCAGAGGTACAAGGATATAGTAGAAGCCTTATATTCCGATAAAGATATACTACATATAGATACCAATATCACCTATGAAGACGGCAGGGTTGTTCAGATCAAGACGGACCTTCGGGTGGAGAAGGTCCCGGTAAAGGAGGGAAAATAAATGCAACTGTTTCTTCTAGCAATAGTAACGGGCATAATGGTGGGGAGCATCTACGCCTTGGTCGCCCTGGGTTGGTGTCTCATCTATAAGTGTTCCGGGGTCCTCAACCTGGCGATGGGGGAGTTAACCCTCATTGGTGCCTATGTCTGTCTCACCTTTTATACCTGGGGCGTTCCCTTCATCCTGGCCCTAGTCTTCACCATGGTCATCGGGATCATCCTAGGATTCCTCACCGAACATTTCTTCCTCAGGAAGTTGATCGGGGAGCCGATCCTCACCGTGATCATGGTCACCGTGGGGCTTTCCTTCTTTTTCCGGGGGGTTGTGGAGTTGATATGGGGAACGGATACTAGGGTCTTTTTACCGCCAGTTTTTCCCATGAAGCCGATCGTCTGGGGGCCGGTGATCATCGGGCAGGTCTACCTCTGGAGTTTCATCGCAGCCATCATCCTCCTTATTGCCTTTGTGTCCTTCTTTAAATACACCCGTTGGGGGCTCTCTATGCAGGCATGCGCCGACGATGAAATGGCCGCCCTTTCCTTAGGGGTGAGCGCCAAGTTCGTATACGCCATGGCCTGGGCCATCGCCTTTATGGCAGCGGGTGTTGGAGGGACCCTATTGGGCAACATCAACGGCCTAAATATATCGGTGGGATACTTAGGCCTATTAGTGCTACCCGCAGTGGTGCTAGGGGGGCTTAATTCCGTCCCGGGGGCTATCGTAGGGGGGATCATCATCGGCATCTTGCAGAACCTCTCCGGGGCCTATCTCGACCAGTACTTCCCCGGGGGGGTGAAGGAGATTGCCCCCTTTGCCTTCATGGTGATCGTTCTGTTGTTCCTTCCCTATGGCCTGTGGGGATGGGAGAGGATCGAGAGGGTTTAGAAGGAGGGTAGAAGATGAGCTGGCTTCCTTGCGGGATATATCACGAATATTACAAACAGGACCATCGATGGTGGCAGACGAGGTTCGTGTGGGGGAAAATGATCCTTTTATTCATCGTTGTCTACTATCTCTTCCCCCAATATGCAGGGCTTTACTGGATTGGGGTAGCCAACATTATCGGATATACCGTCCTTGGTGCTATGGGGGTACAGTTGCTCATTGGCTACTGTGGCCAGATCACCCTCGGCCATGCCGCCTTTATCGCCGTGGGGGCCTATGTCTGCGCCCTAGGAATGCTCATGTTCCACCTCCCCTATATAGTGAGCCTGCTCATTGCTGCCTTTGCTGCCGGGATATGGAGCGTGCTCTTTGGGCTGCCCTCAGCTAAGGTCAAGGGGTTTTACCTGATTATGACTACTATGGCCGCTCAGTTCATCACCGTGGACTTTATCTTGACCCAATATGTAAGCCGGATAGGTGGTAGAGGGGTGGCCTTTTCCCTTCCACCCGGTACCATCAAAGTCGGTCCATTGGTCATAGACAATGATGTAAGGGTCTATTACCTCATGGTTGTTTTGGTCACCCTGTGCACCCTTGCTATGGCTAATCTGCTACGCTCGAGGGTGGGCAGGGCTTGGATCGCCATCAGAGACAACGACATCGCTGCCGAGGCCTTGGGGGTGAACATCGTAAAATACAAGCTTCTCGCCTTCTTCGTGGCCGGTGTCCTGGGAGGGGTGGCTGGGGCCTTCTGGATAAGTAACTTGGCTGCCCTTAGCCCTGAGCATTTTATGTGGTCTTGGTCGCTTTGGTTGGTAGGAGTAATCCTTATCGGAGGAGTGGGGAGCATCCACGGGATATTTTTCGGTTCCATGTTCATGGTCTTGGTCCTAGAGGCCTTAAAGTTTGCCATTGTGCCCCTGGCCCCTATCTTTCCACAATTGCAGATGAAATTTCTGTTCCTGAAAGAAGCGGCCTTTGGGCTCGCCATCTGCCTATTTCTCATCTATGAGCCCAATGGTATGGCCTATCGTTGGTGGCAGATAAAGAATTACTTCAACCTCTGGCCCTTCTCCTACTGAGGATATATGAAGAAAGAAGGGAGGTGATAGACGACATAAGCGGGGGGTGAGGTAAATTAAAATTAAACACTAAAGGTGGGAGGTGGAGAGATGAAAAAGAGTGGATGGAAATTACTGGGTATGGCGTTAATATTAACTCTTGCCTTCAGCCCAGCGTGGGCGGCCGAGGTAATAAAAGTAGGTGCCATCAACGACATGACCGGCGGCACCTGTGATGTGGGCAAGGACTATGCCCTGGGGATCGCCGAGGCCATCGCCTATGTGAATGACGCTGGGGGCGTAAACGGCAAAAAGATTAAGCTTTTTCAATTTGATTATGGCTACCGTATTCCTGAGGCAGTGACCATTTACAAGAGGCTTCGCGACTATGACAAGGTGATAGCTGTGTTAGGATGGGGCACCGGTGACACCGAGGCCTTATCCCCAACTGTCACCAAGGACAAGATGCCGTATGTCTCTGCATCCTATTCGGCGCACCTGACCGACCCCAAAAAGACCCCCTATAACCTGTTCTTCTCTTGCGATTACTCCACTAACGCTCGAGGGTGCATCACGGCTTGGTACGAGGAGATTTGGTTGAAGGACCCTAAGTACAAGGCACGCAGGCAGCGGGGTGATAAGCCGCGCTTCGTATGCTTTTACTCCTGGCCCACCCCTTATTCCAGCGCTCCCATTAAGGCCATCAAGGACCAGGCTAAGATTTTGGGCTTTGAGATAGGCCCTGATCAGGATGTCTCCCTCACGGCCCTCGATACCAAGAGCCAGGTACTGGCCGCCAAAAAGTTCAAACCCGATCTGGTTTGGCATGGCAACACCACCATGTCAGTGGCCACTGCCCTGAAGGATTCCTATGCCCTGGGATTGGGGGCCTGGCACATCAGCAACAACTGGGGATTTGACAAGAACCTCGTTAAGCTGGCGGGCCCTGCTGCCGAGAACGCCATCGGGGCGGTGCCTTGCGCCTTCTTCGGCGAGAAAGGACCTAGGTTTATGCCCAAAATCGTGGAGTATGCCAAGAAGCTAAATCCTGGTATCCCGGAAAAGGATCGCCTCATCAGGACAGTCCAGGCCTGGGGCGATGTGCTTCTGCTTTGGGAGGCGATGAAGCGGGCCGACAAGGCCGGCAAGCTCACCGGCGAGGGGATCAAAGAGGCCTTTGAAACCCTACGGAACTTTGACTTGGGAATAGGGGCTCCTCCAGTCACCTTTACCCCCACTGATCATCGGCCCACAAGCATCGCCCAGATGTACATCATCAAAAACGGAAAATTCAAGTTCCTCAAGAGGATAGACTTCAAGAAGAGATATCCTGAGAAGTGGGAGAAGGAATGGCTGGGGTGGTAAAATGCTGTCAACTGTCCCTCTTATCGGCGCTCTATTTATGAGGAGGTGAGGTCTTGGAAAGTATTCTGAGAATCAATAATATTGAGGTGAAGTATCACGAAGTGATCCTGGTGCTCAAAGGGGTGTCCATCGAGGTCCCTGAAGGAGGTATAGTAGCCCTGCTGGGGGCCAACGGTGCTGGAAAAAGCACTACCTTGAAGGCGGTATCTGGCTTGCTGAAACATGAAGACGGTGAGGTAACCGATGGAAGCATAGAGTTCATGGGTGAAAGAATTGACAAGCTGGAGGCAGAAGAGATCGCCAAGAGGGGGATCTTCCAGATCATAGAGGGGAGAAGGGTCTTCGAGCACCTCACGGTGGAGGAGAACCTCATGGTTGGCGCGCACCTTCGCTCCTCGGGGAAAAAGGAAAGGTTGGAGATGGTCTATCACTATTTCCCCCGCCTCAAGGAGGTTCGCAACGTCTTGGCGGGCTTCGTCAGCGGAGGAGAACAGCAGATGACCGTCATTGGGAGGGCCCTGATGGCCCAGCCCAAGTTGATGCTCCTGGACGAGCCCTCCATGGGATTAGCCCCTTTGTTGATTAAGGAAATATTCGACATCATCACCAGGCTCAATAAGGAGGAGAAGATCCCCATACTATTGGTGGAGCAGAACGTCAAGCTGGCCCTGACCGTCGCCCCCTATGCCTATGTCATGGAGACCGGCAGGATCGTCATGGACGATACCGCTGAAAAACTAAAGGAGAATCCTGACATCAGGGACTTCTACTTAGGCCTTACCGACGTGGGACAGCGCAAAAGTTTTCGTCAAGTAAAGCATTATAAGCGCCGCAAGAGGTGGCTGACTTAGGAAGGAGGTTATACAAGATGCGCAAGAGCTTATTTATAGGTTTGGTTTTTATCATAGCCGTGGGGATTGTCGGTTGTACCGTTTGGTGGGCCGTAGTTCCACCAAAGGTACAACCTCCCGTTGTAAAGCTCAACAGGGTGGAGGTCGCCCATTATTGGCCTTTCTGGATAGAGCCGAAGAAGAAAAGAGGAAGTACCCTAGATCTGGCCTTCGTCTTTGACATCACTAACCCCAATAAGTTCAAGGTGATGTTGGACCAGTTCAGGTTCACTACGGCCTTTGAGGGGTTTGAGCTGAGCACCCCCATCGTCTATGAGGACATCTATATCCCTGCCAAGACCACCAGCCAGCTTCGTGTTGAAGTCACTTATGATGCCTATACTGCCCTGTTGGCCCTTCTGGTTCCGGCGGGGAATGTGGAGATGCTGAAGAAGAAGGGGGTAAAGCATGTAAACCTCCTCAAGAGCTGGTGGGAGAAGGTCGGTGATTTTGCCTTTCCGATTGAGGTCAGAAATGGGGTGGCCAGCTTCACCAGCGACTACGGGGAGGTAATCTCCAGTTTCAAAGCGACCTTTCCGTTCAAAAAATAATAAAGGGTGAAGGGTTAAAATCACAGGGTGGAGGGGGCTTGGTCCCTCCACCCCTTCTCTCTTTTAGAAGGTGGATTTATGAGAAAAGATAGAATCTCGGGTTTTTTCAACGAGGCCCTGGAGACTATGTCTCCAGATCAGAGGGAGGAATACCGCACAAAAAAATTGGCCGAGATCACTGAGCATGCCTATAAGAACTCCCCTGCCTTTAAAAACAGAATGGATGAGGCAGGATTACAGCCAAAGGACATTAAGACCATCTCCGATCTTGTGAAACTTCCCCTCTTGAAGAAGGCTGATCTGGTCCAGCTGCAGAAGAAGGACCTCCCCTTTGGGGGGCTTGTTGGGGTCCCCATGGACAAGATTCGCAGGATCTATATATCCCCTGGTCCTATTTACGAGCCATGGGACAATGAGTACAATGATATCAGGTGGACGCAGGCCTTCTACGCCCTAGGGATGAGAGCGGGGGATATCGTCCAGAACACCTTCAGCTATCACATGGTGATATTCGCCTTTTGGCTTGATGAAGCAGCCAAAATGCTCAACTGCACCGTAATTCCCATGGGGGTGGGAAACACCGAGGCCCAGGTGGAGGTAATGAAGAACCTCAAGACCACCGCCTACTTGGGTACCCCCAGCTTCCTGTTGAACATTGCAGAGAGGGCCGAGGCCATGGGGCTCGACCCCCGAACAGATCTATCCTTGGAAGTGGGCTTTGTGGCAGCAGAGATGCTGCCCGAATCTCTGCGCGACAACTTAGAGGATAAATTTGGTATGACCATATGCCAGTCCTATGGTACGGCTGATGTAGGGTGTCTGGGCTATGAGTGCATTCACAAAAACGGCATGCATATACCTGAGGACTGCATTGTGGAGATCGTGGATCCGGATACAGGGAAACAACTCCCCCCTGGCCAAGCAGGTGAGGTAGTGGCCACGGTCTTCGATAAGGCTTATCCCCTCATTCATTTCGGCACAGGAGACCTATCTTATATAGAAGAGGGAGAATGCCCCTGTGGTCGTAGTTCCGCCCGCTTGATGAAGATTCTCGGCAGGGTCGATCAACTGGTGAAGACTAGGGGGATGTTCATACACCCTGGACAGGTAGACGAAGTGGCAAAAAAGGTCCCTGCCCTGGCCAGGTGCCAAGTGGTGATAACACGCAAAGAACACAAAGATGAGATTACTTTTGTGGCAGAACTGAAGGAAGAGGTAAAGGACAAAGAAGAACTTCGCCGAAGGCTAGAGAACTACACTAAGGAGGTCATCAAACTGAGATGTGAGATAAAGTTCGTTCCCCCGGGAACGATCCCTGATGGCTATAAAAAAGTGGATGATCGTCGTGTATGGGAGTAATTGTAGAAGCCGCCAGCAAAAAAGAGGGAATAGATATATAATGAGGGGAGGGTTTTTATTTTTTACAATAATATTGCCAGGTTACGTAAACTGTAAAAGAGGTAAAGGAAAATGTCAGGGGATAAAAAGAGCAATTATTATTCTATAGGGCATTTGGCCAAGAAGACGGGGCTTACCCCTCGGACCATCCGCTATTATGAAGAGCTGGGGCTGTTGAACTCCATAAAAAGGATCGAAGGGGGCAGAAGGGTATATACGGACGATGATCTACGTCGCCTGAAGTTCATCAAACGCCTAAAACTTCTCGGTCTGACTTTGGCGGAGATGAAGGAACTGGAGGACATCTATCAGATCCACCGAACCAACAAAAAGGTACTGCCTAGGCTTCTAGAGCTTTTGGATCATCACTTTGAGGAAACGGATAAACGCATCAATGGTCTGATAAAGTTAAAGGGGGAGATTCAGGGCTATAAGGAAAGGATCATGAAGAAACTGGAAGAAATTCAGGAATAGGGGGTTATGTATATGGAAGAAGTGGTGATCATCAGTGCCGTCAGAACGGCCATTGGTAACTTTTTGGGAGGGCTTAAAGACCTTTCGGCAACGGAATTGGGCGCTTATGTCATCAATGAGGCAATCCGGAGGGCGGGGATCCGGAAGGAGGATGTAGATGAAGTGATTATGGGCAATGTTCTGCCCTTCGGCTTGGGTCAGAATCCTGCTCGACAGGCCATGATAAAGGCCGGACTTCCCTGGGATGTGGGTTGTATCACGGTGAACAAGGTCTGCGGCTCAGGCCTAAAGGCGGTTATGTTGGCGGCTCAAGCCATCATGGTACAAGATGCGGATATCATTGTTGCGGGGGGGATGGAGAGTATGACCAGGGCCCCCTATTATTTGGATAGGGCTCGTGAAGGTTACCGCTTGTGGGATGGAAAACTAGTCGATGGTATGGTCCACGATGGACTGTGGGATGTGGTAAATGATTTCCATATGGGTTATACGGCCGAATTGGTGGCAGACAAATTCGGGATTACCCGTGAGGACATGGACCTTTTCGCCTTCCATTCCAACAAAAAGGCGATGGAAGCGATAAGGAATGGAACCTTCAAGGAGGAAATACTCCCCCTAGAAGTCCCACGGAAAAAGGGTGAGACGGCTGTATTTGATACGGATGAGGGGCCAAGGGACCCTAATTTAGAGGCCATGGCAAAACTGAAGCCCGTCTTTAAGGACGATGGGAGGGTCACTGCGGGCAACTCCTCTAAGATCAGCGATGGGGCCAGCGCATTGGTGGTGGCCTCACGGAAAAAGGCCGAGAGCCTGGGGATCACCCCAATGGCCAAGATAGTGGCCCAGGCCTCTGCAGGAGTGCCGTTGGAAGATGTCTTGGTTGCCCCAATAAAGGCAATACCCAGGGTGTTGGATAAGGCCAATCTTAAGCTAAAGGATATAGAGCTTTTCGAGATCAATGAGGCATTTGCCGCCTCCACCGTAGCCATCATCAGGGAGTTGGGTCTAGATGAAGATAGGGTCAACGTCCATGGAGGGGCAGTAGCTCTAGGACACCCCATTGGGGCAAGCGGCGCTCGAGTCCTTACTACCCTGTTATATGCCATGAAGAGGAGGGGGGATAAGAGGGGACTTGCCTCCTTATGTCTAGGAGGGGCAGAGGCAGTTTCTTTGATCGTAGAGATGTAGCTATTTGTAAAGGGGGTGAAGGCATGGATATAAAGACCATAGGGGTTGTCGGCGCAGGACAAATGGGAAGCGGTATCGCACAGGTAGCCGCCACCAACGGGTTTCAGGTTGTCATAAATGATGTCAAACAAGATCTCCTCGATAGAGGATTGAATACAATAAGAAATAACCTCGATCGCATGGTACAAAAGGAACGAATAACGCAGAAGCAGAAGGAAGAAACACTGAGCAGGATCAGAGGTACCCTAAAACTTAAGGAGATGGCAGATGTCGAGTTCATCATCGAGGCGGCCACTGAAAACGAGCAGATAAAGCTCGCAATATTCAGGGACCTGGATGGAATCTGTCGGCCTGAGGTAATCCTCGCCACCAATACCTCATCTATTCCCATTACGCGGATCGCCTCCGCCACCAGGAGGCCTGAACTGGTCATAGGTATGCACTTTATGAATCCGGTACCGGTGATGAGGTTGGTAGAGATCATCAGGGGGCTGGCCACCTCTGAAGAAACCTTTCAGATCACCAAAGAGCTAGCCACAAAGATGGGGAAAAGCCCTGTGGAGGCCAACGACTACCCAGGCTTTATCTCCAACCGAATCTTGATGCCGATGATCAACGAGGCCATCTTTGCCCTTTACCATGGGGTTGGCACAGCCGAGGCCATCGATCAGGTGATGAAGCTGGGGATGAACCACCCCATGGGGCCGTTGGAGCTGGCCGATTTGATCGGCCTGGATACCTGTCTGGCCATCATGAACACCCTCTATCAGGGTTTCGGTGATCCCAAATATCGCCCCTGTCCTCTTTTGAAAAAATACGTGGATGCCGGTTATCTGGGGAGAAAAACAGGGAAGGGATTCTATACCTACGAAAAAAAGTAAGGGGGGATCATGGACTTCCGTTTAACGGAAGAACAAGAAATGATCCGCGATATGGTGAGGGAGTTCGCCGAAAAGGAGCTCAAACCCAAAGCCGCCTACTATGACGAAACCAAAGAGTTTCCCCTTGAGCCTTTGAAGAAATTGGCGGAGTTGGGGTTAATGGGGATGAACATACCTCAAGAGTATGGGGGCTCTGATGTAGGCACAGTAGCCTATAGCTTGGCTATAACCGAGATCGCCAAGGCCTGTGCCGCCACAGCGGTGACCACATCGGTGACCAATATGGTAGCGGAGGTGATCTATGAGTTCGGGACCGAGGAGGTAAAGAGGAAGCACCTGCCGAAGATTTGCAGCGGTGAATATCCCGCGGGCTCTTTTGCCCTCACTGAACCCCATGCAGGATCCGATGCCGCCAGCATCAGGACTATAGCCGTCAGGGACGGTGACTATTATATCATCAACGGACAGAAGACCCTCATCACCAGCGCAGAACACGCGGGGGTTACGGTGGTTTGGGCGGTGACGGACAAGGAGGCAAAAAGGGGAAAGGGAATCAGCGCCTTTGTGGTGGAAAAAGAAACCCCGGGGTTCATCATCGGCAAAAACGAAGAAAAGATGGGACAGCGGGCATCCACTACCAACGACCTGTTCTTTGAGGATTGTCGCATCCCCAAAGAAAACCTCCTGGGGGAAGAGGGAGATGGTTTTAAGATCTCTATGATGGAGTTAGACGGCGGACGGATCGGCATTGCCTCATTGGCCTTAGGCCTCGGCTATGCCGCCATTGATTATGCAACCGAATACGCCAAGGAAAGGGAGCAGTTCGGGCAACCCATAGCCAGTTTTCAGGCCATCCAATGGATGATCGCTGACAGCTATACTGAACTGGATGCCGCCCAACTGCTGGTCTTAAGGGCGGCCTTCCTCAAGGAAAACAAATTGCCTTTTACCAAAGAGGCCTCCATGGCCAAGCTGTTTGCCTCCGAGACGGCCAGAAAGGTAACTATCAGGGCCATCCAGATCTTGGGGGGTTACGGATACACCAAGGAATATCCCGTGGAGCGTTATCACCGGGATGTCATCGTCACCACCCTCTACGAGGGTACATCCGAGATCCAACGCCATGTGATCGCCCGCTCCATATTGGGCAAGAAACTTGGGATATATAGATAGAGGAGATGAAGGGCCGTCGCTTTGCCATGTTGATAGATCTGCGCCGCTGCATCGGTTGTCATGCATGTAGCGTAGCTTGCAAGGCAGAACACGAAGTACCCCTAGGGGTGTGGAGGACATGGGTCAAGATCATAGAGAAGGGGAGTTACCCCCAGGTTAGCATCAGTTTCCTGCCGCTACTTTGCAATAATTGCGAACGGCCCATATGTGTTACGGTATGCCCGGTCAATGCCACCTGGAAGAGGGAGGATGGAGTAGTGGTAATAGATCCCCATCGTTGTATTGGCTGTCGCTATTGTATTGCGGCTTGCCCATACAGCATGAGATATCTTAACCCCCTTAAACAAGTGGCGGAAAAATGCGATTGGTGCATTTCGCGGGTGGAAAAAGGTATGAATCCAGCTTGTGTAGAGGCCTGTCCCACAGATGCCTTGATCTTCGGTGATCTGTCAGACAAGGGGAGTAAGATCTCCCGCCTGCTATCCCTGCATCCTGTGCAGGTAATAAGACCCGAGATGGGGACAGAGCCCCATGTCTATTACCTCCAATTAGACCAACAGGCCCTAGAGGCCATCTGAGGCGCAGAAAGATGGAGGTAAAACTACTGTATAACGTCTTCCATCACCATAATTTCGGCTTTCTGATCGCTACCTATTTTTATTTAACGGGTCTCAGTGCGGGATCCTTTATCCTCACCACCCTCTCTTATGGGTTTGGCATGGAAAAATATAAGCCTTTGGGGAAAATCGGAATTGTGATCGCGACCTTGCTGCTCATTGCCGCCCCAGCCTTTCTCCTTTTGCATGTTGGAAAACCCCTTAGGGCTTGGCACCTGTTCGTTTATCTCCATTTTACCTCTCCTATTACTTGGGGGTCCTTTTTCTTGACCATCTACCCCCTGAACTGCCTCATTTACGGCTACTTCATCTTCAAAGAAGATGAGCGACGCGCTCGTATCTTCGGCCTCATTGGGATTCCACTGGCCATCTTGGTCCATGGATATACAGGGGTCATCTTAACCGTGGTAAAGGCCCGTCCCCTATGGAACTCCCCTCTAATGCCCCTGCTCTTTCTTGTCTCGGCCATTGTCTCGGGGATAGCTTTGATGATCATTGTATCTATGATCAAAGACAGGTTTTTCTCTCAGCGAAAAAAGGTGAACGAGGAGCTGATCCTGGGGCTCGGGCAACTTCTCGGATGGGCCATCATTGTTGACCTCTTCTTGGTCATGTGTGATCTCATCAAACTGTCTTTAGGTCATCGGGGAGACATGCAGGCGGCCATGTTATTGCTAATGGGCCCCTTTGCATGGTCCTTTTTAGGGGTGGAGACATTTATGGGGAAGGTCATCCCCCTCATCTTGGTCCTTAACCCGCGTACAAGGACCGTATGGTGGACAGCATTGGCCTCTGTG
>Ga0180300_10001061_pt1 | contig 12589 bp, 12 predicted proteins | sample GuaBasSediGuay15_FD_121798 | JGI IMG/M metagenome (GOLD analysis project Ga0180300, IMG submission 121798) | Subseafloor sediment microbial communities from Guaymas Basin, Gulf of California, Mexico - Guay15, Core 4569-2, 21-24 cm | ecosystem: Environmental > Aquatic > Marine > Hydrothermal... | reverse complement strand
GTAGGTTCTCGCCGCTGCTGGCAGGACTGTCCCTGCTGAGCCTGCCGGTGAAAATCCTGGGAGAAATTTCGGAGGTTCCCGAAAAGGACTGGGAACGCTTCCTGGAAAAGCTTTTCAGGAAGATGGTTGAGGTTGCACCTAAAGGCCTGGTTAAAGAGAGGAAGCTTTCAGATGGAACCGTAATCCGGGAGGTAGGCCCCATCGTTTGGGGTGTAAGCTTCAAGCTTGGCTCTGAAGGCAAACCCGTAATCAAAAGCTTTGGAAACGTTAAACCTTCCATGCTGAGGGCTTTCACCGAACCCTTCACCGTTGGAGAGCATAGAGAGCCCCTATACGACCTGTCGGAGGAGGATGGAAGCCTGAAGATTACCGTGGAGATTCCAGGAGCTTCAAAGGAGCGAATCCAAGTTACTGCCACCGAGAAAACCTTGACGGTGAACGCTCAGGGTAAGGGGCGCACCTACTTCCGGGAAATCGAGCTTCCAGCAGAGGTTGAACCTAAAAACGCTAGGTCAACCTACGCCGACGGAATTCTGGAGGTAACACTTCCAAAGAAGGAGGCTTCACCCAAGCTTAAGGGTGAACCCATAAAAATAGAGTAACCGCCTGAAGAGGGATATGCTGCCCCAGAATTTTCAAAGCCTGCAGCTGCTCAGAGGCCTCCTATCCCATGGTAAACCGGTACCTTGGAGGCTCGTTCACGACTGGGAATGCCATGCTTGCGGTGACTGTTGCACCCGCTACGTGGTTGAGCTTAAACCTCAAGAATACGCCCAGATAGCCCACGCCTACGGCTTCTCCTCCGTAACCGTCAGCGCAGGAAAAATCTATCTTAAACGTAGGCCCGACGGCTCCTGTCTTTTTCTCCACAACCTTAACGGGCGAAACCTATGCGGCCTCCAGCACGTGAAGCCTGAAGCATGCAGACTTTGGCCTTTCAACCCTCACGAGGCTCCTGTCTTCGGCCATCCGGAGCTTTCCTACTACCGTTACGGACGTAAAAGCTTCTACGTCTATGTCATTCCAGCTTGTCCAGGCCTATCCTACGGTGAACCCTCTCAAAGGCTTAAAGAAAAGGTAATCCCCGAAATTTTGGACATGAAGTTTAAAGGGAGGGTAAGCCAGAAATATTCGACTTCAGCCGTCGCTCCTAAGCTTTCAACATCGTATCCGCCTTTAACGGTACTCAGAATTTAAATGTCGAAGAGCACTCTAACCTTGAAGCCTTCTTCCTCCTTTTCAATTTCCATCATGTGGTAGGTTACGGCTTTGATTTCAACTTTTGAGGGGTGCTTCTCCAGGTTTAAGGGTTCACCGTAGGCTAGGGCTTTAAGCTTCAAGGTTTCCCCCTCCCTTCTGATGGGGGAAATTTTAAACTCGGAGAAAAGCAGGCTTTCAACCTCGTATTTCACGAGGAGGGCTTCCAGCCAGCTGTACAGGAGTTCCTGCTCGTCGAAGCCTTCAGCTGAAATTTCAGCTTCAACTTTCGGCTCTACAAGCCCTATGTCTGTCATGGTGTCGAACATAGCCTTAGCAGCCTGCCTGAAGGCTTCCTCAAGGCTTTCCCCCCAAGCCTCCACGTACACGTCGCTTGAATGCTCGAGGAAGCGGTATCCCCCCTCCACGTTTAACCCCTCAAAAGGAATAAAGGGGCTCCAGTAAACATTAGCCTTACCCCTCAGACAGGTTTAAAAACAGTTATTTATTTGAGGGATGGCTAGGGCTTGCTGGAGGGTTAGGCCTTGAGTTTCGAGGTTGAAAGCGGAGGAGTGCGTTTCAGGGCTCTTAAGGCCGACCTTACAGGGCTTGAGGTTGACGCCTTGGTTAACCCGGCTAACAGCCTCCTGGTCATGGGTGGAGGAGTTGCCGGAGCCTTGAAGAGGGCTGGAGGCTTGGAAATAGAGAGGGAGGCGAGAAAGCATGCTCCCTGCCCCGTAGGAGAAGCCGTAGCCACGACAGCGGGTAAGCTTAAAGCCAAATATGTTATTCACGCTCCAACCATGGAACGCCCGGCTATGGCAACAAGCCCTGAAAAGGTTTACAGGGCAACGCTTGCAGCCTTGAAATGCGCCGACAAGGTGAAGGTTTCAAGCATAGCCCTCCCAGCCATGGGAGCCGGGGTTGGAGGAGTTCCACCGGAAAAGGCGGCTGAAGCCATGGTCAAGGCTGCCAGAGAGCATTTAAAGGCTAACGTTAACCTCCGGGAAGTAGTTTTCGTGGGCCTAAGCGGAGAGGTTGTTCAGGCCTTTGAAAAGGCTTTAAGACAGGTTCTGCTGGGGTGAGCCTAGGAACCTTTATTCTGCTCTAGGTTTATCCTATAAGCTGGATGAGGCTGAAAGGCTTTGAGCGGGGAAGACCTCGAACTGGAGAAGCTTAAACTCAAGAAGCTTAGGGAGCTTCAGGCGAGGATGGCTAGGGTTGAAGTTGAAAAGCAGAGGCAGCCTCCGCCGGACCCCTTAAAGGTGGTTGAGGAAAGGCTTGTGGGGAGGGGAAAAGAGGTTTTAGAAGCAGCCCTAGAACAGTATCCTGAAGCGGCTAGGGCCCTAGTCAAGGAGCTAGCCCGCCTAATACTTGAAGGCAGACTCGCAGGGGAAATATCCGGCGAAACTCTTCACCAGCTTTTCAGGGCTCTAGGCTTCCCTGTAAGGCTTGAAACTAGGATATTCTACGTGGAGAAGGGTGAAGTTAAAAGTTTAGCGGAAAAACTCAGGGAGAAAGTCTCCGGACAGTAGCCTAGGCTACTCTTTTCTTAAAGCCTCCACGGGGTTAAGCTTGGAAGCTCTCCACGCCGGGTAGAAGCCTGCCAAAAGGCTTATGGCTAAGGTGAAAAGCCAGACGAAAACTAAGCCTTCAACCTCGAAGAGAGGCTGGATTAAGGCTGCACTATGGCTGAACTGTACGGGCCTCATGAGGAGAAGGTGGGCGCCGAAATAGCCGGCTACCAGGCCGAGGCTTCCGCCTATGATGCCTACTATCAAGGCTTCTGAAAGAAACATTACGAGTACATGCCAGTTTTTGAAGCCTAAGGCCTTCAGCAGGCCTATCTCCCTTGTTCTCTCCATAACCGAGGTGAAAAGCGTTGTGATAATGCCTACGGCCGCCACCATAAGCGAAACCATGGCTATGCTTACAGTGAAGGTTGTGAAGCCTGCCATAGTCTTCTCAATAACCTGGACGATGGCCTTAGGGGAAATAACCATAACGTTGCCGCTGTAAAGCTTCAGAATCTCCTTCTCAACTTTACTGTTCAGGTCTGTTGAAGCTGTAATCACGATGATTCCGTCATAGTGGCTTCCACGCTTGAAAAGGCTGTTGGCAGCTTGAAGCGAAACCAGGGCTGAACGGTCAACGTTGGCGAAACCAGGCGCCCCCGTATACTTCAGAACACCCTTAACCACGAAGGACCGCTTAACAGCCTCCCTTTTAATCTGGCCTGAAGGCTCTATGGAGGTATGCTTGTATTCAGCTGTAACTACCTTGCCCACCCATGCGAAGGGTCTTGTCTCTCCCGGGGGCATGGCAATCTTCGACCCTAAAACCATGCCTGTCGAGTCGTAAGGTGAAATGAAGGAGCCCTCCTCCAGTTCGGCTGTAGGATATAGAAGGTTGATTTTAGACTGGTCAAAGCCTGCCACCATAACCCTGAGGGTTTTAACTCCTGAGTGTAGGATGGCTGCCCCCTGAATGAAGGGTACCGCATCGTCAACCCCGCTGACTTTCTTGAGGAGGGTTACGTCGTGGGCGTCAAGGGTTACCGACGAAGTTCCAGGCACCACTATAAGGGAGTTCGGGGAGAGGCTGCTGAAGCTTGAAAGCACAAAGTTTTCCATTCCAGCGTTCATACCGTTTAAAGCCGTCATCAAGGCTGCTCCTATGAGAACCATGAGTATGGTTAAAATAGACCTGGTTCTACGTTCTCTTAGAGCCTCGAAGGCGTAGCGGAAAATCTCAAGGGGGTTCAAGCCGTCATAGCTCCCAAACCATTTTTTGAGGAGGCTTCCGCTAAATCTTTTCTTCCATCAGCTTCCTGCGTTTCCTACGGCTTCTCCACGCTAGTCCTCCGGCTAAAACTGCAACCACCACCAGCACTATTGCAGCGTAAAGGTACGTGTCGGGTATTTGGGATTTCTCGATTTTGCCGGGCATGGGTGAGGAGGGTGTCACCTCCTTGGAGACCTTGACGGGGAAGGTTAAGAACTTCACATGCTCTTCATGGTATTCATCCTTATAGTACACTTTAACCTTTAACTGGTATTCTCCTTCAGCTGTGTCAGGCTTAACCATGGCCTTCAAGGAGACAGGTAGAGGGGCGTTCGGGTCTAAGTCTCCTACATATATTGACTCTTCAACCGGTTTGAAGGGGTCTTCCGGAACGACTGACAGGGTGGTGTAGGTAGCCGTCGTGGTTCCCCTGTTCAGAAGGGTGAAGGTTAGGGTGAGAGGAACCCCTGGACCCGCCGGCCCCGCACTCACATCGTAGGTTACAAGCTCAACCGTTCCGTGGAGGGGCACGCCTATGAAGCTTCTAGAGGTTCTGGAGGCTCCAAGCTCGTCAACGTAGCCTATGTCAACTGTGAAAGTGTATATGACGCCTTCCTCCGCTGCAGGTGAAGACTTAACCTTATACTCTACGGTCCGGCTTTCCCCAGGCTTGAGGCTTCCAAGGTTGAAGGTTGAAGGTGTCAGGGTTGAGAAGCCCTGGGGGGCTGAAAGCTGAACGGCAACCTGCTGAGCCTCAGAGTCCCCAGTGTTCCCAACGTTCAAGGTTAAAGTGAAATCTTCACCCTTGTAAACTGTTTCAGGGCTGAGCTTGTAGTCGCTTACGAGAACCTGGGAGGCTGGAAACCTGGATGAAACATAGATGCCCAGGCTCCTAGCTTCACTGTAGGTTTTACCCCACTCGTCTCTGTAGGTTAGGTTTAAGCCCAGCTGGTAGGTTCCAACTGCATCCTTGCCTGTTCTCACGAGAGCCTTAAAGGAGTGCTGGCTTCCCGCGTCAACCCTGTCGAAATGCCAGAGGTTGTCTCCTTCAACCAGCACCATCGGAGGCTTCCCGGTTACGCTTCCAACAGGAAGCTGGAGAAGCAGGTTCAAGTCTATAATGTCCCCGGTTCCAACGTTTTTAACGATGAAGTTAAGCTCCACGGTCTCCCCAGCGTTCACAGTATCCTTGTCGAGGGATACGTCTAGCACAGGCCTGCCGTAGAGGGGAACCTGCACCGTGAAGGTTTCAGGAGAAGCCTCCACGTAGGACACCGGGCTTGAAACCTCGTTCAAAATCAGGTATTCAATTTCGAGTTGAAGCTGGTAGGTTTTGATTTCAGCTTCTTGAGAGATGTCTAAGGGGAACTGGAAGGTTCCCGTCTGCCCCGGCTGGATGCTGGAGATGGCGGCTGAAACCTCGGTTTCTCCGGTGGTGCTTGTGAAGGGAGGGTCAAGCTTAAGTTCGCCTCTAACTCCGACTATGGTGTGGCTTCCAAGGTTCTGAATGGTTACGTAGAGGGGGGCTCCTTCGTCTCCTGGGCTGACCCTCAGCGGGCTTGTCGGGCTTCCCCAGCCTGTATCTACAACCCTGATTTTCACGGGTGAAACCGTTTTTTCACCTATCTTAAACCCTAAAACCTTTGTTTCGCTGCGGGTGAACTCTCCGGCGTTGTAGGTTATGGTTAGGGTTGCCTGGGCTGCAGTGCCCACGGCTGCCGTTGAAGCGTAAATTTCCGTTTCAAAGGAGACCTCTCCACCGGAAGCCACCGAGCTGAACTTCCAAACGTTGTCAGACTTGAGGAGGCTTAAGGTTTGGGGGAGTGTAAGCTTAACCTCCACGTCTTCAACATCTGTATCCCCCTGGTTGGAGAGGGTGAAGATTACCGTGTTAACTTCCGGCCTTATGGTTTCAGGTGAAACTGTTACGTTGAACCATTCTTTAAGGCTTGAAACCTTCAGGCTTAAGCTTTTGCTTTCGCTCCGCTGGCTGCCGTAGGCGTCCTGATAGCTTATGCTGAGACTAACGGTGCCAACGTTTCCTTCAAGGCTGCTTGGAACGTAGAGTTTCAGGTTTAGGGTTTCCGTGGTGGAGGGCGCTATACTGCTCAGCGTGTACAGGCCGTCGCCTTCAGCAAGCGTTAAAGGAGAAACAGGGGAAACAGTAATTCTGACGTCTGAGGCGGAGGCTTCACCGAAGTTCTCAAGCTTCAGCTTAACCTCCTTAACTCCCGGGGAAACCTCCCAGGGCTCGATGGAAGCTGAAAACCTAACTTCCCCGTAGAGGGGGACCGAAACTGAAAGGGAGACATCAACGCCAGAGGCGTATTTAGAAGTTAAAACGGTGAGCTCCAACGGCAACGTGTAATCTTTGAGGGCTGCCCCCTCAGCTATGTTGACCCTGAAGGACAGGGTTGCTGTCCCGCCTGGAAGAATGGCTGACGCCCCAGCATAAGCCTCCAGCGCCCCCGTAGAACTTGTAAAGGGCGTCCCGTGAAGCTTAAGCCTAGCCATCAAATAGTTTATCGTTGAGGTGTCAGTGTTCTGCACGATAACGTTTAAGGGCACGTTTTTGTCTCCCGGCTTAGGCTGCAGGTCCCCGTCTGAACCCCAGTAAACCCTGACAACGTTCAGGCTTACGCTTTGAGCTTGGGCTGCTGGAATCGCAGGTTGAAAACATGCTAAAGCTAAAAGGGTTAACAGCAGAACTGTTTTCCAGAGACTTAAACTCTTCAACCAGCTTTCACCTCTTCCTCTTTAACAACCACTCCATCCCTAAGATGAATTATCCGGTCAGTCATGGAGGCAAGCTCCAAGTTGTGGGTTACCACGACAACCGTTGCACCCTGCTCATGGCAGAGCTTCCTAAGCAGCTCGAAAATGCTTCGCCCCGTCTTAGAGTCCAGGTTTCCCGTGGGCTCGTCAGCCAGCACTAGGGCGGGATTGTTCATGAGGGCTCGTGCTATCGCCACCCTCTGCTGTTCTCCTCCGCTGAGTTCTGTAGGCTTCCTGTAGGCTTCCTTCCTCAGCCCCATGAGCTCTAGAAGCTCCAGCGCCCTCCTCCTCCGCTCTCCAGCTGGAACCCCCAGTATCATGGCTGGAAGCTCAAGGTTTCTGAGCACACTCGTCCTGTTTATCAGGTTGTAGGCTTGGAATACGAAGCCTATCTTCTGGCTTCTAAGCCTGGCAAGCTCTCCTCCGCTGAGCTTCGACGTGTCAAAGCCGTCTATGAGGATTTTTCCGCTTGTAGGCTGGTCGAGGGTTCCCAGGAGGTTTAAAAGCGTTGACTTCCCTGAGCCTGAAGGCCCGACGACGGCTAGAAACTCTCCCCTCCTGATTTTAATGTTCACGTTTCGGAGGGCGTATACCTTGTAGGCTCCTGACCTGTAAACCTTGGTGAGGTCAACGGTTTCAGCAGCATACTTGGCTTCCTCCACGGTTTTCAAAGGAGACATCACGGTGGGTAACCCGTCCCTTAGGATGCAGTGTTAAGATGTATTTTTCAGGGTTGGGAAATAAAGTTTTTGTAACTTTAGGAGTATTATTCCAGTTTGGGTTGGAAAACTTCCTGAAAAGGCTGGGTCTAACCGAGTATGAGGCTAAAGCCTACCTAGCCCTGCTAAAGCTTGGAAGCGCCGACGCTAAAACCCTGGCTGAAGCCTCCGGGGTTCCGAGAACACGGATATACGACGTAATCCACAGGCTTGAAAGGCATAGCTTGGTTCAGCGGAAATCTAGGGAAAGACCGGCCCCCTACACGCCCACGCCACCAGAGGTTTCCCTGGAAATGCGTATAAGGCAGGTTCTAGGCGAACTTGACAGCGGATTTAAAACCGTCCAGAAAATCTACTATTCCAGCAGGTCTGAGGAAACCTTCGACGCCTGGGTTATAAGAGGTGAAAGCCAAACCTACCCGGCAGCCGTCAAACTTGCCAGAGAAGTCTCAAACCTGCTAATTTTCCGCTGCGCCTCCCTGCCTCCTAAAGTCTTCCAGCAGATGGTTGAAGCCCTTAAAAGTGCGAAGCGTAGGGGGGCTAGAACTATCACCGCCTTAGACCGCTCCCTAAGGGAGTCCATAGGCCTGCAGAACTTCGAAGCCTTCCTCCGAGAGTTTAACCCCAGAATTGAAGTCTTCTTTCTCCCTCTGAACATGGTTTTCTCAGACTTCAAAGACCTGCTAGTTTTCTACGCTCCAACCTCAGGCCAAATAGAGACTCCTGAACCCGTAGGCCTATACGTTAAAACCGGGAAGCTTGAAGGCCTGCTTCGGGAGAGGTTTGAAAGAGCCTTCGGGCTGCTTCCCCCTAGGGGGAGAGCAGGGTTATCCGGGTTCATTTAAAAGTTAATCTTGCGAAACCAGTTTTTTTGCAGAGATAAGCCCTGTAAACACTGTTTTACAGCGGGAAACTGCTATTTAAGGTCTTAAAATAAATGTAAGTCTCCAGGGGCAGTTTTTATTTTCTACGGTGAACCTTTAACTTTCAGGTGTCCAAGGCTTGGAGCCCAGCCTCCTTTACAGCCAGCTTTCAGCAGGCAAATTCTCAGGGAAGGCAGAACTGGAAAGGCTTAAACGCGTTTTGGAAACAGCCAAGGAGCTAGCAAGCCTATACAGCGGCACCTATGCAAGCCTCCAAGGGCTTCCAAACGAGATAAGCCTGGTCGAAGAGCTCATCCAGAAGAACAGGTTTAAAGAGGTTGGTAAGAAGCTTATGAGGATGGGGCTTATCTTCCTAGCGGTTCCTGAACCTGTGGCCAGCAACCTCTGCGGAAGCCTTCTCCTCACCACCGGCTTCCTGTTCTCAAGGCTTAACAAGGAATCAGTAGACTGGGAAAGTCTCCACCTTGAACTTCATAAGAGCCTCCACGACCTGCACAAGCTTAAGAAGGAGATAGCCTCCATCCACCTTTAAGCGTTCTCACGTTTTTTAGCTTCAACCCATCGTTCGTAGGCTTCGTCAAGGCTTCCGCTCAGAAGCACGAAACGTTTAATGTATTCTATGTGAGCCTTAACAAGCTGCATTATACGTTCGTCGGTAGCAGTGCCTAAGGCTACCTCCCGCTTCAAAGCCTCCATCGGAGTTAAACGGTAGTTGGGGTCTACCTCGATAACTTTAACCTCAACCCTCCTCTCCACAAGCTTCTCTCTAAGGGATTCAGGGGGCGCTCCATAGACACAGGTGCTCCTAAAATACTTGGAGGCCTGACTTGCCAAGAGGTCTGCCTCGTCTTCAAGGTTCTCCAGGCTTACCCTCGCTTCCTCCTCCAGCAGCTTTCTCCAGGCTTCAGGCTTCACCTTCATCGTAGTTATGCTTCTAAGCGTTAGAAGAGCTATCTTCACGGCTATCTGCGCTGAAAGATGCTCGTAGGAGGAAGCCCCATAACAGTGAATGTCAAGTTCAGGGTTAAGCCGTTTAAGCTTTTGAAGCTTCCGTAGGACAGGTTCAGCCTGATACTCCCAACTGCTGGCCACGGCTTCCGGTATAAGCCTGTGCCTCCTGATTTCAGATATAACGTAGCTGTAAGGTAAGCCTTCCGCCAGCATTCTAACGTACTCTTCTATTTCCCTGGCGAAGTCGAGGAAGAGGGCGTCCTGCTTAAGGCTTGGAAGAAGTTCCGCTACCCTGCTGCTTCTGCTCCTCAGCTTTGGAGCTGAAACCAGCGTGATACGGCTGACCATCGCCTAGGTCAAAAGAGAAACAGGGCTGGAAGTTAATGAGCTTTTCGGCTTAAACAGCTAAATCTGGGAAAATTATATAAGGAACTGGCTTATGCCTTAAGCCTTAAGGCAGAAGGAGGCTTAAGCCTTGGCTGCCGTCAGATTCCACCATAAGTACCCCCTCGTTTTAGGGCATGGAAAAGTCTTAAGGAAAGGCAGAGGCTTCAGCCTGGGAGAACTGAAAGAGGCTGGAATAGGCCTAGACGAAGCCAGAAGGCTTAGAATCTACGTGGACAAGCGTAGAAGCACCGTCCACCAGGAAAACGTTGAAGTTCTCCAAGACCTGTCAGAGCTCATACGGCAGGGTAAGGCTTCTCCCTCCGTTAAATCCAGGCCGGCTGACAGGTTTAAGGTTGGAAGCCCTGCCAGAGGAAGAGCTTTCCGTGGGCTGACGTCAGCAGGCAAAAAGTCTCGGGGGCTCTTCAAGGTTAAAATGCGTAGACACCCGCAGCATAAGTGGGGTTAAAAGGGGGAATCCAGCCGGGGAAAGGCTGGCTTCCCGGAAAACCTTAAATATCGGTTGGTTTTTCCCTTTTCAGGAGTAATTAAACTAGGAAGTGGAGAACGTTTTGGAGGTTGATGCAGTATGGCGCAGGCTATCCCGGCTGTAACCGAGTCTGGCCAGCCTATCCTAATCCTTAAAGAAGGCACCTCTCAGACTCGGGGTCGAGAAGCCCAGAAAAATAACATAACCGCAGCAAAAATAGTTGCTGAAATGGTTCGAACATGCCTTGGACCTAAAGGCATGGATAAAATGCTTGTTTCAAGCTTCGGCGATGTAACCATAACCAACGACGGTGCCACCATCCTCAAGGAGATGGACGTTCAGCATCCAGCCGCGAAAATGCTGGTGGAAACAGCTAAAGCAACAGACCAAGAGGTCGGCGACGGAACTTCCAGCGTGGTCATCCTTGCAGGGGCTTTGCTGGAAAGAGCTGAACTTCTAATAGACAAGAATGTTCACCCTACCATCATAGTGGACGGCTACGCTAAGGCTGCTGAAAAAGCACTGGAACTCTGCGATGAAGTTGCCAAGGACATCCGCCCAACAGACAAAACCATCCTGAGGAAGATAGCCATGACCTCGATGGCAAGCAAAATCGTCTCGGAAAACAAGGAGTACCTGGCAGACATAGCAGTAGACGCCGTCCTCCAGATAGCCCAGAAAATAGACGGCGGCTACAAGGTTGATATAGGAGACATAAAAGTGGAGAAGAAGTCCGGGGCATCCATAACCGACACCAAGCTCATCAGGGGCGTAGCCATAGACAAGGAGGTTGTTCACGCTGGTATGCCTAAGCGGGTTGAAAAAGCTAAAATCGCCCTGCTAAACTGCCCCCTCGAAATCGAGAAAACAGAGTTCGACGCGAAAATCCACATTGAAAGCCCTGAGCAGATGAAGGCCTTCCTAGACGAGGAATCCAGAATCCTCAAGGAGATGGTTGATAAGATTAGGAAGGCTGGTGCCAACGTGGTCTTCTGCCAGAAGGGCATAGACGACATGGCCCAACACTTCCTAGCAAAACAGGGAATCCTCGCCGTTAGAAGAGTTAAAGAGTCAGACATGGACAAGCTTTCAAAGGCTACAGGAGGCAGAATAGTCAACAATGTGGACATGCTGGCAGCTGGAGACCTCGGCGAAGCTGAACTCGTCGAAGAGCGGAAGGTGGGAGAAGACAAATGGGTTTTCATCGAAGGCTGCAAGAACCCGCGTTCGCTAACCATCCTAGTGCGCGGTGGAACGGAGAGGGTTGTGGACGAGGCTGAACGCTCCCTTCACGATGCTATATCAGTAATCAGAGACGCCATCATTAAGCCTAAAATCGTGGCTGGTGGAGGAGCCCTAGAGGCTGAAGTGGCTTCGAAGCTTAGAAGCTGGGCTCAAACCCTAAGCGGCAGGGAGCAGCTGGCAGCCTTAGACTTCGCTGACGCCCTCGAGGTCATACCTATAACGCTGGCTGAAAACGCAGGCCTCGACCCCATAGACATTCAAGTGGAGCTTCGAGCCCGCCACGAGAAAGGAGAGAAGTGGGCTGGAATAAACGTCTTCGAAGGAAAGGTCAAGGACATGTACAGGGAGGACGTTTTAGAGCCTGTCTCCGTTAAAGAGCAGATAATCAAGTCTGCCTTTGAGGCTGCAGCCATGATACTCCGCATCGACGACGTAATCGCGGCTTCAAAGGTGAAAGCCGGCGAAACCCCGGGTAAGAAAGGTGAGGAGATAGGTGGAGGAGAAAGCGAATTCTCCTAAGCCTTAAAAAGGGAGGTGTAAAGTTTGGCTGCTACAGGAGCTGCTACAGGAAGCGTTCCCGTCTTGGTTCTGAAGGAAGGCACAGGCAGAACCAGGGGTAAAACAGCCCAGCGTAACAATATTATGGCCGCGAAAATCATCGGGGAAGTCTTAAGAAGCACCCTCGGCCCCCGCGGAATGGATAAAATGCTCGTCGACAGCCTCGGAGACGTGACGGTAACCAACGACGGTGCCACCATCCTCAAGGAGATAGACGTTCAGCATCCAGCCGCGAAAATGCTGGTGGAAGCCGCTAAAACCCAGGATAACGTGGTTGGCGACGGAACCACAAGCGTTGTGATACTTGCCAGCGAGCTGCTGAGGAAGGCTGAGGAGCTCTTAGACCAGAACATCCATCCAACCCTAGTAGTCTCAGGGTACAGGAAGGCTGCCCAGAAAGCCCTTGAAGAGCTCAACCAGATAGCCAAAGAGATAAAGCGTGAAGACCGTGAAGTCCTGAGGAAGGTGGCCTCCACAGCCGTTAGAAGCAAAGCCATAGCGTCGGCCCGGGAGAAAATCATCGACATGGCCATTAAAGCTGTGAAAACCATAGCCGAGCAGAGAGGAGACAAGTGGGTTGCCGACGTAGACCTAATCCAGAT
>Ga0180300_10001060_pt1 | contig 12592 bp, 12 predicted proteins | sample GuaBasSediGuay15_FD_121798 | JGI IMG/M metagenome (GOLD analysis project Ga0180300, IMG submission 121798) | Subseafloor sediment microbial communities from Guaymas Basin, Gulf of California, Mexico - Guay15, Core 4569-2, 21-24 cm | ecosystem: Environmental > Aquatic > Marine > Hydrothermal... | reverse complement strand
TATGAGAGAATTTTTAGTATCTATAGAAATAACTTCTCCAGTTTTTACATTTTGAGCTTCATCTTTATCCAAAGCTTCATAAACTGCATTCCATGAACCAATATCATTCCAGTAAATATCAAGTGGTAAAACCACAGCTTTATTTGTTTTTTCCATTACTGCATAATCTATAGAAATTTCAGGAAGTTCTGAAAATTTTTTAATTGTTTCTTCAAAATTTAGATCAAAAATTTTGGCAATTTCAGGCTCAAATTTAGCAAATTCTTCCTGCATAGTTTTTATACTAAAACAAAACATTCCTGAATTCCAAAAATAATTTCCTTCAGAAAGATATTTCTTTGCGGTCTTTAAATCTGGCTTTTCTGTAAATTTTTCAACAAGAAATGCACCCAAATCTAAAAGTTCATTATTTTGTTTATCATTTTTAGCCTTAATATAACCATATCCTGTTTCTGGTTTATCAGGTTTTATTCCAAAAGTAACTATATAGCCTTTTTTAGCCAATATTTCTGCTTTCTTAAGATATTTTAAAAATTCATCTTCGGGTTTTATAATGTGGTCTGAAGGTGATACAAAAAGAACATCTTCTTGATTTACCTCTAATTTTTCCAAAGCAAACTTCATAGCCAGTGCAATAGCAGGAGCAGTATTTCTTATATCAGGCTCAAGAACAATATTTTTTTCTGGTATATTAAAGCCTGAGCTTTTAAGTTCTGCAAAAACTAAAAATTTGTAATCTTTATTAGTCATAATAATTATATCTTTAGAATTACTTATTTTTAGAAATCTTTCTATTGTTTTCTGAAGAAGTGATTTATTTCCATTTAATTTTAAAAACTGTTTAGGAAAAGTTCTTCTTGAAAGAGGCCAGAGCCTTGTTCCAGACCCTCCTGCAAGGATTATCGTTTTCACATTTACTTCCCACAATGACCTTTTTATCTTAATTCCCTAAAGAATATTCTGCTTCATAAGAAATAGCTTCTTTTTTATAAGTATAAGCTTGGTCCGGTTCATCCTTACCACAGAAGTTTTTCTACCATTTGCTGAAAAAGGATTTTTGCTGCTTTGTGCATTTTTCACTTGCAAGTATAAGTTATTTTTTATTTTTGTAATGCTTAAAATAAACAAAAGTTTAATTATTTCATTTTTTAAAATTTTATTTAAATTTTTTTATAATATAATTTACCTTAAATTACCTTAAATTGTCAAGTTTCTTCCAAATATTCTGCCTGAGTTTTACTTTTATATGGATCAGATTTATCTCCATAGTTTAAACAGAATAATACTAAATTTAAATCAAGGAGTAAACATTATAAGAGAGTCCAGATTTACAATTCACCGGCCATGATCACAACAAATCTCCATTTGAAACTTTATAAAGAACTACAAAAGCTAACAGCAAAACCTAAAATTACTTGGAAATGTGCATGAGCCTGAACTCCATCTCACTCTTCCTGCACACCCTTTGATTAAGATTTTATATAATGCACGATTCAAGATCTGAAAGCTTTTTGCACTTCTCACATCTTCTACCGCTACATGATAGTCTGCAATGTAGGTAGCCAATATCGGGTTCCCCAAGCATCGCCTAAAAAAAGGTCTGGAGACCTCTTGGTGATAATAAGAGTGCCTAATTACATTTAAATATTTATTACCTTTTTAAAACTATCCATATTGCATTTTCTGAATCAATCAACGAAGTTTCTCTTTGATTCTCATCACGGGCGATAAATGAACTGCACGAGCTTTCGGGCTGGCTTCAGTATCGGAACAAAATAGCCAAATGAAAGATTATTCTTTTTCCAAGCTCTCCAAACTTCCAAATTTGCCTTCACTATATTACCCAAAGAACGGTTGCTCTTACCTCCAAGGGCCATCCTGACCAATACACGCGGGATGTATTTTACATGGATCTTGTGTTTGAGAATAAAACGAAGCATCAGCTCATAGTCAGCAGCAATGGGAAAGCTAAGGTCAAAAAGTCCATATTGCTCATACACACGCTTGCGTACAAAAAAGGTAGGATGTGGAGGCATCCAGCCAAAATAAAACTTTATAGGTCGATATGTACTGCTTTTCCAATAACGAACAATTCGCTCTTCGCTATTCACATAGACTAAATCACCGTAGCATGCGTCAATCTGGGGATCACGCATGACAGCCGCGACATCCCTCAGCACCTGATCATCATTATAGCGATCATCGGCATTAAGGATCCCTATCACTTCACCAGTAGCAAGTCTAATGCCTTTGTTCATCGCATCGTAAACACCTTGATCAGGCTCGCTGACCAAAATATTAATGCGATGACGATAACGTTCAAGAACATCTAAAGTGGGCTGATCGGACCCTCCATCAATAACGATTATTTCCAAGTCTTCTTCATATTTCTGAGAAAGAATAGAATCCAAAGCCTTGGATACCCGTGGATCGTTGTATACTGGTGTTATTATGGATATTTTCATCTTTATGAAATTCGACCAGCTTTTCTGAGTTCGTTTTCAATCCAGCGGTAAGTAATTTCCAGGCCTTTTTCTAAAGGGATCTGTGGTTCCCAACCCAAGATCTCTCGCATTTTGGTGTTATCGCTGTTACGACCGCGCACACCTTGGGGTTTGCTTAAGTCGTAACGCTTTCGGATGCGCTTGCCGGCAATTTGCGCAATAATATCAGCAAGTTCATCAATGGTAACCATCCGGTCGCTTCCTATATTTAGCGGTTCAGCATAGTCCGACTGCATCAAACGATAAATGCCTTCAAGACAATCGTCAATATAAAGGAAGGATCTGGTCTGCTTCCCATCTCCCCAGATTTCGATCTCGTCACCATCCTTTGCTAAAGCGATCTTCCGACAGAGTGCAGCTGGTGCTTTTTCCTTTCCACCTTCATAGGTGCCCAAGGGACCATAAATATTGTGAAAGCGTGCTACCCGAGTTTCAAGGTTATAATCCTCCCTGTAGTACTGGCAAAGCTTCTCCATGAAGAGTTTCTCCAAACCATATCCCTCTTCTGGGTCAGCAGGCCAGGCGTCTTCCTCCTTGAGAGGAGTAACATTAGGGCTTTTTTGCTTGTATTGAGGATAAACACAGGCCGAGGAGGAAAAAAAGAACCGACCGGTTCCGTTGATCCGACATGCCTCCAGTATGTTCGTGTTGATGAGTACATTGTTGCGGGTAATGTCTGCGTGAATGGCGGTGATATAACCGATCCCGCCCATATCCGCAGCAAGGTGATAGACCTCATCGAAGCCACCACGAGTGGCGATGAGACAGTTCTCAAACTTCCTAAGGTCAAGAAGTTCAAACTCGTCTGCAGGGCTGGGTTCAAATTCAGGGTGCTTGATATCAACACCTCTCACCCAATAACCCCGTTCTTTCAAGAATTTAACCAGATGATGCCCGATGAAACCACCAGCTCCAGTAACTAACGCTCTTTTTGCCATCATAGTCCTCCTAATTAGAATTATATTACCTGAATTTTTGGTTTTACTAATTTTACATACATATCGATTGTAATTTAATTTTATTTTTAAAGTCATTATTTTAATCATATTTCAATTTCTTTGCAAGTAAACCATAACGAATTTTTTAACATTTTTTAAATTCTTTGGAATTGTCTTCGAAGCGAACAACTAGCATGTCATCATTGCGATCCTCAAGAGCGCAGCGGATGGAGTTTGCCCAATGCTGGGCGCAGATCTTCAGGCGCTCTTTAAACGAAAGTTTGCCCTTAAGCCGTTCCATATCCTGAGCCTTGCCCAGCTCTATAGTAGACTCTTTTATCTACATGACATGTGTCCCGTCAATTTTTCTAATGCCGATTAAGCACGTTAAGAAAGTTATACTCGTCTTTTAACAAATCGAACAACAGAGCTTTGTCGTACGGATATAAAGAACATTTTTCGTTTAAGGACTTATATAACATCTTCTGTATGCCCATACGTTTGAAGAAATCAATAACCGAGTACATCCGGTAGGACCGCAACCAAGTACTCAGCCTCGTTGCGGTCCGGATCAGAATTTGGAACCGCACATCTTTACTAATATTTACTCGGCTTTTAAGTAGTTGCTCCGGGATATCTGCTATAGGCAGTCCAATAGCAGAGCACATATTCCGCACAAATGTCTTGGGGCTTTGAGCTAATGTCTCGTAATAAAGGATGACCACTTGCTTTTCACCAAAAACTGATTTCCAGCGAGGAACATGGTTGCTATAGCGACTTACTTCGATAATGTCTGGGATCTCTTGAATTGCTTGTTCTAGCGGCTTTCTCGTCCACCCATAGCGCCGAGCGTGTAAATAGTGGGACCAACTCCTCTCGACCGGATCCCTTACAGTTACTACAATCAATATTTCCGACCCCAGAACTTTGTGCACTCTTTTTGGAGCTTCGGGATGCGAAAACAATGTAGGGTCAACCTCAATAACTGCAGAGTAGTCTTCCTTATGCTTAATAAAGTGTGAGACATACCAGTCAACTCCTTTGTGAAACATATTGGAAAAGAACCATGTTTCTTTGACGCCTTCAGGTAGAACTATGTCCCCCCGAGCCCGAAGATACTCCCAAATCCACGTTGTGCCGGTTCTCGGCGGGCCTACAAAAAGAACCTCTGGCAACAACAGTTTCTTCATGGCAAATTAAATCTGCACATTAAAACAGTAGGACGATAATCTTGCCCTGCTCGTTGCAACCACTTGGCATTCAACCGAGGGTAGCGGTATAGCATCCAGTTGTTGCGCCTCCAGAGGTACCAAAGCAAGTTCAACACTTCATGTGGCTTCATTCTGCTCCTCCAACAAGCTGGCGGTACAATGCAAGATGACGCTCTATAAACAGTTGGAGATTATATTCCTGTTCCGTTCGTTTTCTGCAAAACTCCCCCATCTTTTTCCGTCTGGTATCATCAGTGAGCAAGTCCGTAATAGCCTGCCCTAATGCTTTTACATCACCTAATGCCACAAGTCGTCCGCACTCTTCTGTCACCTGTTCAGGAATTCCTCCCACCGCAAACCCCACCACGGGAGTTCCGCACGCCATAGATTCTAACACAGTAGTTGGAAAGTTATCTGCCAGTGAAGTGATACAATAAAGATCCACAGCGCTGTAAACTTTTACCATAGCTTCGGCTCCTTTCACATACCCAAGTTGACGCACTTTCACACCCTGCGGAACCCATTTAGCAAGATCGGCCGCTCCGCCTACTGCGAGAGCCATCCAGTTATCAGCTTGCACATACTTGAGGACTTCAAAGAAATACACGATGCCTTTCCGCCTTTCGAATGGTTTGGCTGCTGCGAAAAGAACGATCTTTTTGTCGTTGGGGAGAATATAAAAACAAATGTGCATTATTTGCATGTCCCCTTTTTCCACTATTCCCCCAAAACTCGCTTATAAACATCTAGAGTCTTTCGAGCGGCCTTTTCCCAAGTAAATAGAGCAACCCGCTCTTTACCTCTCGTAATAAGCATCTTACGGTCGTCCTCATGAGTAAGTAGATAGTCTAAAACATTTGCCATATCTTCTATATTATTTGGGTCAAAGTATATAGCCGCATCTCCAGCAATTTCGGGGAGAGCAGCAACTCTCGAACAAGCCACAGGAGCTCCGTATAAAAAAGCTTCTAAAATAGGAATCCCAAAACCTTCATAAAGCGAAGGGAAAACGAAAACCTCAGCGTAAGTGTATAACCCTGCCAGAACTCGATCAGGTACATAGCCGGTGAAGAAGATATCATTGCGGAATCGAGATCTCATAATAACTTGTTTGAGTTCGCTTGCGTGTACCGGCAGGTGTCCAGCCAAAACCAATTTAAGGTCTCTATATCCTTTACTTTTAAGGAGTTCAAAAGCTTTAATAAGACCAGCAATGTTCTTGTGGGGACTTTGGCTACTTAATCCCAGTATATATGGTTGGACAATACGATATTTTTTGGCTAACTCGTTCAAATCCGAAGGTCTTTCTGCTATTTTTTTGACTGCGTTATAAATCACTGTCACCTTCTCAGGCGGCACCTGAAGGACATCTACGATCTGTTTTTTGCTGAATTCCGATACCGTAATAATATGATCTGCTACTTTAGCACTTTTTGTTACAAAGAAACGCAGCGCCAGTCTTCTACTCAAAGGCATCATGTGGCCTATGTTAAGGAAGTTTAGGTCATGAATGGTCACAATAGATTTACAGGGCAGATGCAGAGGTTGAACATAACCAAGGGAGTGCACTAAATCTAATCCAAGTCTTTTAACTTGGAACGGCAACACTAGTTGTTCCCAAGCATAGCGTAAAGGACGTAGTTTCGCAGGTACCTGACAAACAATCGTATTCCATTCTTGCTCGTCAAAAAGCTCAAATCTGCTTGTTTCTCTGTTAATGAACAGCCAATAACAATTCTGATTATCCAACCTAGCCAGTGCCTGTAAAAGGGAACGAGCGTATGTCTCTGTACCACCTGCAACTCCGGGCAATAAATACAACAAGTTCAGGCCAATTTTCATAAATTCCCCCCTCTTGGTGCGATGTTGAACCTCATAGTTTAAACAAGCCCCTGTTACTTCCGCTTTTATCTTTGTAGTTAAAATAGGGGGGTCAGATCTTGATTTTTGAATTATTTTATAGTTCCATGGTCAGATTCTTAAGAATAAAATTTCTCGAAGCAGTTTATCACATAAAAAATGAAATAAGGAAGATAAAATTCACAATTCAAGACCTGACCCCTCCTATTTTAACTTAATTTTTCCTTGTCCCCATGCCTCCAACTTCGGGTTTCAGAAATAGTAAAATCGGTCCTATTCGCATCATCAAGCCAGCTCCTTTCTCTTCCATTGGGTCCTTTTTGTCATTAAAGCATATTGAGCTGCCAGTATAATCCAGAAATGTTTGATAAGCAGCGCATTTATAGAAATTGCACCGACTACAAGAGCTATAAAAGTATAACTATAAGCAGATAGGATAAAGTCCTTTCGCGAACGCAAATAAAGTAAAGTTTGAACAATAAGTCTCACAAGTAAGCTTAGAAAGACCACTAAACCAAAAATGCCTGTGCCTCTGGCAACCTGTAAGTAAGTATTATGCTCTTCCATCATTGGATCCCCTATAGGTACTTCTGGATTAAATACAGGTACTCCCAACCCAACGCCAAGCCAAGGATTATTCATTAACTCGAGCCATCCATACTTCCATGCTGTTAAGCGAGCCATAATAGCTTCAGGATTGTAGTTTCGCACAGAGGCAATAACGGGCACCAAATTAGATATTGCTATAATAAAGGCCGATATGGTTATCAATAACAACACAACCAGTAAGTTCCTCCATCTTTTGGCGCTTAGTAATAAACCAATACTCATAACAATAAGTAACGCAAGGAACTGTCCCCGAGAGACTGTAAGGATAAATGCGCCTGCAATAACGCATAGAATTACTCCAATAAGGAGTCTTTTAGACAGGCCCCTGTGTGGTTCAGTGAAGCGAAAATATGAAAATATCAAAGGCAGAAGAAGGTAGAAGGCAAGGAAATTTGGGTCGAAGTAAAAAGCCGTAACTCGAAGCAATTGCTCTCCTAAGAAAGCAACCCCGTGTAACTGTTGCCATCCATATATTTTTGGCTGCCATATCACTATGCCATTGGTATAGTAGGCAAGCCACTGTATCCATGCAGCTATGCTTATCATAAATCCTGCTACAATAAACGCATTCATTATCGTTCTGGACCACCATTCATCAATTCGTAACAACCAATATGTTACAAGAAATGATAACGCCATCCCTGCCAAGGAAATGGATTTTCTCAAACTTACCAATGGAGTTGACGAAGTAAGAGATCCTGCAAGACCGAGAACAACCAGAAGACTAATCCAAATAAACGACTTAGGTACCGGTATACTTCCAGTGAGTGCGAAAGCTCCAACTAGCAAAAAAAACAATAATACCAGAAAAATTTCTGAGAGCGATATGATGCCCATCAACTGAAAATGGTCAAACTGTGTAAGCAGAATGAAACCGTAGACCAAAGTATTAACTATCCAGTGATAAGATACTTTAGTTGATGCATTTTGCATAATAAGTCTCCCAGGTATCTGTCCAATGGCCTATATCCTGAAACTTGATGCTTGATACTTTTGCCTTTTTTCTGATATTATCTAATAAAAATTTGTCTTTTAATAATTCAATAACCGCATTTGCAAGCTCCTTAGCATTTCCTGGTTCTACTAATATGCCATTTTCTCGATCCTTTATTATCTCTGGAACACCTCCTGCACGAGAAGCTACTATTGCCGTGCCTACAGAAAGTCCTTCCAATAACACCGTGGGGAAAGGATCAGATTTAGTCGATGTATGCACAAGCACATCCGATACGGATATGATACTTAGCACATCGCGCTGAAAGCCAACAAAGTGGAAGTTTTTCCATAACCTGCTTTCTTTGACCATTCTTTTTAGGTCTTCTTCATACCTTTCTCCTGCCCCTGGATAGGCTTTACCCACTATGACAAAGTGGACATTCGGATGGACGACGAGAATCTGCGAAGCAGCCTTTACCAAAATGTGTTGGCCTTTCCAAGGGACAATCTGACCAACTAATGCTACGACCCTTGCTTCTTCTGGTATGCCTAATTGGGCTAAAACTACAGACCTATTAACAGTCCTTTGAACAGGTTCTATAACATTGTGGAGAACATTGCTCTTCTCCTCAGGAAACCCTAGCTTTACTATGTTATCCCTGACGAATTTAGAAACACAAACCGCTAATTTTACGCGCTTCCCGATTGCCGATAAGAGTTGCCGGTTTGGCCACTTATTGCGAAAGACATCATGCACCTGCCAAACGATAGGGCAGCCAGGGTTTTTTACAAGGAGTGGCAAAATTGCTCGCAAATGGTTTGCATGGATCACATCAATATCATGGTTTTTAACGATCTTAGAAATTTGTATAGCAGCCTTAATGCTGTTCCAAAAAGCGCTAAGTAGCGCAGATGGCTCAATTTTTCGAGTTACTTGAGGAATTTGCACTTCTTCAAACCGTACTCCAAGAGAAATGCTCCATTCTGCTAGTGGTCCACTACCTGGTGCTCCTATTACAACATAATGGCCACGAGAGACTAACTGTTTAGCCAAGAGCAATAACACCTTTTCCGCTCCTCCAATGTGCGAAATCTGATTCAGGAATAAAATTCTTAAACTTTGCATAAAACTTCACTCTACGTTTTTCATATTTATATATGTCATTTAGACCAAGTGATGTGGTTTCCAAGTGGCTTTGTCAAAACACCAATCATCACTTTTTTAAACCACGACATTTTTGTAATCCATTCCACATCTTCCTTTATTTCCACTGGACCTGTTACAAAGCGAACAGGATTTCCGCTAACTGTGTGGTTAACTCTAAGCTTAATCAACCGCTCCCTATGGAAAGGATTTAGTATGCTTGGATTAGGTAATCCAATCCAATTAATCAAGTCTTCAATAACAGACCTCGGGTTCTGAACAAACTTCTCATATCGAAGCAACCTACTATTTTTTGTTGTTATCCGCAGGATGTGCGCAAGAAAGTTATCAATAAGCCATACTCTTGTGCCCTTTAGCCATGTTTCCGCTCTTGGCATATATTCAGTGCGCCAATAGATTTCAGGTCTCACTTTCTTACGCTGTAGGGAATAGACAACCCCACGGCTATCGCGCATGATATGAATAACAAACAAATCAAGATAAGGGATTTGTTTTAACACAAAACCATGAGGAGCAAATTTTGATGAATCTATCAATATAGAAGCATTTGATACATTTGCAATTGTCCTATATAAAGTTGCCAACATAACAGTATATTTGTGGAGCTTTAATTGGAAAGACTTTGGACGAAGTGATGGGAAAATGAAATATGGTATATTTCTAATCCTAGTAACCTCTCGTTGTAGTTGTAATATATCCAGAAAATCTGTGGAGTGATATGCTGAAAATTCGTCAATAACCTGAGACCAGAATTCGCAATCTCTAAAAGGCTTGCCACAACCACAAAGCTGATTTTGGAGAATACCTCTCTCCCAGATGTAGAATACTTCTCCAAGAGAAAAAAAGCCAGGAACCTGACCAAGTATGCGATCAAGCAGGGTGGTTCCACTGCGACTGGAACCAGTGATAAAGATAACTTTTATTCGGTTCATAGTATCTTGTAAGTTTTTTGTTGAAAAATGACTGAATTTATTCATATCTGGTATCCATTACCTACCTAAGTTTTGATTGTAAAATTCTTACCACAAAATAAGTGTAAAGAATCATAGTTATTGCAAGACTTATCGCAAATGCAGCCGCCGCGCCGTTTACTCCCCAGAGCTGTATGAGAGCTATGTTGAGAACCAAGTTAATTGCACTGCCAATACTGATGCTCAACGTCGCCTTATTCTCATGACCGCTCATGATCAAGAGAACTCCAACTGGTCCTGTGGTAGCATTTACAAGCTGACCTCCCGTAATAATTGCTAAAGCGGTCGAGCTTTCTGAAAAAGCTTTCCCAAAAACCAGGCTGAGAAACCACGCTCCCCTGATGGTAAACAACAGCACAAGGGGCAGAGCAAAAGCAGTGGCTATGGCGGATGCAGTAAGCATAATCTTGCGAAGTTTGGTTTTATCTCCTACAGCATATAGCTGTGCCAGAGTAGGCGCTATTGCCGTATTCACTGCCATCAGTCCAAAAGGGATAAGAGAGGCCGTCTGATAAGCCACCTTGTAAAGTCCTACTTCTTCGGGACCTCGCATCCAACCAAGTATCAAGATTCCCGCATGCTGAGGGATCAGGTTGAGAATTCCCAGGAAGGCCAGAGAGAGGGCGCTGCGAACCCACACGGCGGTATTTTGGCTCTCGACATTAGGAGGCACCGAACGGATGAGCTGGCTCTGAAGGAGATAAAAGGCAAAAGCTAAGGCGATTCCTGTAGCAAGGATGTGAAGACCTAAAGCAAAAGAAGCATTTTCCAGTTTTCTAAAAAAGAACCAATTTATACCTATCAAATTGAGAAAGCTCAAGGGCCGCATCACGGTGCTAACCCATTGGCTGGCTAAGATCCGCTCAAAGCCACGCAAAGCTTCTTCGTGCAGTTGCAAAAGTGCCCAGAAGGGCAGAGCTAAAAAAGCAAGAGCCAATACCTGCAAAGTTTCGCCTGAGAAACGGTCAGACAAAAGCCAAAGCGCAAGCCAGCCCAAAAGGGCGATGCTCAAAGAAACGAGCAGTGAAGTGCGTTGGGCAAAACGAAGAAGCCCTCGAATCAGACTCCACTCGCCCTTAACTCTATAAGCGGCGATCTCCCGCACCAGAAGCTGGGGAAAGCCGCAAGTAACCAGCACCACCAGAAGCCCCAGCACCGACATAGCTAAGGAGTAAAGCCCGAACTCCCGCACACCCAGAAGACGCGCAAGCACCACACTGACAGCAAAACCCAGGCTCATGGAAAGGGCCCGGATAATCATCACACCTATTGTGTCTCTTGTCAAACGGAAGCGAAGACTCCCCTGCCGACCTACCACTTGAGTAATAAACCTACCTAACCAGCTTTCTGCAAAGATTGCTCCAAGAACTTTCATTGTTTCTTTTTCACATCTTCCTTAAAAAATTCAACTCTTCTCTTTTAGTAAATTTTCTGACTTTTATAAAAAGTCTTTTTATATTAAGCTTTTGAGTCCCTCTGTTTTTCATATCTTTAGAAGTCTTTTTGTATTTCTCCTTCAAATGCCAATTATATAGTTTTTTATTCCTTTTTCAAGCTCTATTCTGCGTGCCAACTGAAGTATGTAATTTACTCATATTAATGAGTTTAAAATGTTCTAACTTAAAAACAGAAGACCAAAACGATCTGTTCACAACCCTCGTATAATGAAGGGAATGGTGATTATCTCAACTAAAAGGAAGTACTACCTAATCGAGGAAGTTTAAAAGTGTGTTTTTTTTGCAAGAAGCTTTCCTGATATTTGTAACTGAGAGTTTTTTCTCCAGTTTCTGTTTATTAGCCTACCTATCCATGCTCTTATCCATTACTTCTTCAATTTAACAAACTCCTTTAGTTTTTCCCACTCTTTTATTTCAATATTTAAAGTCTTGGATAATTTTTTATTACTCATCGCAGAAAATCGTGGTCTTTGTGCTGGAAGGTTAAAGTCATAATCAGCATTATCGTATCTGTCCTAAAGTTCAAAAAGCAAAAATTTGGTTACAGGAATAATTATAATTTTTTTTCCTTTGATTTCTATAATCTTATCTTCTTCTCTGTTTATCAAATAACCTTTTTCAATACCAAATAGAGAACAAAACTTAATTAAACTTTTCACATCCTTTTTATTTACTCTTCTTTTGTTTTTAACTTCAACCGGGATTACATCTTTTTCTTTCTTTAAAATAAAATCCACTTCTTTATTATTCTTTCTCCAATAATACTGAGCATTTATTCGCTTCTTACCAGTATTTCTAAATTTTTATTTTTGTCTTTTATTATCGATAGAGAAGAATGCAAAGTAAAGGTATTTTTTCATTTTTAAAAACTAAAAGCTCTAAATAATGAAATGGGAGTGAATTAATCAATTTACCAACTTTATACAGACCGATTATTATAT
>Ga0180300_10001058_pt1 | contig 12608 bp, 15 predicted proteins | sample GuaBasSediGuay15_FD_121798 | JGI IMG/M metagenome (GOLD analysis project Ga0180300, IMG submission 121798) | Subseafloor sediment microbial communities from Guaymas Basin, Gulf of California, Mexico - Guay15, Core 4569-2, 21-24 cm | ecosystem: Environmental > Aquatic > Marine > Hydrothermal... | reverse complement strand
GGGTTGAACATTAGCATGTTCTGCATTGAAAAGCTTCTTTGCTCTTTCTCTTGCCAGCTCCTCAGCAACATCTACAAATTCACATCCGCCGTAGTATCTTTTACCAGGATAACCCTCTGCATACTTATTTGTAAGGGGAGTGCCTAAACTTGATAAAACTGCTTGACTTACAAAATTTTCTGATGCTATAAGTTCGAGATTTTCGTGCTGTCTCTTTACCTCTTTATAAATAGCCTCAAATATCTCTGGGTCTGAATTAAATAAATCTTTTAACATTTTTACCTCCTTTTTGGGTATCATATTTATTTTATACCCTTCTAAAAATTTGTTAAGTGTTAAATAGTTGACATAATAAAAATTTAATAATATATTTATTTTAAATTTATTAATTGAGGAGGTGAGGGAGTAGTGGAGGATAAAGAGATTTATGAAAAAGCAAAAAAGAAAGTTGAAGAATTAAAGGATTTCTATGCACATCTTTTGGTATATGTTCTCGTAAACTTTGTTCTATTTCTTATAAACATGTTTACTTATAGGGGGTACTTATGGTTTCTATGGCCACTTCTTGGTTGGGGAATAGGGATTCTTATGCATGCACTTTCAGTGCTTGATTTTCCTTTCTTTTTTTCTAAGGAGTGGGAAAAGAAAATGATTGAAAAAATTGTTGAAAGGGAGAAAAAGAAACATGGAAAAAGTAGTTGAGGTTAATAATTTAAAGAAATACTACGGAGATATTAAAGCAGTAGATGGTATAAGTTTTGATGTTTATAGAGGTGAAATATTTGGTATGCTTGGTCCAAATGGAGCCGGGAAAACCACAACTATAGAGATAATGGAGGGGTTGAGGATTCAGGATAGCGGAGAAGCAAAAATTTTTGGATTACACAATATACATGATAGAGAGAAAATTAAAATGCATATCGGAGTTCAACTTCAGGAAACCTCCTTTATAGAAAATCTCACAGTTTGCGAAACGGTAAAATTATTTAGAAATCTATACAACAAAGTAGGAGATGAAGCTCATCTTATCTCCACTTTTTTTCTCGAAGACAAAAAGAATTCTTTGATAAAAACTCTATCTGGAGGGCAAAAGCAGAGGTTATCTATTCTTCTATCTCTTATAAATGATCCAGATACTATCTTTCTTGACGAACCCACAACTGGTTTGGACCCACAGGCAAGAAGAAACATATGGGAGATAATTATTGATTTAAAAAGAAATGGTAAAACCATATTCTTAACCACGCATTACATGGAAGAAGCAGAGAAACTGTGTGATAGAGTCCTGATAATCGATCATGGAAAAGTTATTGCTTTAGATTCACCAGAAAGACTTATAAAAGAAAATTTTGAGGAGACCCCTGTGGACATAAAATTTACTCAAAGTATAGAATCGTTAATGTTTGATAATTTAAACTTTGTATCAAGAACTTTAAAAGAAGAAGATGTTATAACAGTATACATGAAGAATTTTGAAGAGAATCTCCCCTCTCTTTTGAATTTCATAAATTTAAGGGGCCTTAAGATGAAAGAAATGAAAATAAGGAAGCCAACCCTTGAAGATGTTTTTCTTAAATTAACGGGAAGGAGGATAAGAGAATGAATGCACATAGAGTTTTCTCTACATTCATTGCCCTGCTCAAGAATTTAATGAGAGATAAGATGGCAATATTCTGGTTTATGATATTCCCTGTATTAATCATAATTTTGTTCTCCTCTATATTCGGGGGAGGGGGTGGAAATCCGGTAAATTTTGACATCGCAGTAATTGAAAAGGATGTTCCAAAGAATTTAAGTTTTCTACCAGATGTATTTGAAAACGCAGATAATTTTAATATTGTGAAGTTAGATCTTAAGAAGGCAATTAAAAAATTAAAGGAAGGGAACCTATCGGCAGTAATCGTGATTGATGGAGAAACTCTTGAAGTCTATTATAACAACTCTGATCCCACTATTTCATCTATGGTTCCTTATATGATAAATGGAATAGTCAAAGAGATAAACATCTATCTGTCAGGAATGGAGATTCCAAAAATAGTAAAAACAAAATCCATACCAATTGAAGCAGAAAATTTTGGATTTATAGACTTCTATATCCCGGGTATTATAGCAATGGCTTTAATGCAATTGGGAGTTTTCTCAGCAGAACTTATGGCGAGCCTAAAGGAAAGGAAAATATTGAGAAGATTCCTTCTTACTCCTCTTAAGAAGGGAGAATTTATAGTCTCATTTTCCCTTACAAGGATAATAGTAGCAGTGGGACAGGTTCTAATAATGATAGCATTGGGACATTTCGTATATAAAATGAATATAAATATGAACTTCCCATTGTTTGTGTGTTTCTTCCTTCTTGGAATAATCCTCTTTTCCTTTATGGGAGTACTTGTGGGTGGTATTTCTAAAAGCGTTGAAAGCGCCAATGGCCTGGCTCAGTTAATCAACTTCCCGATGATGTTCCTCTCTGGAATTTTCTTTACAGCATCATTCTATCCGTCTTTCCTTCAACCGGTTATAAAAGCTCTTCCTCTTACATATCTTGGCAATGCCATGAGAAATGTAATTATAAAAAACGCTTCCTTCTCTGCCGTTAAATTAGACTTTTTCGTTCTTTTAATATGGACTGTAGTAGTAACTGCTGTAGCTCTAAGACTCTTTAGATGGGAGTGAGTTCTCCTCTTTCTTTATCAAACTCCAATGATATAGATATAAAGGTGCACCCACTATAAGTAAAGCTATCTCCCTTGAAAGTTCATTCTCTACATATGGAAGGTATCCTTTTTTCTGACTCTCCTGCCACTTTTTATAATCTTCTTCCCACTGCTTTAAAATCTCTTTATCCTGTTCGGTAAGCTCTTCACTCTCCTTTAAAGTACCAACTTTTTCCAGAAAATAAGGTTCAGGTGGTCTCTTCAAGTATCCGTACTTATACTGCAATGCATCTCTAAAAATCGTAAGTTGAAGACCCAGATTTATAAAACCTACAGCGCCTATTATCACAAGGATTAACCCTACCATAGAAAACAGATAAAGATAAATCTTTCTTAAATTAATCTTACTCATAGAACCTCCTTTTAATTTTGAGGAAACCAGGGTTTAAATGTTCATTTAAATATTCTTTAATGCCTGATCAAGGTCCCATATAAGATCATCTACATCTTCTATACCCACTGATAATCTTATAAAACCTGGTCCAACTCCTATCTTTTCTCTCTCCTCTTTGGTAAGCGAGGCATGAGATGTGTTAAAAGGCATACTTACAAGACTCTCTACTCCACCAAGGCTGGTTGCCTCTTTTATAATTTTAAGATTTCTCATAAACTTAAGTCCATCCTCATCATCCCCTTTTATTTCAAAGCTAACCATGCCTCCGCCACCCTTTGTAAGGTATTTTACACTGGAAAACACATAGGGGTAATTATCAAGGGTCGGGTATATTACATTTCTTACCTTTTCATGCGTTGAAAGAAACGTTGCAATTCTTAAGGCGTTTACATTATGTCTTTCCATCCTTAAAGAAAGGGTTTTAAGTCCCCTCTCAAGAAGAAATGAGGAAACTGGATCCATTGAGCCACCATACCTTATCATTCTCTCCCAGATCATATCCATGTAATTCTTACTCCCAACTACTACTCCACCTACAACATCACTATGGCCGTTCAAATACTTGGTCACAGAATGTATCTCTATATCAACACCTCTATCCAGTGGCGTTAGGTTATAGGGAGTTAAAAAGGTGTTATCCACAACAACTGGTACCCCAAGTTCTTCACCTATTTTTACAACTTCGTCCACATCGAGAATTTTTAAAAGAGGATTTGATAGTGTCTCAAAGTACAACAATTTTGTTTTCTCGGTAGCTACCCTTTTTATCTCTTCAGGTTTTGTTTGATCCACATACTTTACAACTATTCCAAATTTAGGGAGTTCGTTCTTTATAAAAGATTGGGTTCCCCCATAAAGATCCAGCGTAGTTATTATTTCATCACCTGCTTCAAGAAATGTAAGAAGTGTTGTGGAGATAGCTGCCATCCCCGAAGAGAAAAGAATGGCATCCTCGCCATTACACAATTCTCTAATTTTTTCTTCCACAGCCCTTCTTGTAGGATTACCATATCTTGAATATATCCATGTCTCTCTGGCCTTTCCATCAAGAATCTTCTTATAATCCTCATCGCTTAAAAGGAAGGTTGAACTTTGAAATATTGGTGTATTAACAGCTCCTGTCTCCTTATCAATATACTCACCTGAATGAATGCACTTTGTAGAAAATTTAATCTTCCTATCCATAAAAACCTCCTTGTATCTATATTATCACTACTTAAGAATCCTTAAAACCCCATAGAGAAAGCATGTCTTTCCACTTGTCAACAGTAACTATACCGCCAGTTGCTCTTTCATGACCAAAACCAAGATCTTCATCAAGACTGGGCTCTGTATATTTTCTTAAGAAGGAAAGAACAGATGTGGAAAGACTGGTTCTCATGGAAAAGGCAACTCTTCCATCAATATAACCATGATTTGCACATACAACTATATAGTTCTTAAGCACATTTCTCCATATCTGAGCAATTATTGGATGTATAAGATATTTAGAATTAATCTCTATCAAAGCAAGGGACTGAGAAAACTTCGGTCTTATCCTTTTCCACTTATCTACCTCTTCTTTTACTCTTTTTCTATACGTTTCAAGTAAGTTCTTTTCTTCTGTTTCAATTAAAAGGTCAGAAAACTTATTGGCATTCATGAGATATTTTGTAGATGTTTTAATATTAAATTCAGGAATCCTCCTTGCAGCATTAACAAGAGATGCAACATAACTTACCCACTTCTTCTTATACTTTTTAAGAATTTCATCATACAGAGGTACGTCTTTAACCCCTGTACCAAAATCCCCTGCTTCCCCTATGGCTCCTAAAAAATCTTTGGGAGAAAAATCAATATTGTTAAATAAAAGAAAGGAGAGGTAAGCTGCGGAAATGTATGGTGGTGGTGGAAAGGAAGTAAACAGAACTCCATTCTCAACCACACCTTCTGGTTTATGGTGGTCAATAATTATCACCTTCTCCACACCTTCAAAATTTCTCTTATAAGAGCCAAGATCTACAATAAAAACCACATCTGGCTTTTTCTCAAGCACTCTACTTATAGCTGAATCTGAAAAACCGTTCTCTCCTTTTTCTGGATACAACAAATCTGTTACATTAAAACCGTTTTCCTTGAGTGTTTTATACACAAGAACACCTGCACTCACTCCATCAGCATCTACATGAGAAAAAATAACTATTTTTTTATTCTTTCCGATATTTTTAATTTCTTTTTCAAAGTTTGTTGAAACTCTTTTAAAATCGATCATATTATAATTATTATATGAGAGAAATGAGAGAATTTAAAGTTTATTATAGAGAGGAACACAGAGAAAAACTAAAAGAAACAGTAACATCAGATATCTGTTTTTTCTGCGACGCACCGTGCTGTAAGGAGAATTTTGTTCCATTAACAGAAGAAGAAGTAAGAAGCGGTGCATATGAAATGGAATTTAAAAGATGGCTTGATCCTAAAACTGGAAGAATGAGGTCTGGCTGGGTTTTGAAGAGAAAACCTGATGGCAGCTGTATGTATCTTACAAAATTCAATCTATGTTCTATATGGAAGAGAAGGCCCCTTGCATGCAGGTTATATGCCTGTGATAAAATAAGAAAGGGAAAGGAGAAAAGGAATGAAAACAAAGATGGTAGTCTTAGTAGACAATGAGAAGGGGGATGGACTTATAGCTTCCTGGGGTCTCTCCATATACATAGAGAGAAATGATTTTAAACTCCTCTTTGATACAGGGGATAACCCAGAAGTTCTGATTAAAAACGCAGAAAAATTAGATATAGACCTCTCAAAAATTGATACTCTTGTCTTTTCTCACAACCACTATGACCACACAGGTGGATTTCCATATATAGGGAACATAACAGATAGAATCCCAGTTTATATACCTGAAAAAGGTATGACAAAGGCAGTAGAAGGATATGGTTTAAAACCAATATATGTTAAAGGTACTCTGAAAATACATCCCAACTTCACATTGTATAAATTTGAAGGTCCCATCCCTGAACAATCCCTGATAGCTGAAAGTAACGGAAGGAATTTTCTTGTTGTTGGATGTTCCCATCCAAAAATAGAGAATATGCTTGTAGAGATTATCCAAAAAATGGGTATAGGGATATTTGGTATTATTGGAGGCTTTCACCTTTATACAGAAACTTTGGAGAGATTCAAAAGAATAAAAGAGATCTTTGTTAAAATGGGAGTAAAGGAAATCTATCCAATTCACTGCACAGGAAAATCTGCAAGGGAATTTTTCAGTAAAGAACTAAAAGGAATCTATAAAGGAGGGAAAGGAGGAACAAGAATTGAGTTTTAAAGATACAAAGATATTTAAGAGTCTCAAAAAAACTGCACATGGAATTTATAACAGAATTATCTCCACACCATTATTTCAAAAAATGGAAGTGGAACCTGTAACAGAGGATGATTTTCTTCCTCACAATAAACATGTGATTGAATGGTGGTATTTCACTGGTTTTTTAAATAAAAGATTTGGTTTTGAGGTAACGTTCTTTAAAGTAAATGTTCCTCCAAAAAATTTTATACTGATTAACCCTTCTCTTAATACATGCATAAGTCACTTTGCAATTACAGACGTGGAGGAGAATAAATTTTTTTACTCTGAAAGAATCAGGCAGTCAATTCTTATGTGGGAGAAAAAGGAGCTCCTGTTAAGAAATGGGGCATGGATACTGGAAAGTGACGGAAGCGTATATCATATATATGTGGTTTCAAAAGAGATCTCGTTAGATTTATATATGAAACCCACTTCAAAAATGGTCCTTCATGGAGACAGGGGGCTGATAAAATTAGGAAATGCCGGATATTCTTATTACTATACCTATCCCTCCATGGAGACAGAGGGGTATATAAAAAGAAAAGGTAGACTCTTCAAGGTAAAAGGAGAAACCTGGCATGATCATCAGTGGGGAAATTTTAAAGTAGAGCCAGCATGGGACTGGTTTAGTATCAGACTAACTGATAAAACATATCTTATGGCTTTTAATCTGTGGGATGCAAAGAGAAAAAAACTGGTAATCCAATATGCAAGCCTTACAAAGGGAGATTTTATTAAAAAATTTGATAAGTTTGATTTCAAAGTGCTTGATAAGGACTTCCTGTCTGGTAAAAAGCGATATCCAGAGATATGGGAACTAAGCATTGAGGAGGAAGAAATTAATTTTGTTATTGAGGCAATGGTGAAAAATCAGGAAGTCAACTCTATAATAACTCCAGATTATTATGAAGGAATATGCAAGGTAAAGGGAAAAATAAAAGAAAAAGATGTAGAAGGAATTGCGTATGTTGAAATAACCGGATATTACTAAAGAAGTTTATTTTTGTTTATTTCAAGATGAAACTCACAACCTAAAACCTTTGCAGCCTGTCTGCAAAGGAGCATTCTTGAGAGAAATATCTCAAAGTACTCCATTGGCTTTGAGATTTCAGTATCTATCGTTAATTCAAGTGTTATCTCTTTATTTTTTTCATCAACTCTAAGGAATGATTTTTCCACAGCATAGTTTACTCTATCATGAATATCAAAATTTTCGGGTTTAGCTCTCACTCTTGATCTATGAGCATCAGATTTATCAGCAAGAACAACTGCAGCGGTAATAGGTGTCGCAACGAAGCCTGTTTTCTCATCATGGTTTGCTATAGCTTCAATAACCTCTCCTATGTCCTCTGGAGGGAAACCAAGATCTTTTAAAATATCCATGGCTATTAAAGCCCCACTTACTGTATGCGTGTCTCTCCCCAGAAAGTTCCCTATATCGTGAAGATATGCTGCAATCTTTGCAAGTTCTATTTCTCTCTCAGAATATCCCAGTCTCTCAAGAATGTTCTCTGCAATCTCTGAAACAAGAGATGTATGTCTGAATCCGTGCTCAGTATAACCGAGAGATTCAAGATACTTGTCCGCCATAGCTATAAATGTTTTTACTTTGGGATGATTCTTCACTTGTTCAAATCTCTTATACTTTGTCTCTTTCATATTAAAACTCCTCTATTAGCATACTTTCCCTTTGATATGAGAGAAGCACAGCATTGGGTAAATTGGAAAGGTAATCTTCTATCTTTGAAAGAGTAGAATCCAGTTCTCTCTCACTTGAATTTAAAGTAACAAAGTAGAACCTTGCCCTTTCTGCCCTTTCATCCTTTCTTTCTTCAGCAATGGCTATATTGTATCTGCTTTTCAACCTTGTAATTACAGATAGAACAACTTTCCTTTTATCCTTTAGTGTTTTAGACCCAGGAATTCCAAGCTCAAATTCTACAACGGTGAAAAACATCTCAGGAACCTTTTTCTTTTATTTCAAAAACTTCTACTATGTCGCCTTCTGATATATCCTTAACTCCTTCTACTCTCAATCCACATTCATATCCTTCGTTCACTTCTTTAACATCTTCTTTAAATCTCTTGAGAGACGAAATTTTACCTTCTCCAACAAGTTCTCCGTTCCTTAAAACTCTAGCATTCATATCTCTTACAATCTTTCCCTCTCTTACTATGCAACCAGCGACAAGTCCAAGTCCCTTTATCTTAAATATTCTCTTTACCTCTGCCTTGCCCACAATTATTTCCACAAGCTCTGGTTTTATCATTCCTTTTATAAACTTTATAAGCCACTCCTGCAAATCATATATCAGGTCAAAGAGGAATATTTTTACTCTTCCCCTTTCTGGCATTTTCTTTACTCCAGGTCCTTCCTTGGTACTAAATCCAAGTATTATAGCACCTGATGCAACAGCAAGAAGAACATCAGATTCATTAATTCTTCCAACACCAGTATGAATTATTTCCACCTTTATTTCACCAGAATCTATAGACTCAATAACAGATTTTACTGCTTCAAGAGAGCCAAATGTATCTGCCTTCAATATAATCTTGAGTTTTTTCTCTTCCTCAAGTTTCTCAAAAAGTTCCTCAATGGATATTGGTCTCTTTTGTTCCTTTTTAACTTCCTTTTTCTCTTCCTCAATCTTTTCTATCTTCTCTTTTATTATCTTCTCTGAATCATATTGAATTATGAGATCACCTGGTACTGGAGTATTCTTGAGTCCCATTATTTCAACGGCACTTACAGATTCTACAATCTTTGCCTGTTTCACACTTGGAGTAGTCATCATCCTTATTTTTCCGTATGTATCTCCTGCCATAACCCAGTCTCCCACCTTAAGTTCACCTGCTTGAAGAATAAAACTTGCAGTTGGTCCAATCTTTGGGTCAAGTCTTGCCTCAATTATTGTTCCGCCTGCTCTCTTTTCATTAGATTTTGAAAGTTCTTCTAGCTCCGCTACAAGCACTATATGTTCTAAAAGATCATCCAATCCAATTCCATTCTTGGCAGATGTATTTACATAAAGCGTTTCTCCTCCCCATTCCTCAGGTAATAGATCATAATTGGAGAGCTGCTTTTTAACCCTCTCAGGGTCAGCTCCCTCTTTATCAATCTTATTTATGGCAACAATTATTGGTACCTTTGCTTCCTTGGCATGATTTATTGCCTCCACCGTCTGTTCTTTTACTCCTTCGTCTGCTGCTACCACAAGAACAACTATATCTGTAACAATCGCCCCTCTTATCCTCATTTCAGTGAAAGCCTCGTGTCCTGGTGTATCAATAAAAATAATTTTCTTTCCATTATGAACGACTTCGGAGGCTCCTATCTTCTGTGTAATTCCTCCCTTTTCTCTCACTGCAATGTTTGTTTTCCTTATTGCATCAAGAAGGGTGGTCTTACCGTGATCAATATGCCCCATAACTGTAACCACAGGTGGTCTAGGTTTGAACTCTTCAGGAAGAGGTGGGAGTGTTTCAGTAAGCGGTTTACCAAAAGAGTTCGCTATCCTTGCAGCAATAGGAAACGGTATTTCATCATATTTGTTTGTCCTAACAAGCCCCCACTTTAGCACATAGGGAATAAGCCTTTTTAAAGGGATATTCAGATGAGTAATGAGTTCCTCTAATTTTATCTTCCCTTTCCTCTCCTTCTCTCTTCTTTCTCTCTCCTCCTTATCTTTAAGAACCAATTCCTTTACAACATTTGCAGTTTCTTCATCTATGGTGGAGAGATTTCCTTTTACTTTTACTCCAAGTTCATCAAGATATTTTATAAGCTCTGTAGTCGATATACCTATCTCTTTAGCTACACTAAATACTCTTAGTTTTTTCATCCTTCACCTCTTTTATATAAGTTAACATTTCTTTTTTCAACTTCTCTTTAATCTCTTTGTTAATAGAATCTACTCTCAAGGATTTTTCCAGTTTTCTTTTCCTGAATACCTTCTCTATACACTCCCTTCTTTTACATATATAAGCACTTCTCCCAAACTCTCTAAAGCCTGGGTCAAACACTAATTCTCCGTCTTTTTTTCTAACTATTCTAAAAAACTCTTCTCTATCACCAACTCTTCTACAAACAACACATCTTCTTAAGATTTTTCTTCGAGACATCTAAGTTCCAGTATATAACCTGTGAGTTTGGAGGCAAGCTTCACATTTATACCTTCTTTGCCAATGGCAAGAGGCACTTGATCTGAGGAAACATAAACAATCGCTCTCTTATCTTTTATCTGGACTTTCTCTACTTTTGCAGGAGAAAGAGCATATTTTATATACTCCTCTGGAACATCAGACCACCTCACTATATCTATCTTCTCACCCGAGAGTTCTTTTGATATGCTTGTTATTCTAACACCTTTAGTTCCTATACATGCACCAACAGGATCAACATCTGGCTTGTAGGAATGAACTGCAACTTTTGCCCTCTCACCAGGCTCTCTTATGATTCCTTTGATTTCCACTATCCCATCCATTATCTCTGGTATTTCTTTCTCAAGGAGAAGTTTCAGTAGTTCTGGAGATGTGCGGGATAGAATTATATCTGGTCCTTTTGGGGTTTTTATAACATCTTCTACATAAACCTTTAATTCCTTACCCTTTGTATACTTCTCTTTGGGAATTACAAAGCTTGGGGGTATTCTTCCTTCCACATCATCTATCTTTACAAAGATTGTCCTTCCTATTATTCTGGATACTTTTCCTGGAATTACAGTGCCCTTTTTGTCTTTATACTGCTCATATAAAACCTCTCTCTCGAGATGAACAATTTTCTGTATTAAAACTTGCTTTGCTACCTGCATGGCTACAAAACCTAATTTCTCTGGAAGAATCTCCATATCAATTATTTCATCCACCTTAACATCTTTCTTAATTTTCTGTGCATCTTTTAAAGAAATCTCTCCCTTCTTCTCAGCCTTTTCAACAACATGCATCTTTGTAAAAATTTTTATCTCTCCTGTCTCTGGATTTATATAAACATGTATATTTCCACTACCAGGAAATTTCTTTCTATAAGCAATACTTATAGCGTCCTCAAGAACTTTGAGGACTTTTTCCTTTGGTATTCCTTTTGTTTTTTCTAGTTCCTCTATTGCCTTAATAAGTTCAGACGGCACTTTTCCTCCTTCTAATTCTCTTGAACAATTATAACACAGGTTATTTTACTACCAAAATAGTTTTAATAAAGAAAGACTTCACCTCTCCTATAATCTGAAGAATACCTTTTCAGCAGAATTTTTAATAATTACTTTGGTTCCCCCTCCTTCACCTACAGTTTTTATCATCATCCTGGGATTCACAACCTTTATACCAGCAACAAGCGTAAATCCTCTTTTTTTGAAAACCTCTTTAACCATTGGAGTTGTAGGACCTGAAATAATCTTCTCTCTTGCCCTTGTAGGAAGTGAGACTATATCATCAATGGAGAAATTCTCTAAGGTAACACCTGTTAATATAAGTATGTCTGTCTCTAAAAGAACCTTCTTCAAATCCTCCTCCAACCTTAAGAATTTCCTGAACTCCTCCCTAACCTCTCCCCTTTCAAAAAGGTTTATGTTGACTTTTCTCTTTGAAAGCTCCTTTATAAAAGGACCTATTGCTCCGATTAAAGTTATCGTATCTCCATCTCTTATAGAGACTGCATCTAAAGCATCTCCTATAGTTATATCTTCCTTTAGGGTAGAGCTTATAAGCGCGTTAAGGATTGAAAAACCAAAACTTCTCTCAAAGGGATTTTCAGAAAAGATGAGTTTGGGAAGCTCCTTTTTAGCATTAATCTTAGTTAAAAAACCTGCCCTATCCACAGGATGAATATGGAGCTTCTCTCTTACTATCCATGCAATACCTGCATAACCATTTGACAATATTGCCCCAGAATACACAGCACCAATACGAGCGTCAACTATATTTATATCCTCAAGAGGAATTTCCTTATATACAAAATCTAATATTTCATCAATTATTCTACTCATTTTATGAATCTCGGGATTTTTGTGTCTTTCATAGTTAAAAGTCCCGGTTCTTCATCTAAAACAATTGGTATCATGTTAACTGCTATGGAAATGGTTCCAACTCCACCCTTTATCTCTGGTTTATTCACAAAATTTATTGGTGGTTCTCCATCTATTTTTATGTAATCTCCTGTTTCAATTCCTTCAAGGTGCGG
>Ga0180300_10001057_pt1 | contig 12611 bp, 8 predicted proteins | sample GuaBasSediGuay15_FD_121798 | JGI IMG/M metagenome (GOLD analysis project Ga0180300, IMG submission 121798) | Subseafloor sediment microbial communities from Guaymas Basin, Gulf of California, Mexico - Guay15, Core 4569-2, 21-24 cm | ecosystem: Environmental > Aquatic > Marine > Hydrothermal... | reverse complement strand
TATCATTATTGAAAATCGCGCAAGCTTTAGAAGGCCTGTCATGATTTGATAATCCGAGTTCCTTTGCAATCCTTCTTACTTCCTGCTTTGTTATGCCAAGCTCCGCCAACGGACTTCTTATTCTAAGTTCTCTCAAAGCTTTTATTCCCGGTCTATGGGAGTGCAAATCATCCTTGTTTGTTCCATCGACTATTGTTTTTATTCCTCTATCTCTTGCGATTTTTATAATGTTTTGCATCATGGCCTTTTTGCAATAGTAACATTTTTTATCCTCGCTTTTGTAGAATTCCTCTGGTAGCTTGTGTTCAAATATTATAAGCTCTATTCCGATCTCTCTCGCAATCTTTATGGCATGCTCAAGTTCTTCTAATGGAAGAAGCTCGGAAATTGCAATAGCTGCAACCGCATTACCTTTCAAAACATCAAAGGCAACCTTGGCAACTACACTGCTATCCACACCACCAGAAAAGGCAACGAGCACAGAGGTTTTATCTCGAAACCATGAGAAAAGCTCCATGTTTAACTTTTTTATATCTTGGATATAAAAAGTTTAAATGATGCTTTACCTTGTAAGATATGACGAAATAGCTTTGAAGTCCGAGCATGTAAGAAAAAAATGGGAAGAAGTTTTGATAAAAAACATAGAGCAAGCAATAGATTGCAGCATAAGTAGAGAAAGGGGAAGAATCTGGGTTTATAGCGAAGATGAGAAAGCTAAGGAAAAGCTGAGAAAAATCTTTGGAATTACATCTTTTTCTCCTTGCATAAGCTGTGAGCTTGGCAATTTAAAGCATGAGGCTATGAAATTTGCTGGGGAGGTTTTAAAGGATAAGAAAAGCTTTGCCCTTCGTGTAAAAAGAGTAGGTAAGCATAGCTTCACCTCAATAGATGTAGCAAGAGAGCTTGGAGAAGAGATAATAAACAAAATTCCAATAAAAGTAGATTTAAAATCTCCAGAAAAGGAAGTTTTCATAGAAATTAGAGAAAACCGATGCTACATCTACGATGAGATTATACCTGGAGTCGGAGGACTGCCTCTTGGGGTAGAAGGGAAGGTAATCTCTCTATTCTCTGGAGGGATAGACTCGGGCGTTGCGACTTGGTTAATGATGAAAAGAGGCTGCGAGGTCATGCTTGTGCATTTTTATATAAGCAAAGAGAGCTACGAATCCGCATGCCTATGCTATGAGGTTTTAAAAGAATATAATCCCGAGCTTAAGCTTATAAAGATCGAGCATTCTAATTTTCTAAGGAAAATTGATAAGCAAAATTATACGTGCATACTATGTAAGAGAGAGATGCTGAGAAAGGCTCAAGAAATAGCTATTGAAATAGGAGCTAAAGGAATAGTAACGGGAGACTCTCTTGGTCAGGTAGCTTCTCAGACCCTTGATAATCTATTTGTGATAAGCCAAGCTATTTATTACCCAATCTACAGACCTCTGATAGGAATGGACAAACAGGAAATTATTTCGCTTGCCAGAAAAATCGGAACCTACGAGAAATATCTCGAAGCTCCTCAGCTTTCTTGTCCATATGCTCCAAAGAAACCCGTGGTAAAGGCAGAGCTTGATAAGGTTTTGGAGATTGAGAAATGCTTAAAGAGGTAGAGATGATAAAATCTGGGAAAAAGTTGAAAGATTATATTGCAGAGGATATTAGGTTTAAGCTTGTAATAAATGGCAAAAGCTTTACCTTCAGAATATCGCCCATGCTCAAGGAGGAGTTTGTCATAGGATATTGCTTTGGAGAAGGTCTTATAGAAGACCTTGAGGATTTTAAGGAAATAAAAATTGAAAAAAATGTAGCCAAAGTTAAAATTAATATTAAAAAGAGGAAATTATCCAAAATAAACTCTGATCTGGTTGTATCCTACAAAGAAATAATCGAAAGCATGGAAAGACTTAAAAACGAATCAGAAACCTGGAGGAAAACCGGTGGAGTGCACATTTCTGCCATTGTTAGCGGGGAAGAGTTTATTTTGGTGGAGGATATTAATAGACATGCATGTATAGATAAGCTTTTGGGAATAGCTTTGAAAAGGAGCTTAAAGTTCTCAAACTCCTACGTGGTTTGCAGTGGAAGATTATCCGAAGGGAGAGTTAAAAAGATAATTATGGCGGGCGTGCCAATAATTGCTTCGATGGCGGCGCCTTTATTCTCTGGTATCGAATACGCAAAAAAATATGGGCTAACTCTCGCAGGTTTTGTGAGAAATGGAAAAATTAATATATATTCTTGCCCTGAAAGAATTAGAAACGAGGTGTAAAAATGGAAGTGGAAGGATTTGAACTTAGGGAAGATTTGTACTATGACCCATGGGGCGCATACATTTGGGCTAAGGTTGAAGGAGACATGGTAATTGTAGGAATAACCCCGTTAGGAGTAGCGGTTGCAAAAGACTTTGCTTATATGGAGCTTCCTTTTGAGGGGGATGAAGTCAAGCAAGAAGAAGCCTTCGGAGTAATTGAAACGATCAAAGCCACGGGTGAGCTTCTTGCTCCAGTTAGTGGAGAAGTGGCAGAGGTAAATGAAGAGGTAAGAAGCGACCCTGCAAGCATAAAAGAAGCACCTTACGAAAAATGGTTAATCAAAATAAAGCCTTCTAACTTGGAAGAGGAACTTAAAAACTTAATGGACTTCGAAAAAGCCAAAGAATGGTATGCTGAAGAAATTAAAAAGCTTAGAGAAGACGAAGTAATAGAATAATTCTTTTCTTTTTTATTATTTTAGAAAATATATTTCTAAAAGAGTGAAAAGAAGCATTTTAAATTTAATTTAATCAAAAGATTTAAATAGGTTTTAGATATAAGTTAAATAATACCGGTGAAGGAGGTGAAGTGTCGGATGAGCGAAAATTTTTCGGAATTTATGAAAGACAGAGCTAAGGTGTTTAAATTTCTTTCGGCAATCTACAGAGACGAAATACCAAAAGAACTTCTAAGTAAGATGAAGGATGAGAAATTTTTGACAGCGATTTCAAAGGTTCCCGGAGGAGAAAAACTCGCTGAAGTTATGAAAGATGCAGATGTAGATAAGGTTTTTAATGAGCTTAGATATGAATATGCAGATATCTTTTTGAATGCTGGTGTAACTCCAGTTTTTCCATACGAATCAGTTTACGTAACCGGCGAACCATTAGTAATGCAAAAGCCAGTTTTTGAAGTAAGAAAATTTTTCAGAGATGCTGGAGTACATAAATCAGAAGACTACCCTGACTTAGATGACCACATTGCAGTAGAATTTGAATTCATGAGGTATCTCTGTGAGAACGAGAAAGTAGAGCTACAGGCGAACTTTGTGGCCGAGCATTTCAAATGGATGAAGGACTTCTGCGACAACCTGAAGAAATATTCTCAAGCAGATTTCTACAAGGCTGTAGCAGAATTAACTGAAAGCATAGTTTCAATGGAAGAGAAAATAGTAGATGACATAAAAAATTCTAAACTTCCAGAAGCATCAATTGTAGATGCAATAAAAGCTATCGCAGAAGCAGTGAATGTACTTGACATTGGAGATGAATATGTAACCATAAAAGAGGGAGCCAAGCCTGAGGAACCAGAAAAGATAATAAATACTCATTGCTATCTCTGTGGTGGATTATGCGGCCTGAGAATAACAGTGAAAGATGGCATAATGGTAAAGGTCGCTGGCTTACCAGGAGACCCAAAAAGTGGAGGAATGATATGTCCGAAGGGAGCTTCGAACATACAACACACTTATAGTGCCTATAGATTAAAGTGGCCTCTAATAAAAGAAAATGGAAGGTTTAGAAAAGCTACTTGGGAAGAAGCTATGTCAAAGTTTGCAGAGTTGCTCAAGAGTATAGAACCTTCAAAGGTAGGCTTCCTGAGAGGCAATAATTTCAATGCTTGGCTAACTGCGGGCGTTTTCAAAGCCTATGGAGCTTATGTAACTACCCATAGGCCAATGTGCGATAACAGCATAAGAATGGCCAATGAACATAACCTTAATGACAAGAGACCATGGATAGATTATAGGGAGTCTGATTATATCATTCTCTGGGGAGTAAATGAAACGTGCACTTCCTATGGAAGAAGGAAAGTAAAGTTCTTCCAAGACGCTCTCAAGAGAGGAGCAAAACTTGTGGTATTTGATACAAGGAAAAGCGAGGTTGCAGAGCTTGCAGATGAATGGATCGCTCCAAAGCCTGGCACAGATGGCGCAATAGCAATGGCAATGTGCTATGTGATAGTGAAGAATGAGCTTTACAATAAAGAATTCGTTGAAAACTGGACATATGGTTTTGAGGACTTCAAGAAAAGATTACTTGGTGAAGAAGATGGAGTGCCAAGAACTCCGGAATGGGCTGAAAAGATAAGTGGCGTGCCAGCAGCTACGATAGAAAGAATAGCAATAGAATTTGCAAACGCAAAGCATCCAGCAACAATATGCTGGGCAGGTATAGCCCAGACTCCAAATGGATTCTATGCTACACAGGCAATAATGGCATTAAATGGATTAATGGGGACATTTGATGCACCCGGAGGGCCAAGCCTACCATTCAAGCGCAAGCTAAAGAGCCCATTTGGAGATGGGCCCAAGCTACCAAACAACTCACCAAAGGAAAAGCTTGATAAGGCAAAGATGTGGGCTGGATGGATTCCCGCATACTTCCCGAGGGATGTTGAGGAAGGTAAGCTTCAGGCTTTGGTATGCTATTGGGGTTCTCCAGTATTGTCATGGACTAATCAAGACGCCGCAATAGAAGCTCTCAAGAAGCTTAAATTCATAGTGACGATAGACGCTTTTATGAATAACACCGCAACACTGAGCGACCTCGTAATTCCAAGCGTATCGAGCTTAGAAATGGAGTGGATCCATCCAGATTGGTTATATGATGCCTTCATATCTTCGCATAGAAGAGCAATAGACCCGCTATTCAATTGCAAGCCAGAATGGTGGATCTTCATAGACTTGGCTAAGAGACTCGGATTTGGAGAATACTTCCCATCCGATGACATAGAATACTACCTCAGAAACATGCTAAAAGGTACGCCATGGGATTATGATGAACTCATGGAAAAAGGCTATATAATAACGGATAAGGCAGAATACTACAAATACAAGAAGTGGGGTAGCCTTAATCCACCAGAAGGTTATGGCTCATCAGGCAAAACCAAGACGGGCAAATATAACTTCAAGAATCCAGTAGCAGAGGAAAAGGGCATAGACCCGCTTCCAGACTACAAGCCTATCGAAGAAGAGTATCCAGAGCTTGTACCCGACGAGAAGTATCCACTTATTGCTCAGAGCTTTAGATTGTTGCAACATGAGCATAGCTCAACCTTTAATAATCCATACTTAATGAAACTTAGAGGAACAAATCCACTTTGGATTAATCCTCTAGATGCCAAGGAGAGAGGAATCGAGAACGGAGATAAGGTGATAATCGAATCTCCATGGGGCAAGGCAGAAGCTACCGCTTATGTAACATGGAAAATTAGACAAGGTGTAGTAGGTGCTGCGGGCGGCTTTGGACACTGGCGTGGATTAGAAGCAGACCCAAGGTTCCCGCAGTATGGTGGATTTAACATCGGCGGACTAATGCCTCCGAACTATCCAGATAAATATGGCGGAAATCCTCTCTTGAAATACATAAAAGTGAACGTCAGAAAAGCAGAGTAAACTAATTTTCTTTTTCATTTTTTAAATAAGAGTTTGCTTTTTTCAAAAGTTTCTTTGAGTTGTTAAATGTTATTTTCTCTAAAGCTTTCTCAAATGGAAGCCAACAATAATCTTCATGCTCATAAGATAATCTTACCTTTTTTTCCTTTGTTTCTGCAAGATAAAAAACAACTTCCTTGTAAACCAGATCCTTTCCTTTTCTATAAAAATACGAGATTTTTTCTTTAAAACCTTTCAAAAATTTTAAATCTTCTATCCCCGTCTCTTCTTTTGTTTCTCTTATTATTGTTTCAATTTCGTTTTCACCTTTTTCTATGTTACCCTTAACAAAATCCCAATGCCCATATCCATATTTGAGGAGTAGATATTTTATTTCTTCATCACTCCTAAAAATAATCACACCTGCAGATTTTTCAACGAGCATGAAATCTCCTCACCTCCTTAGGTATTTCATCTATATCGCAAAGCTCAAGGTTATGGCTAATTTCATCTGGGAAATACTTAAAGTATTCTATCCTATCATCCAAGAAAACTATGCTTGCTTTGTCTCTCTCACTCCTTATCGCTCTTCCGATTGCTTGCTGAACTTTATTAATCATTGGTAATACCCATAGAAGGAAAAATCCTTTGCCATATCCAAAGGCTTCGTCGTAAAGCTCTTTTCTAAGCTCCATTTCAAAGTTCGGCACGGGAAACGGAAACCCAGCGATTATAATTGTTTTTATTATGCTCTTACCATTTACTACGAATTCTACACCCTCCGAGAGTTTACCACCGCAGACAGCCAAAACGAGCTTTTTATCTTTATTTTTAACATTTTTAATAAACATGGGTAGTTCTCTATTCTCTTTTGGTTCTTTGATGCTATAAGGTAAATGCTCTGTAACCACGCTTAAAATCTCATAAGAAGGGAAAAAGACTAAAGTGGTTTGGGGAGTAGCCTTATAAATTTCTTCTATAATCTTAGCATATTCTTCCCAAAGTCTTTCGTTCCTCTGCTCAAGCTTTGTGTTTAATCCTTGCTTAATCCCCATGTATAAACGGTTAGCAATTGGAAATATGCTTGGCATTTCATAAGTCTCTGCTTTCTCTAAACCAAAGAGAATCTTATATCCTTCTATTGGCGAAAGCGTTCCGCTCATAAAAAGAAGCTTTCTACATTGCTTTAAGGGCTCTATAAGCTTAAAGGGAAAAACTGGCTTAAGAAAAAGTCTTTTCTCTTGTCTGAAAAAAATCCAATTTTCATCTCTTCTCAACTTATAAACATTTAAAAGAAAAGAGGCTGTACGAAAGGTGAAAGAAATCTTCTTTCTCTTTAGTATCTCAACCCCCCTCTCGTATAAAGATAAAATCTCATCCAAAGAAACAAAGTCAAGAAGATTAAGCCTTTCATCTTCTCCCTCAAAAGCAGATAAAAAGCTAAGCCTTTGGTTTAATTCCTTGCATGCGAGCTTTACTGTTTTTCTACTTAGACTTCTGCTCACCAAGTCAAGGTTACTCAGGTTATGGGCTTCATCAACTATAACTAAAAGCTCCTCTAAGCTCTTACCAAGCCTAAGCAAAAAAGTATCTCGCATAAAGGGATGAAGCAGGTAATTATAGGAAGCTATTACAACATCGGCGTAAGGCAACAGCTCTTGAAGAATCAGGTAAGGACAGCCATAATTAAATAAGTCAAAGTTTTCATATTCTCTGCTTAGAGATATTCTATCTGCAAGAAGCTCGATATTGCTTCTAAACTCAAGAAATTTTTTTCTATGCTCGCATTCCTTATTGAGTTTGCAGAGCTGGGCGAACTCCTCATAGGTAATCTCAGAGCTATATAAAGGGCAGAACTCTTGCTTTGACTTTAAATGCAGAGCCAATAAAGGTTTTTTGATTTTTTTGGATATTCCAGCAGTTTCCTTCAGGAAGATTCTCGCCTGAGATTTCGTTCTTGTGAGTACCACGACCTTCTCATTACTTAGCCTGTCTCCAAGAAAACCGCACAGGGAAGCTACTGACTTACCAACACCAGTAGGAACGTCACAAAGCATTACTTCTGAGGTGAATATCCTGTCTATAAGCTCGTCCTGAAAAGGTCTCGGTTTATACGGAAGATATTCTAAAGCGAGCATGATAATCAATCAAAAATATCAATGTTACTTGCTATTTCCTTGATTTCTTCGCTATCCATATTTTTTAGTATTCTTTTTAGGTTCGCCACGTTATAATTAAGAACTTCTATTACCGTAGGAATAGGAAGAGCATCTCCCATGGCTAATACATTTCTCGGAGGCATTGTCGAAACTATTCCTTCCCAAGTGCCTTTATCTGGAACGCCACTAAGCGCTGCAGATACATCGCTTGGTTCTTTTAAGGACATAATAAGTCTATTCGCAAGCTGACTTCTTACCTCTTCATCTATCCTCGATGGTCTTTGATCAACCAGAGCTAATATCAAATTAAACTTTCTTGTTTCCCTCGCAAGTTTGTTAAAAATTGTATGCTGTGCTACCTTCGGCTCGAGGAATTTGTGCGCTTCTTCAAGAAAGAGAATTAACTTAGGAAGATTCTCTTCCTGTCTTGTATAAATTGAGTATAACCTTCTTGTTATGATGTTCGCTATGAAAAGATATGAGGTTGTGCTTAGTCCATATTTTCCAAAGTCCAGTACAATGGACTTACCAGCTTTGATAAGACTCAGCATTTGGGTAAAGCTGTCTTCAACACCTTCTCTTACAAAATCAAATCTTCTTAGCCTTTCTATTCTCCTCTTCAATGCCAATAAACTACTACTATGTATTTTACCTTCATATTCCTCCGGCTCTGCTTCTCTTATAGTAGTTACAAGGTCTCTGCTACCCTTTTCTCTCTCCAGAATATATAAGGCATCTATCATGCTCTCGGATAAGTCCTGAAAAGCTATTATTATGTCAGAAGGTGTTATCTTACTTTGCTCTATGAAAAAGGGCTTTGCTTCTCTATTAGCTACCGGATCTAATGCGAATACCTCTACCCTTTCTGGAAAAAAATACTTTAAGCCGGGGGTGTTGTCTGTTTTTGAAAAAAGCCCATACTCTTGGTGCATATCGAAGATAAGTACATTGCCTACTTCCTTTGCAAGTATCGAGTTGCATACTATTTTGCATAGAATACTTTTACCAACTCCGGTTCTACCAAATATGCCAAAGGGTTTTTCTACCAGTTTTCCAAAGTCCAAGTTAACCTCAAAGCTTACTCCACGAAGGTTACCCATCGGCAAAGAGGTTTCATTGGGTATGTAGATTTTCTCAAGGTCTTCCTTTCTCGCAAGCCTTACCTCCGCAAGATAGGGAGGAATGGTCTCTGGTTCTTTAAGCTCGCCTTTTTCGTTAATAAGCTGAATAACCTTCAGTTTTGCCATACAGGGAAATAAATTTCCATAGGCTGAGTCATGAGCTTCTATTGGTATCATTTCTTCTTTGCCGATTCCCGCGATTCTTTCTATGACCTTGGATTTTGGGGTGTAGATATCTTGCACTACGCAGTAAAAATCATATTTTTTGCCTTTCACAATTGTAGGATAGCCTACTCTAAGCTCCTCAGGATTATTTAATGTTAATTTAACCTCTATTCCCCCAAGCACAGAGGCTGAGATTACTTCTCCAATTTTCATATTTTCTCACCACTCCGAAATCTCATCTAAGTATGTATGGTAGGCTCCATAACTTCTGCCTTCGGCATTGGTGATTCCCCTAAGTATCTCATGCAAAGGAATTCCCTTTCTCAAGGCTTCCTCTTTAAACCTTTCCTCATAAATCTCTCTGAGCTGGTTTACCTTTATTGCAAGCTTATGAGCTTCAACGAGAGGATAAACATAGCCCAAGCTTAGTTTTGACCTTGCATAACATGAAAGCTGAGAAAACACAAGCTTAGGAGGAGCTTCGTTGGCTATGTCTATTCTAAACCACCTTGCTTTTGGGAAAAGTCTTGCAAAATAGGCTTTACCATAGAGAGGTGGCTTACATCTCTTAATAAAACTCTCTGGAAGCTCCACATAACAATAATCTTTATCCTTAGCTTTTCTTTCAAGCAGTTCAACATCCGTTATGCTATGATGAAAAGCATGAGTTTTTGAATCCTTCGCAACTCCTATGAGCAAATTTTCATTTTTCTTACATATCTCAAGAATCTTTTTAACTTCTTCATCGAGTCCTTTTAAAAATGTAGTAGTTAAAGCTCCATCCATTGCAATAATAACATTTTTCTTCTCTTCTGCAATCTTCCTGAGAAGATTAATCTCATACAATCTTCTCAACTCATTTATTATGAAATTTGGAGTTGCAAAAGGAAAATTGCGTAGCAATTTATCTTGAATGTCGTTCAAAGCTTTATGGGTAGAGATTATCTCTACATACTCCTCTTCTCTTCTGTCTCTCAAATAATACCCATTTTCAAACTCGTATTCTAATGCACATACTCTTATTATGCCTAACCAGAGAGTTGAGACATTGAATATAAACGTAGCGGAGCCATCTATTGCTATAAGATTTAAAGGTTTTTCACCGCAAGGTTTATACTCGGAAAAATTGACTTCTACGTTGAAATCTTGAGTTAAACATTCCTTAATCATATCAATAGCTTCATCTAAGTTCATCTCAGCACCTCAACTCTTGATTTTCCTTCTTCAGTCATATATACTCTGAGCTTTCCCTCGAATTTCTCCGCAACCTCTGAGAGATGAGTAATCAATATAATCTTCTCGAAGAATTTTCCCATGTCAAATAACTTTCTGACAAAAAGCTCCCTACTTCCTTCGGTATCCAACGAACCTAAATCGCCTTCGTCTATGAATAAAGTTTTCATTCTTCCATAACTACCTTTTATACTCGCAAGCTCTTTTGCTATCGCAAATCTCAAAGCAGCATTTATCTGCGTTTTTTCACCTCCGCTGAACTCTTGAACATCGTGTGGTATTCCATCTACCCCAACAACTTTTATCTTTATACCATATCTGTTGTTGCTTTCATAAGGCGTGAGCTTAACCCTTGTGAATCTCCCGTCGGTTAAATCCATTAGATTTTCAGATGTTTCCCTTGCAAGATTTGGTAAAATCTGATTTAGAGCATGCATCACCACACCACGTTTATGAAAAATCTTATCTTTAAGAAGAGAGTAAATTTCAGCATCCTCTCTAAGTTTTTCAAGCTTCTTTTTTAATTCCTTAATCTCATCTTCGAGTTTCTCTATCTCAGCCTTTTTTCTTTCCAGCTCCTCCTCTCTTACTTTTTTCTCGCCTTTTAATTTTATAAGCTCGCTTTCTATTCTTCTTTCTTCTCCTTTCAACTCATCAAGCTCTTTTTTGGCTTTATTATATCTTTCTTCAAATTCTTTAAGCTTTTGATACTCTTCTTCGAGTTCATTTCTCTCTTCTTTTAATTTACTCAGCTCTTCGGCTTTGCTCCTTATTTCCTCATCTACATTTCCTATTTCTCCCAATTTTTTCAATATTGCTTCAAATTCTCTTCTTTTGTTCTCTTTTTCATGCAGTTTCTTCGAAAGTTCATACAATCTTCTCTCCTTCTCGCTATCAAATCCAAGAGAATTTATTTTCTGCTCATAATCTTTTATTTTTTCAATAATTTTTAATCTCTCAGATTTTTCTTCGTTTTCTATGATAGAAAGCTCGTTCTTTAACTCTTCGAGCCTTTTTCTTATTTCAGAGAGAACAAAGCAGTCTTCATTTATTAACTCTATCTTTCTGCTTATTTCGTTAAGCTCTCTTTTTGATTCTTCTTTTTCTCTTATAAGTTTATTTATAAGCTTTATATTATCTTTTAACCAAGTAATTTCCTTGTCTATTCTTGTTATTCTCTCGTTTAATGCTCCTTCATTTCTCAATAGAAAGAAAGCTTCTTCTTTGCTTAGTGTTGTTTTTAGATTTTTGATTCTTCTATTTTCTAATTCTATTTTTGTTAATATGTTCTTCTTTCTATTTCTGTATTTCTGCATCAATTCGCTAAGATTCTTTTCATGTATGCTTTTCTCCTTTATTAAGCTCTCCTTCTTCAACTTTATTTTCTCAAGTTTTTCCTTTTCGCTACGAATTTCATCTATATCTTTTATCTCGTTCTCAAGCTCTTTTTTTAATTCTATTAAGTTTTGTGCTTCTTTCCTTTTGTTTTGAGCTTTTATAAACTCGTATTTTGTCTTATCGATAAGCTTAGCCAAATGCTCAAATTTTGTCCTTATTTTTATGAATTCTTCATGTTTTTTGCTCAGAGTCTCGACTTCCTTCTGCTTCTCTTCTATTTCCTTCTGTTTTTCCTCAAGATTTTTCAGTATTGCAATTATTCTTTTGCTTAAATTTTCTATTTCCTGCTTTCTTCTTGGTATCTCCTCTTTTTCTTTGCTTAATCTTGATATCTCCCTCTCCAAGAGATTCTCTATTGCCTTTATATCTTCTTTTACCTTTCTTAGCTTTTCATCCGCAAGCTCCTTTGCTTTTTCAAAAACATCTAACCTGAAAAGTTTCTGAAAGATTTCTAATCTCTCAGAGCCCTTAGCTGAGCCAAGTTCTTTCATCTCTTCTTGTCTTATAAATGTGGAATTTCTAAAACCGACATAATCTAAGCCAATAATGTTCTCTATCTCAGCATCAAGCTCCTTGATATTTCCTTCTATGCGTTTTCCGTTCTTTTTTAAAATTAAATAGGGTTGAGAAGAAAGCTTTATCCCTCTCTCAACCTCATATTCATCTCCATGTGATAAAAACCTTAATTTTACATAACCTCCAGGTTTGCAGACATCTTCGATTTTAACTCCAGATAAATCCGTTCTTGAAGTTCTTTTATACAAAGCAAAGGTTATTGCATCCAATATGGAGGTTTTACCAGCGCCGGTTTTTCCAACGATTACCATGAACTTTCGGTCGAACTTTATTCTGGTCTTGTCAAGATAACGCATAAATTTGCAAAGCTCAAGCTCCTCTATTATAAACC
>Ga0180300_10001056_pt1 | contig 12618 bp, 16 predicted proteins | sample GuaBasSediGuay15_FD_121798 | JGI IMG/M metagenome (GOLD analysis project Ga0180300, IMG submission 121798) | Subseafloor sediment microbial communities from Guaymas Basin, Gulf of California, Mexico - Guay15, Core 4569-2, 21-24 cm | ecosystem: Environmental > Aquatic > Marine > Hydrothermal... | reverse complement strand
TCGGAGAAAAGGGGATATATATTTCACTTGCAGAAACCAAAAAGGAGTTTTACGAATCAATGAAGCAACTGGGAATGAATTTCGAGGAGCTTGAAAACAAGGGCCTCTTTAAGTTTGTAGACCTAGTCACGGTGAGGGAAGAAACGATAAAGAAGGAGATAGAGCTTTTGATGAATGAAATAATAAAATTCCAACCAAAAAGAATCGTTGTAGACCCTATAAGCGTTTTTGCCCAAGTCTTAGGTGTTGAGGGAACAAGGGTGTTTCTTCATACAATGCTTGGGAGATTCATAAAGACTTACAATTCAACAGCCTTACTAATTGCTGAAAAAGCAATCGGAGCTGAAAAAATAGGTTATGGTATTGAAGAATTCGTGGTTGATGGAGTGATCGTGCTTAGATACCAGTCCTTTGGAGAAGTCACGAGAAGAGTGATGGAAATTCCAAAAATGAGACGAAAGAGCATTGAAAAGTCCTGCTATGAGTATGTGATAACTCAAGATGGAATCGAATTCTTGGCAGTTCCCGAGCTTATGAGAGAAGAAATGGAGTATACACTAGAAAAGGTTACAACAGGAATAGAAAAACTTGATCAAATGCTTGATGGGGGATTATATAGAGGGGCGAATGTTCTCATAGTTGGCATGACAGGAACTGGAAAAACTACATTTTCCTTGCATTTTGCTGTAGCCAATGCTATACAAGGAAGGAGGGTTGCTTATCTTGCCTTTGAAGAGCCTATGGATCAGTTAATAAGAGCCACTAAAAACTATGGTATGGCAATAGAAGAAGCCCTAGGGAGTAATCTTAAAATCTTCACTTGGGTTCCAGAGAGTAAAACTCCAGTTTATACTTTCCTAAAGATCAAAAAGATAATAGAGGAGTTTAAACCAGAGGCCCTTGTGGTAGACAGTTTAACTGCTTTGAGGCAACATATGGATGAAAAAGAACTAGTAAAAATGATAAGATACCTTAACTTGTTAACAAAGGCAAACAGAATTACCGCTTACTTTACGTTAAATGAGGAGACCAATTTTGAAGTGGTGCCGTTTACAGGAGCGAGCACTATGGTGGATGTGATAATAGGCTTGAGATACCAGTTGAACAAGGAGGGTATAGAGCGTAAAATGGCAATTGTAAAGGCAAGAGGGTCAGATCATTCAAGAAAAATCCACAGGTATGAAATCACTAATAAGGGGGTGGAAATTTATGAGTAAGGGTAAAGAGATTTTGGTTAAGGCTATAAACGTTGCTCTCCAAGAGGTAGCCCCTGGACTGGAGTCCGTTTTAGAGGCACACCTTAAGGCTACTTTGAATAAAGGCTTTGAACTGGCTTATGAAAATCCAAAAGAATTCAAAAATGCTGTTTCAAAGCTTTTTGGTGAGTACAGTGCTAGATTATTGGAGATGGTAATAATAAACAGACTCAAAGGTAGTCTTGGAGAAGAAGGGGAGATTAACTCCTTGGAAGAAGTGGTGGAGCGGATACGCAATATATATGGTGAATGAAAATGAATCCTCTGGAGCTAATAACTACAACATCCGAGCAGATAACTCCAACTCTTCTTAACTATGAGATAGGGAGTGATATTGAAAGTGTGCTATACCATCTAATAAAAAAGCTAAAGGGAGAATATGAAGAGTTTGTAATAATCTCTTTCCAAGATGCATATGTCTCTATCTCAAAGTACCTAGACTCTATATACAAAGATACCTCTGAAGTCTTTAAAGATTCATACTTAATATCTATAAACCCTTTCCTTGAAGAAAGACTAAATCCTGATTTTGTAACCAAGACAAAAGATGCTGAGATTATCGTTGGTAGGATTAGTAGAAATTTGGGCATAAAGAGCAATACTTTGTTCTTGGTTTTAGGGCTTGATCTGTATGGGGTGAAGTACCCAGATGAACTTATTACAATCATTCCAGCGATTGTTAGGGTTCTCTCAACTGGCAAAAATAATAATATTCTTTTCATGTTCAATGTCAAGATATTCTCTGATAACATTGTAGAAGTGATGAACAGTTTTGCACTTAATGTCTTTAAGTTTGGAATAGAGGTTAAAGGAAATGAAATTAAAAGAAAGCTTACCGTAATTAGAAGTCCCCTTGTCGAGTACAACCTGCGGTCATGGTACTACACAATTGCTCCGTCCAAGATTATTTTTTCTTCCATTTCCGGGGATCTTGGTCTCTAATTTTTTTAACTTGCTTTTTTACAAGCAGTATAACTGATCCCGATGTTAAAAATCCTTCCTCTGCAACAAAATGCTCCCACTCACGTAACAATCTAGAAAATTGAAAAACTTAAAGACTCTTCGTCTGTTCGATTTACTTGACTTGCCCAAGGGGGTCGAGCAAGAGTGTTAGTTTGAGGGGTTTAAATGTTAAGATTTTGGAACTGACCGCCTCCTCAACCCTGAAGGGCGAGGCTTGAAAAAGAAAAAAGTCACCCCAAGATTTCCATGCCAGAACAGATACCTTAAAGTTTCCTTCAAAACCCTCACGAATAGAAAGGAATTTAAATCCTCCATCCCAAAGAAAGTAGGTGAGGCAGTCAACTACCCCTTCCCTCAGGGAAGGGGTTTGTAGGTGATTCCAATGCGGAACCCCTACATTAGGCTGGTTGACAGCAGCCCTGCCAAGGGGAGCCAGCTCCCCTAAGGCAACACTTGGAGTCTCATTCCCACACAGCCGTTTCTCCCAGAGAGGGAGTGCCTTACGGAATCAACTCCTTAAAGATTAGACGTGCTCATGTGTTTAAAAACTTAACGGAGGCGAGCGCGTGAGATGAAAATCCAGTATAAACAGATTGGAGTCATTCACAGCCCGTTCAAGGAGCCGAGGGGAGTTCCAATACAACCCTCGGCAGCAAGAGGAGTTAGGGGAACCGTTGAAGTCTTTCCAGAGTACGCACCCGGACTGAAGGACATCGAGGGGTTCTCACACATCATACTAATCTATCACTTCCATCTCGCGAACCATGGAAAACTCTTCGTCAGGCCGTACATGGACGAGGAGGAGCATGGAATCTTCGCCACAAGAGCACCAAGCAGGCCGAATCCGATTGGCCTTTCGGTAGTGAGACTAATCGGCATTGAGGGAAACGTGCTTCACATTGAAGACGTTGACATTGTTGACAGGACGCCACTGCTTGACATAAAGCCGTACATACCAGAGTTTGACATCAGAACTGTGGAGAAAAAGGGCTGGCTTGAGCGAAACGTCCATAAACTTCCAGAGGCCAGGGACGACGGTAGGTTTGTGAAGGATTAAGTCATATATCCACAAGAGGGCAAGCTATGAATGCCGACCTTGTCGGAGCGTTTAACCTTTTGAAAAAGAGTGTGAGAGCGATAACTCCAAATCCGAGCGAGTTTTACCTCGTGAAAGCCTCGCCCTTTAGGGAGGGGGAAGAGGTCAGTTTCCTTTATCATATGTAGCACGAAAGGACAAAGCTTTTTAGTTTTAATGACAAGACACTATTTGGTGAGGCGACTATGAGGATTGTGAGAACGGGATTGGAGGACATAGACGCTGCTTTAGGTGGAGGAATCATTGAAAGAGGGAGCTTGTTAATAGCATATGACAAAAGATCATTAGGATGGATATTAGGGCTGAAGATAGTTAAACATTTAATTGAAAGCGGAGCAATTGCAGTTATTCTCAATACAACATTACCAATCTCAAGGTTTGATTTAAGATTGAAGTGTGCGGGGCTTGATCTTCACAAAGCTGGAGAGGAGGGAAAGCTTTACATTATCGATCTTTTTGGCTCCAAGTATGGTATCCCCTCTAGAGAGCCGTATATTCTTCAAATATCAGATTGGAGTGAGGATACTGGCATTGTAAAATTGCTTAACGTGTATAGAGAATTAAGTTCTAAAGTTCCCAAGGATTCATTAGTTGTAATTCTCGTGGCCACTTTAGAAGGACTTTATCATGACTTTGAGTATCCTATAATGAAAAGAATACTTAGAGCATCAGTAGCAAGTTTGGAGAAGGAACCATTAAACGAGTTCAGGATAATTATAATCTCTCTCTTGAATGCAAGTGCTGTTCCAGAGCATATTACTGCGTGGCTTTTCACTCAAAGTGAGCAAGTTATAGAGTTTGTTTCCCATATAGGCCCTTCAGGTTTAGAAGAGACTATCTTAGTACCCAAGTCTGTACTTCCAAAATTCATGCCCCATCATTATCGGGTAAAACTCTCAAAAGAACACTTCATTCAGTTATTTTAACCAATGCGGGTGAGAAGTCCCTTTCCGAGAGGAGGGGATGAAAGCCCGCAAATTATATATACCTTCGGAGATACACTTCTTTGTCGGGGACGCCTCTGGGACAGAGGTCTCCGTAAAGGGGTTCCGTGCTGGAGTTACCCGATGCTGTGAAGGCACGGTCGGAGAAGCTCCTTCCGTGAGGGAGGAGTAGTTCACCTCTCTGGAATTGTATTGTTTTTCTTCTTTTTTCTCTGAACTTGATTCCATAGTTCATCAAAGTTTTCTACAAGTCTGTGCAGGCTAAGGTTAAGCTCTCTAGTCTTGGTGAAGAAAGGCACTTTGTTTGTTTTGTCTCTTATCCGGAGGAAGTTTGGTTCCATTCTAAATGGTGCTAGAATATCTATATCCAAAAGCTGGCTTATTACGGCCTTAAATTTCCTTAGATCACCATGTCTATTATCATCCTCTTTAAAACCCTTGGCTTTGTTATATCTCTTCTCTATTAGGGTTATCTTTTTTCTTTTGAAAGCCTCGCCCTTCAGGGTGGGGAGGAGGTCAGAGATTTCATAAATTACAAAGAACTTTGAGTCTCCATAATGGCTATCTACGAGTGTTGTATCATTTTTCATTTCAAATGGCACTCTGAGGCACTGCCTTTCATTCATAGTTATCCCTTTGTGAAGGGAATCCTAACCATTTATAAAGTTTGTTAGGTTAACCGAAAAGCTTTTAACTTTTTGTGCATATGCACATAACGGGAGGAGGTAAAAATGAAGATAGCAATTCCAACTAATGGTGGGGGTAGAGGTGACACGGTCGCCCCGGTCTTCGCGAGGGCACCTGCCTTCTACATAGCGGACGTTGATGAGAACAGTAACGTAGTTAGTGAAAAGATCATCCAGAACAGTGCTGCGATGGCTGGTGGAGGGGCCGGCCCGATGGCGGTCCAGGCCCTCATTAATGAGGGTGTTGAGGCTATAGTGGCTCCTCAGGTTGGTCCAAACACTTCCGGTGCAATTCAAGCGGCAGGCATAAGATTTTACCAAGTGGCACCGGGAACGCCGGTTGAGGAGGCTATAAAGGTCGCTGTGAGTGGTACTCCAGCTCAGTTTACGGCACAGGTTCCACAGATTCCGCCGGCTCAGGCAACACCAGTGGCTCCAGCATACGATCCATATCTACCCGCTCCACCTTACCCACCCTACGGTTACGGTCCGTATCCGCCAGTCGCTGCCTATCCGGCCTACAGTTACGGCCTAGGCTGGGGTAGAGGAAGAGGCCGTGGCTTCGGCAGAGGTTGGGGAGCAAGGCTAGGTTACTGTCCATGGACTGGAATGCCTAATAGAAGAAACTGGTTTGCTAGATATTTTGGTTGGTGGTGAGCCTTTTCTTTTAAATTTTTGGAGGATGCAAAATGCTACGCGGATTTGGAAGAAACTATGGAAAGAGGGGTTTGTTGACTTATCGGTTTGGAGGGATATATGCTCTTTTAGATATACTCCTTCTAGTTGGGATGTTCTATTTTTTAGTAAAACTCCTTTTAGTGGCTTTACCATATGCACTAGGTCTCCTGCTCATTTTCCTTATCAGAGGGTTCTTAAGGCCAAGGCCTGGGAGAATTTTTTGAGTTTATGCAAACTTTTTTAAATTAGGTTTTCCTAATATGCTAAGAGGTGATAATTGTGAGAATAATAGTTGCAACTGTAAGGGGAGGACTTGATGATTTTGTCAACCAAGCTTTTGGAAGGACACCAACTTTCACAATAGTGAATGTTGAAGATGGAGAAATAAAGAATGTTAGAGTAGTCCCCAACCCGAGTGCAAGTGCTCCTAGAGGTGCTGGAGTTCAAGCAGCTCAGTTTTGTATAGATGAAGGTGCAAATGCTGTCATAAGTGGACAATTTGGTCCGAACTCGTCTCAGGTACTTCAGGCATCAGGCATAAGGTTTGTCTCGGCTCCTCCAACGATGAGAGTGGAGGATGCTATAAGAGCATTTCTAAGAGGGGAATTAACTCAAGCTATATTTGGGCCCGAAGGAGGGACTGGAATGGGTAGAGGCCGCGGCATGGGTGGTGGAAGAGGCCTAGGAATGGGACGTGGGAGAGGACAAGGAAGAGGCGGGTGGTGATCCTCCCTTTCAATTTGTTAAGGGAAAGTCGTTTATATTTGACGTTGCATATAGTTGTTTGGTGAATCCCATGAAATACAGCAAGCTTGCTGTAAAAATTCTGGAATATGAAGGAAAGGAGATATTCTATGACCCAGTTTATCATGGCAGAACTCTAAAGATTCTTGGCATCGATGATGATCCTACAAGGGTTATAGATTACATTGGGGATCAATTCCTCGAAAAAGAATATGGGTTAATTTTCTTTGATACAAGAGGCAAGTATCCCAAGGAGAAATTTGATACCGTGATAGAAGTTGGAGATAACAAGCCCACAGGCCTTGATCCTATAAAGATGGCTAGAAAAGGCCTTTTGAAGGATTTTTACAGTGCAGCAACAATAATCCAGACAATATATGGATTAGATCGCTCCCTTACAGATAAGCTCTATGCTGATATCTTGGGTGGTAAAATTAAAAGCGTAGCTGATGCGGCAAAATCAAAAGAACACTATGGAGAGGTTATAAGGGAAGTATATACTCCCCTTGATGAAGTCTTCTTTAAAGGCAAACCTCCTGAGTTTAGCAAGAGCATTTTGGTTGACTTTAGCAACGCTCACAACATAACATTGGTAGGAATAGCTTTTTTGATTCTTGCAGCAGCAGTTAAAGATAGGAGAAGTACATTAATTGGGATTGATGATGCAGCGGTTCTCTTTTACACGACTCCTGGAAGTGCGGCTATTCCCTTATTGACTCAGCCCATGAGAGGGAGGGTTACGGTTTTGGGTTCTAGATATGCTGTGGAAAACATCCTCAAGATCTTAGGTCCAACTTTAGTCCTATACAACGATCCGGATGTGCAGAGCATAATTTATGAGGCAAATGCCGTTCCGCAAGGAGACATGAGGAAGCACGTTCTTAAAGGAGAAGGAGCGTTTGTCTGGAGAACAACACAGACTCTAGAGGTTGAATTTGGTAAACTTCCATTTGAGGGGTGAGTAATGAAAATTATAGTGCTTTTTGAAAATCATGCCGGGTTTAAAAAGGGTCTCTTGGGATATCATGGTTTTTCTCTTTTTATTGAATATGGTGGGAGGAGAATTTTAGTGGATGTTGGAACGGAGGGGAAAATTCTTCTCCATAACATGGAAGCCTTGGAAATAGATCCAGAAAAAATTGATGTAGTCGTTTTAACTCACGGCCATTATGATCACACTGGGGGGTTGAAGGAGTTTCTTAGAGCTAGGAGAGGTGCTATAGATGTTTATGCTCATCCTGAGATTTTTCTACATCGAATAGCCTTAAAGCCCAAGCGAAGGGATATAGGAATTCCATATCTCCAAGAAGAATTGGAAAAGCTTGGAGCAAACTTTATTCTTGATAAGAAGCCATTAAAGATTTTTGATGGAGTTTGGACTAGTGGGGAGATCAAGAGAGTAACTTGGGATAGAAGAGTTGGATATATTGTGAAAGATAATGGGCTCATCAAAGATCCTGTTAGGGATGATATAGCACTAGCTGTAGAAGATGGAGAGAGTGTCATTGTAATAACGGGTTGTGGTCACAGTGGGATCTTAAATATAGTTGCTCAAAGTTCGTTGAATAAACCTGTTAAGGCCCTAATAGGAGGTTTCCATCTGATGGGATCTAACGAGAAATTGCGGAGGGAGGCAACAAGAGGTCTAAAAGAATTGGGTGTTCAAAAAATTTATGCAGGTCATTGCACGGGTTTTGAAGCAATGGCATCATTTATGTACACTTTTGGAAAAAACTTTGAGCCCCTATATGTTGGAAAAGTGATAGAGCTTTAGAGTAGCGCTTATAGGTATATGTACAGAAACCCCAATATTGAATGATTTCAGGACAATATTTTGAAAAGGAAATCTAAATTTTTGTTTTTCAAACTATTTTTTACAAATTGTATTCTTAAGTAGTATGTTATTTGGAATTCCTAATCATGTTAGACTAACCTAAAAATCATGTTTTCATATGGGATATGTTTCCTTTACAAACAGAAAATTATTTAAAGATTGTTAGATTAGGCTAATCATAGATTATTAGGAAACCCTAACAGGTATGTATGAAAGTGTCCATGGGGGTATGCATATGAGATTGAATGAAGTTATGCCTGGAGAAGTTGTAAAAGTTAAGAGAATTGCTGGAGGTCCTAAGACTCGTCTTTTGGACATGGGGCTTACACCAGGAACTAAAATTAGGGTAATTAAGAGAGCTCCACTTGGAGATCCCATAGAAATTGAAGTTAGGGGGTATAAACTTTCACTCCGACTTGAAGAAGCTGGATATATAGAGGTGGAGTGAATGTTTCCATTAGCTTTTGTAGGAGAAGGAAAGAGAGTAGTCCTAAAATACTTCGTTGGAGGACATGGAATTTTTAGAAAACTTGTCGATATGGGACTAAACCCGGGAAGTGAAATTTTTGTTGTTAGGAATCAAATGGCTGGCCCTTTAATTATTTCAGTCAAAGGAGGACAAATTGCTCTTGGAAGAGGTATAGCTATGAAAATCTACGTGGAGGTGAAAGAATGAAAGAAGTAGTAATAGCTCTAATTGGGAACCCCAATACTGGTAAGAGTACTATCTTCAATGCTTTAACTGGTTTAAGGCAACATGTTGGTAATTGGCCTGGAGTAACAGTTGAGAAAAAAGAAGGAGAACTTGATCATAAAGGAATAAAGTTTAGGGTTGTTGACTTACCTGGAGTTTACGGTTTAACCGCCTATTCTATTGATGAAAAGATTGCAAGAAATTTTATTGTCCAAGAGAAACCAAAAGTTGTTGTTGACATTATAGATGCCTCAAACCTCGAAAGAAATCTCTATTTGGCTTTACAGCTTCTTGAAATTGGGGCAAATGTTGTTATAGCCTTAAACAAAATTGATATTGCGGAAGAGAAAGGGTATAATGTAAATCCAGAAGAACTTGAAGAGTTATTAGGTGTTCCTGTTGTTCCAACAATTGCTTCAAAAGGGGAAGGCATTGATAAATTAAAAGAAAGAATCGTAAAATCTCTTGACAGAAAACCACCAATAGTTGAATATCCAAACTTTGAACCTTATATAAAGAAGCTAATTAAGGTTTTGGAAAAAGATGAGAAATTAATTAGGCAGTATAACTTGAGATGGCTTGCAATAAAACTTTTAGAAGAAGATAATGATGTAAGAGCAATAATTGAAAAGAGTAAAATGAGAGATGATGTACTAAAAACATTAATTGATGTGGTCAATGATTTGCACAAAAAATACGGTGATATCGAACTCGCGTTAGCTGATGAGAGGTATAGAATAATTAGCGAAATTGCAAAAAAAGCTGTTACCAAGAAAGAAGAAAGAATTACTTTTACTGAAATGCTTGATGAGGTATTCACTCACAAGTATCTAGGCATTCCAGTATTTTTCAGCCTAATGTGGATGGCATTTAAATTTACTTTTGACGTTTCAGCACCGTTTAGTGATATAATAGACGCATTCTTTGGATGGCTTGGTGATGCAGTTGGAAGTGGTATAGGCAATGATGCTTTAGCTTCACTTTTAAGAGATGGAATAATAGCAGGGCTGGGGAGTGTTTTAGTGTTTTTACCTCCGATTGCCTTTCTATTCCTAGTGTTTTCTTGGCTTGAGGATAGCGGATACATGGCAAGGGCAGCTTTTGTTATGGATAGGGTGATGCACAGATTTGGATTACATGGAAAATCTGTTGTACCAATGATAATGGGCTTTGGATGCAATGTTCCAGCAATAATGGCAACGAGAACACTTGAAGATGAGAAGGACAGAATATTAACAATCTTAATTAATCCCCTAATGTCATGTAGTGCACGTTTACCTGTTTATGCTCTGTTCGCAGGGGCATTTTTTATGGGAAGAGAAGGAACAGTGATAACAAGCATGTATATCTTGGGCATACTCTTAGCTTTAATCCTTGCTTGGCTCGTTAGGAGGTTTATATTCAAAGGACAGCCTTCACACTTTGTCATGGAATTGCCTCCATATAACAAACCCAATTGGAGAACAATATTTGGAGTTACTTGGACAAGAACAGAAAAATTCTTGAAAAAAGCTGGAACAATAATCTTTGCAACGATGATTATAGTCTGGCTTTTATCAGTCACTGGACCAAGTGGATATCTTGGTTCAAACGCACTTGAAAGTGGTGAATTATTAGCAAAGTCGTGGGTTGCAACAATAGGACGTGCCTTGGAACCAATATTCAAACCATTTGGATGGGACTGGAAAGCTGGAGTGGCTTTGTTCTTTGGTTTTCTTGCTAAAGAGGTTGTTGTTGGAACAATGGGAATACTTTATGGGGTTGGGGAAGAGAGCTTACCTTATGCTTTAGCATCAAGTAGTGCTTTTACTCCAGTAACCGCTTTTGCTTTCATGGCTTTTGTTCTAATTTACGTCCCTTGTGTTGCTACAATTGGTGTAATTAAGCAGGAAGCTGGAACAAAATGGGCACTCTTTGCTCTTCTCTATGAATTGCTGTTAGCTTACTTAGTGGCATTAGTGATAGTATTAATAGGAGGTGCATTACTATGAAAATAAAAACCGTTAAATATTTAACCTTAATCTTTGGCTTCCTCTATCTTATTTACGGCATTATAGAAAGCTTAAGCTACTTTGGAAGAGAAACGACAGTGATAGTATCCCCAACAGGAGACTTATTTGTCGGTTTTGTATTGTTAACAATAAGTGTAATTTACTTAACAGGGTTCAAAAAGGCATTGGAAAATGACTTTAAAGCAACATCCTATCTTTATGCCGGCTCAATTTTAAGCATTGGACTGGCTATACTAGCTTTGCTTGTTATTGGTGCTGATGCGATTGAAGCATATCTCCTAAAGAGCGAAGACTTCATTGGATGGACTCCATTGGATGATGTAACATCTTATTTAGTATTAGGGCTTCTTTCAATCTTTGCGTACTTGTCAGTTAAGGATGTTTCAAAGAAACCAGTAAAAGTTTAGTAACCATGAGCATTACGCTTTCTCTATCTTTTTTTAATTATAGGATGGAGCTCACGATGAAAACATCATATGGATAAAAAACCACTCTCATGCATTAGCATCATTCAATACCTTTAGAAGGAAAGTTGATACTAAGCCGATACAGTTATTTAAGAAAGGGTGCAATGATACCCGTTGATGGTGGGAGACTAAACTCTGTGTTCTGATGTTTTTCTTTTTTATACCGAAATTAAGAAGTAACTCTTGAAAATGATGTGATAAACTTAATGGAAAACTGTTTATACATCATATATCATATGAAAACTTGGTGAGACTTTATGAAGTACAGCTTGCTGTAAAAAGTTTGGAGTACGAAGAAAAGGAGGCTATGTTAAATGTTTACTAAATTTGTTAAAGAGCACAAAAAAAGCATTCATCAATTATTTAATTTAATGTGGGAAACCACAGAATATATACGAAAACAACTTGCAGAACAGGGATATTCTGTAGGACCATTGGTGCATGGAATTGAAAATTATATTCTTATTGATGGTAAATTTGAGCCAGCGCATTATCCAACACCTGAATTTGGGTTTCCTTGTGGAGTTGTTGGATGTATACTTGATGGTCTTTATTTTGTAATGGCTATAGAAGTCTCATCGATTTCCGCAGAATTTTTGAAAGAAATCATCAAAGAATTCCCACAGATTCAAATATACGGAGGAAAAGACTTTACACGCAATTTTTATCCGCCTCCATCTCAAGAAGAGGTAATTCTCCAAGATATCAAAAGCTCGGGTGAAGAAACAATTCAACTTGAGATTATTATTTCAGAAGTTTGGGATGAATCTAAAAAAGCATCCGTTCAACTGATAAGTGGTATTGAAGAGCTTGTTAGGATAGCCCGTTCACATAAAATAAAAATTGTAAATCCTCTGCAATCGCCCTGATATAGAGTGAAAAGATATTGTCGGGATAACTGGGGCGCTACTTCCTGAAGCCATTCAGTTATATCTGGGGGACTCAAACCGAGAATGAATTCGGGGGTCTGTCCGCCGTGAGTTTTTAGGGAGGAGCGTGAGCAAACGTCCTCCTGTTTAAATCAACCCTCACGACGGACTTGGGACTCATCAACCTCAACTCCCCTCCGGGTTCATTGGAGAGTAAATCACTGGCCTCACCCCCGCTCAGGGCGACCCCAAATCCCCGCACGAAAACGTTGAACGCACCAACGAACTGTCTATCGGCAGTGAAACCACACTCGCAAACCACCAGCCCGTTTCGGGACTTTAACTTACTCTCACATTTCGGGCAGGTGGTGGAAG
>Ga0180300_10001055_pt1 | contig 12631 bp, 11 predicted proteins | sample GuaBasSediGuay15_FD_121798 | JGI IMG/M metagenome (GOLD analysis project Ga0180300, IMG submission 121798) | Subseafloor sediment microbial communities from Guaymas Basin, Gulf of California, Mexico - Guay15, Core 4569-2, 21-24 cm | ecosystem: Environmental > Aquatic > Marine > Hydrothermal... | reverse complement strand
TGATTCTGCCATCCCTCGCCAAACTCAAAGCAGAGATGGGGAACATCAAACCAAATGGCATCTACACCTGTAGAAGCAACTTCTTTTGCAATATTCATTATAATTTGCCGATACTCTTTATTGCTTGGGCTGAGCCAAACATCCTCGCTTGTTTCCTCAACCCAGAAAGGCATCCCTGGCATTGAGCCATAAAAAACTGCTTTTCTTCCATCTATGCCTACTTGCAACCATTCTGGGTGGTCTGTGTAGGTGCTTTCTTTGCCATCATCGTCTCTGCCATCCTTGTTTAGATCTGAATTAAGAGTTTGCATTTCTAATGGACCAATATAAACCATGTATTTTATGTCAGGATAATTAGAATGAACATATTCAACGCGTTGCCTGAATTCTTCTAAGGAGTCATTAAAATGCATTATGCGTCCCTGATAGGTATCGCTGAAGTTAGCCCAATCCAGAATAACATTAACATTATTTTCCACAGCTTTTGCCAAACCATCTTCCCACGATGAAACATCATAGCCATATGGCGTAGAAACACGGGCATGCATTAGCCAGTTATCTTGCTTTTCACTAGGCAATATAAAAAAGCTGCCACACACAAGCAGCAGAGCCACCAATATTACCTTCATGTTGTATCATCATTCTCACGTTCATAAATCTTATGATAAAATGGCTGAAAATGAAGAGCTTGCTCGCCTATTCCATTATAAAAACAGCTGCTGCTATAACAGTTGTCCATAATCCCTCTTTACCCCTTGCTGTTTGTGTGACGCTTGTTGTCTTAACAATTTTTCCACTCATCCTGAAAACCTGTTTCTTTTCGTCCCAGGCCTTATCTGCATCAAATTCTATCCCCAAAGTTGTTGCGAGCATCGTGGCTGCTAAATCTTCGGCATAATCGCCTGCTTTCTTCGCAGATTCTCCAAAGCTGTGGTATTCAGAAAGATAACCATAAAAACTTCTATCTTTAGGCAAAGCAAGGCCGACAGAAGCAGCTATTAGGCGATTTGCTTCATTCGTTGAATTTTGAGAAAGAACAACAAATGTGATCTGTCCTGGCCTCAGCATTTTCACTCCTTCCTTTGCAGAGATAATTTCACAATTTGGTGGAATAATACTTGATACGTTAACCAAATTGCAATGCTGTATGCCTGCATTTCTTAAGGCAAGCTCGAATGATTGCAACTTATCTTTATGTCTGCCAACGCCTTTTGTGAGGAATAACTTTGTTGGAATCAAGGTCATGAATGGAATAAAAGAAAAGGGTTTTAAAGTTTGTTGACAAGTTGAGCAATGCTTATTTCTATCTTATTTTATGTTTTCCTCTATAAGTTGCAAGATATCTATAACATCGCCATATTCTTTCAAATGGCTGTAGCAGTGGGGAGATGCTGTAACAATTGTCGCATTTTTCTCCTTTGCCTCTTTTATAAGATACTCTGCTATTTCTTTTGCCTCATCTGGAAATGCCATTCTGAATTCAATTTCTCCTCCACATTGTCTTGCCATCTTTCCGTTTTCATCAAATTCAAGAAGATTTCCAATTCTTTTTATTATCTGACGGGGCTCCTCATATATGCCAAGATACCTTCCAAGAAAGGCAGAATCATGGTAAATGTAATTTTTGTCGTTTCTTCTGAAATCAACACCAAGAGAAAGAACAAATTGGCTTATATGGAGAGGCGAAAATTCTGATAAAGCAAGCATTCCATTTGGACAAGCCATCACAAGCTTTTCAATTTCTCTTTCTTCCAGTTCCTTCTTAATTTTGTCCTCGGTTTTTCTTCCAATTTTTTCTATTGGATAGCCACAACATCCTCCAATAATTGTGACATCAATGCCAAGTTTATCGAAAAGAGAAATGACCACATCTTTCATCTCCCTATTTGTCAGACAACCCATAAAAAACACGATGCTTCCACCCTTTTTGAAAAAGTTTTCCTCGCCAAGGATATTGCCTTTCTCTTTGAAATTATGAAATATTTTTTCGTGTTCAGGAAGCATAAGCTGCAAATCATTTCTTGTCGCTTTTATTACATCTGCAATTTTTATTAATGATGGACAATCTTCTTCACATCTCCCGCACAAAGTGCATTTTTGTATGGCTTTAACAGCCTCCATATCTTCTTCAAGCTCTCCTGTTAAAAGGCCATATGAAATCATTATTTTGCCTTTTGGAAAATCGCTCTCTTTTTGAGGAAATTTATAAGCATAATATGATTTTTTGCAGAAACCGCAGCCAGTGCAACTCAAAATTTCATCATGATATTTTTCGAGCATGAAAGTATATGGTGGAGATGTTTAAAAAGAATATCGAATTTGTTGGAATAAATAGATGATTTAGACTCATTTATATCTCAGATATGCTATTATGCTTTTCTTCCATTGATCCATTTTACCTGGATTCATTATATTGTTCGGGTCTATTGCCTTTTTTATCCTCTCCATTGTTTCTATATCACCATTTATCCATGGTGCCTTTGTTATGCCTATGCCATGCTCCCCGCTTGCTATTCCTCCTAATTCATAAACAACTTTGTAAATTTCCCCTACAGCTTTTTCTGCTTTTTTCCAGTTCTCTACATTTTTTGGATTGATAAGCACTTTTGTATGCAGATTTCCATCTCCTGCGTGGCCATATGTGCCAACTATAATGCCGTATTTTCTGGCTATATTTTGGAATTCTTTTATAGCATAAGGTATCTTTGAAATCGGAACACTCATGTCATCAGCCAAGCTTACAGAAACCATATCCTCACCATATCTTGATAAGGATGGCAAAACACCCTTTCTTCCTTTCCACAATTCAGTCATTCTTCCCTCATCATCTGTAAATTCTATTTTATCTGCTTTTTCTTCCAAAATTTTTGCAATTTTTTCTATTCCTTCTTTTACTTCTCCTGCTTTTCCATCCACTTCTATAAGTAGCAGAGCTTCGGCATCTGGTAAGTCAATACTCATAGCTTTTTTTACTGCCTCGATGCACACCTTATCCATTATTTCTAAAGCAGAGGGAAGCATTCCACCTGCTATTATTGCTGCAACACCTTCTCCTGCCTTAACAACATCATTGAAGGAAGCTAAAGCAACAGCTCTCTTCTCTGGCAAGGGGGAAATGCGAAGCGTGGCTTCTGTTATTATGCCCAAAGTGCCTTCAGAGCCAACGATAAGCCGTTCAACCTGATAGCCAGCTGAGTTTTTCAGTGTTTTACTCCCAAATCTTACTCTGCCATATGGAAAAACAATTTCTAAGCCCAAAACATAATCACGAGTAGCGCCATATTTTATTGCCCTCATGCCAGAGGCATTTACGGCTATCATTCCTCCTATTGTGCATACATCTCCGCTTCCAGGCGTAGGCGGAAAGAAAAAGCCATATTCAGCTAAAGCTTCATTGAGCTTTGCATATATTACACCGGGCTCTACAACGCAGTACAAATCTTCGATCCTTATCTCCTTAATTTTATCCATTCCAGTCATATCAAGCAAAATACCGCCATAAATAGGCACAGCCTGTCCGCATAAGGCGGTGCCCGCTCCTCTCGCAATAACTGGCACGCTATATTCATTAGCCAATTTTACAATTTCTTCCACTTCTTCGCTACTCTTCGGCTTGACAACAATACTTGGCATAGCATGATGAATGGAGGCATCAAAACCATATGCATATAAATCAGCTTTGCTGGTAAAAATTCTGTCTTTGCTTACAATTTCATAAAGCTTGTCAATAATAGCCTGTTCCATAATGGAAAAGCACAAACTATTTATTTTTTTGTTGCTAAGATAAGTAGAAATGTGGAATGCGCATGACATAGGTGTGGCATTAATAGCGCTGGGAATATTTGGAATGCTTTTTTACATACCATTACTTGTGCTGCTGTTGATCCCAGGTGTACTCCTAGTCATCATAGATAGGCTTTTCCTAACCAGAAAATGTCCTTTTTGTTCTGAAAAAATCAAGAGAAAAGACGAAATTTGTCCACATTGTAAGCAAATTTTGCCTAGCCAGAAATAAATTCACAATCGTTATATATTCATTTTTCATATACAATTATGAAAGTGTATTTGTGTGGAGAGAAGGGCTGTTGCCCCTATGTGGAAGTGAAAGATAACGAAGTAATAATAGGCGAAGAAGGAAACATGTGTAAGTTGACAATAGAGCAGTTTAATGCATTGAAAGAAAAAATAGTGAACGGAGAACTGTAATCTCATCCCTTCTCTTTTAACTTTAATTTTGTAAGATTTTTTGGCAACTTCCTCTAATCATATCATAAATCTCTTATATTGTTACATTTTTCATTAATGCAATGAATAAATTCAATGCTTACATGAAATTAATTCGTTTACCTGGCTTGGGTGGCTTGGCAATTCCTCCTGTTTTTGGGGCCATATCTGTTGGCATATATGATTTTTATAAATTGGCAATTCTATTTGTTATTGGATGCTTCACTGCCATTTTCGGCTTTGTTCTGAATGATTATGCTGATGTGGAGCTTGATAGCTTGGTTAAAGAATTGCATGGAAAACCTCTGGTTAGCGGGATAATAGAAAGAAAAAATGCCGTCGCTATATGCATTTTATGCGTTTTATTTTCTTTTTTCCTTGCTTTTTATCTTTGGAAAGGACAATTTTTTGATGAGTTAAAATTTTCAGCGCTCGTTTCTCTCTTCATAGCAGGTATACTAGGCACAATTTATAACCTATATGGCAAAAAAATTGCTGGTTCCGATTTTTTAGTTGCTATTTCAATGTCACTCGTTTTTCTATTTGGTGCACTGGCTTTTGCCTGTCCAACCTTGCTAACATGGATAATATTTCTTTTGACATTCAATCAAACACTGCATATGAACGCTGTTGAAGGGGGCATAAAGGATGCAGACCACGACTTCATTATGGGTGTGAAGAATATTGCTTTGACAGCAGGAGTGAAAGTAGATGGCAACAAAATTTCCATTCCATGGCATTTTAAGGCATTTGGCATGGCAATTCGTCTCTTTTCAGCATGCCTAATTTTCACTCCATTCATATATGGCCTCAATTATTACATATGGCAACTCATCCTTCTATTTCTTTTGATTGCCGTTGTTATTTTAATTGAAGCACGATTGCTCTGGCTTGAAGAATTTGACAGGGCAAGGATAAGAAAGCTTATTGCATCTGCAGCATTCACAAGATATTCAATTGTGCCAATAATGTTGATAAGTAAAATTGGCCTGATAGCATTTGCCCTAGTGGCTTTGCCTATAGCTTGGTATGTTGCCTTCACACCTTTAACTGGCGTAAAACTTTTCCAGCCGGAGATGTGAAAATGAGAGCTTGTGTAATAGGCGCGGGTATAGGTGGATTAGCAACAGCATCTTTACTAGTCAAAAATGGCTGGAGCGTTGATGTATATGAAAAAGAGGAATTGCTCGGAGGAAGAGCATTATCATGTAAAATACAGGAAGGATATGAAAACTTACTCAAGAAATTCGAAATGAAGATTGTTGCAACCTCACCCGATTTACAACAGATTTATGATCTCGCTGCCGACTATAAAGTTGACCTTGGCTTCCATTTAATAGGCGGAGGCAAAAAGGGAGCATGTGTAAGATTGTTGAAGCAACTCGACATAGAATTAGATTTCGTGGGCTCAAGGCTTGGTTTTATTGGAGATAAAATTGATTATCCAATTTTAAAAGCAAAAGATAAATTTGCCATCCTGCCTCGCATTTTACAGCTTCTATTCACAAGAAAATCAAAAATAGAGGAGATGAAGAAAATATCGATGGAGGAGATGATAAAAAAATATGGAAGAGGAAAATTGAAACTTATACTCGAGTTATTCCCTCGCTTAATAACTACAGTAAATGATTTATCCAGAATTTCAGCAGGCGAAACCTTCTTTGCCCAGCGTGAGTTGCTGGGAGGAGATCCAGTTGTTTATCCATATGGCGGACTAAACAGTATGGCTGAAGCGATGGCAGAATACATTGAAAAAAATGGAGGAAGAATTTACTTGGGCCATAAGGTGAATAAAATAATAATTGAGGATGGCGTTGCAAAAGGAATAAGAATAAAAAGAAAGGAAAAGGAATATAATGTTATCATTTCCACTCTGCCGATTCAGCATATTTTTACCATGGCAGATGAGAAGGAATTTCCGGAAGAATGGGTTGAATATGTAAAAAATTTGAAGCCGACTGGAAGCCTGATTTCATACCATGCTTTGAACAAGTTGAATAAAAATCTGCTCAACAAATCCTTTGTTTTTATTGAAAGGAATGTTGACTTTGAAGGAAATGATGTTGTTGGAATGATCGATTTCAAAATGAATTATGAAAGCGGTGTGACGCCGAGAGGAAAATATCTGGTGCAGAGTTATGCAATTTGCACGCCAGAAGAGGCAAAGAAAAGGAAAAAGGCGATGGAGCTGAAGGAAATAATAGAAAAAAATCTGAAAAAGCTTATTCCTGATTATGAAAAACATATGGAATGGAGCATTCATGCAGCAATATGGCATTTGGACGGTGTGGCTAAAACAATAGATAATGAAAAGCCTGATGTGACAACGCCTATAAAAAATCTTTATATTGCGGGAGATTGCGTTGCATCTAAAGGAGTGGGCGTTAATTGTGCAGCAGATTCAGCCAATTTAATTGCTGAAAGACTGATTTAAAATATCTTTCCTCCTTTTATTATTGCCCTTAGTAAAACGAGTATTGGAATTATTTCAAGTCTTCCCACCCACATATTCAGGATGAGCATGAATTTTGCTACTGGATCCATATCTATGGCTGTTATGCCTGTGCTGAGTCCTACATTGCCTTGGGCGGAGCATACCTCAAAAATCGCATTTTCTAAGGGGGCATGAGTAGTGTGCAAAATAACAAAAATGCCAATGAGAAGCAGAATGACCCAGAGAAAAGACACAACTGCTGCATCGCTTAACTCTTCAATTGCTTGCTCCCTCCCAAGAACTCTGCCCGCAATTTTGTGAGGAAAAGTGCTTTTAGCAGGTAAAAATATCCTCCTGATTTTCCATCCCACTCCTTTTGTCAGCAAAATTACTCTGAATAATTTTATTCCTCCTGCTGTCGAGCCAGCTGCTCCACCTGCAATCATTGCCAGAGATAACAAAATTTTTGCCTCTCCACTCCATATGGTAATGTTAGCGGTTGCGAAACCAGTGCACGTAAGGGCGGAGACAAATTGGAATGCTGAAAACTTGAAAGACGCTAAAAAGTTATTATAGATGCCATCACTCATGTTAATGTACGCGAGTAGGAGAGAGCCAATGAAAATCAGGAAAAGCAATGCTTGCGTTTGTCCATCCTTCAGAAAATTCTTTATCCTTCCTTTCAGCAGCTCATAATGGGTTGAAAATGCTATAGCACCGGCAATCATTAAAGGTAGAAGTAAAATCTGAATGCTTGTAGCATATGATGCCATGCTATCATCTGTTATTGAAAATCCTCCTGTAGCCAAGCCAGTCATTGCATGGTTTATTGCCTCCCACCACGGCATGCCAGAAATAAACAGCACTATAATGGCGATAGCAGTATAAAGGAGAAAAATCCACCATATTGTCTTCACAGTCGATATTATGCTCGGATGAATCTTTTCTTCTCTTGCTTCAGATCGATATAATGTGAAGGAGCCTGCACCAGGCCTGGCAAGCACAACAAGGGTTAAAACAATTACTCCTACTCCTCCAATCCATTGTATAAAGCTCCTCCAGAATTGAATGGTGTGGGTTAATTTACTTGGCTCCGCAATCATTGTCAAGCCAGTGCCGGTCCATCCTGCAACAGATTCAAAAAATGCAGAGAGAAAATCAAGTTTTGTTATGTAATAGAAAGGAATGGATGAAACTAGAGATATTATAAGCCATGAAAGAGCTGCGGTTATCATTGCATGTCTTATTTTTGGTTCATCACTGCACCTTCCAATGCCTCTGAAAACTCCTCCTATAAATAAGAAGGTCAGGGACGTTAAAACAATCCATTTAACTGCTTCAAATTCTCTAAATGCTACTGAGATAAAATTTACAAATAACGTTATAACTCCAACAGCAATTAGAACAGCCCCCGTATCCCTTAAGACAATTTTCAGGTTCTTCATTTACTTCTCAAAGAAAACGCCCATTGTTTTATCTATTTTATCCTTTCTTGCAAGCAAAGTAACCACGTCCCCGGCTTTAAACACACTTTCGGGAGCAGGGATTATTATTTCAGAATTTCTTTCAATTGCTATTATATTTACTCCCCTTGGTAGTTTAATGCTTCCAACTGGTTTACCAACAACTTTTGAGTCAGCAGGAATTATTATTTTAAAAATTTCTGCTTTATTGCCCAAGGTCATGAAATCCTTTACCATTGGACGCTGTACAGCTCTGTAAAGATATTCTGCTGTAATGGCGGCAGGATTACCAACTATATTAACTCCCTTTTCAATAAACATTGGCTTATTTTCCTCATTATTTACCAATGAAACAAGAGAAGGTATTCCTATTGATTTTGCCAGAGAAATAACAAGCAAATTTGTTGCATCATCTGCTGTTGCAATTAGAGCATCAGCATTATCCGCTCCCGCTTCCATCAATGTTTCTTTTTCTGTTGCATCTGCATTTATTACAATGACATCGTATTTTTTAGATATTTCATCACATTTTTCCTTATTTTTTTCGATGACAATGACATCATCCTTGTTTTTGAGGGCGAGATTTATCAATTTTTCGCCTATTTCTCCTGCTCCAACTATGATTAGATACATTTTATCACTATCAACAACGGCAAAAGATAATTTGGTTACATTTATTAAATTTTCTCTATACTTAATAGGTTATATTCGTAGAGCGAAGTTTTATATGGGGAAGGAAACAACCATTTCATGATTCTATAACTCTTTCATCCCATGCTTCTGCTCTGTTGCGGTAGGCTATTACCTTTACAACATGTTCTCCCTTCAAATCAAAATTTATTCTGAATGGGGGTGTATCATCTGAGGCAAAAAATTTGCCATCAACATAAAATTCCACTCTTTCTGCATTCTCAGCGTATGCTTCCAGCACTCCATCCTGCAATGGTTGTAAATAAACAAATAGCTCCTCAGCAGGCGGCAGAGGCAAATTGCATACATAAGCTATACTTCGCCTAGTAATCCACCAGTTATAACTCATATTCATCTGTTCCCCACCTTTCCATGAGTATACATACCTAGGAATCCCATATATTGATAAGCCAAAAAATTCTTCCACACTACCATTGAAGCGAGGTGGTATTTCAGGATGCATGCCAAAGATGACTACTTTGCCTTTTCCATATGTTGCCTCCGCCGCGGAATAATATCCTTTTATATCCGTCTTTATAGTTTTATATGGGATCCATTTACCAAGCCATATCCAGTAATGTAAAGGTGCTACTTCCATTGGCTCCTCAACATATATTGCCAACGGTTTTGCCTTTGCCATTCCATATAAGCCAGGACCTCCTCCATATGTAATATAGCGATATTTTTCTCCTGCAAATATTTCGTTTCCAAGAATTTCATTTTTTATTGGAATGTTAGTTCTTCCGCCTTCTTTCCATAAATACTGCCATTCTTCATCTTGATCATCATTTACATATGCATCTATGAAGCCTAGGGCTGATTTACTTATTACGAAATCTAGCCAGTGTTTTGGATGCTCATAACCCTTTGATGCTATATTTGCTCCCCCGCATATGCCAACATAGCCTCCTCCATTGGCAACGAAATTTTTCACATTCTCTCTCCATTTTTTGCTTAGACCATGAAAGTATTGCCTACCGCTCGCTCCTATAACGAGAACATCATAATTTTCTAGACTGCCATTGATAACATCCTTAAAATCTATTCTTTTCACTTTCAGTTCATATTTTGTGCCATTATCATACCATGCATATTGGAATGATTTCTCCAGCAAATACACAGAAGGAGATATTGAATCATAAAGTGCAATTTTTATTTCTTCCTTTTTGCTTTCTCCAGTTTTTGCTTCCATTCCAAGAAAAAGGAAGAGAACAATACCCACCACCATTATTTTTTTCATTACGGCGTAATTCTTTTCAATCTTATATATTTTATTCTCTCATCATCAATCATACAGAATATCATCTCTTTTTTAACAGAATGCGCCAGCCTCACAGCCCTGCTTATTTCTGCCCATGTGGCTTCATAATCACTATCAACAACATGTATTAGATAGGGGGCATGTCCCTCCTCAGGACTACCATCATATACTCTAAAATGAGAACCAAATTTGAAACCAGTTTTTGGCAGCAAGTTCAATTTTCTCAAATCCATATAAGCTTTAAGCCTATTTTCAATATCTGGTTGTATCTTTTTAGCATGCTGAATAAATTTTTTGATGCCCAACTTTTTGCCATTTTTTACTATTTTTGCCCCTTTTGATGCAACATATGCCGCCTCCATTAAAGAAAGTTGAGTATACTTGCCAAATTCTCTTCCGATAAAATCTTCTCTTAACATTTGCATTAATTTTGCATCCCATACAATGCATCTATCATTCAGTAAAACAATCTCTCCTTCATAATCTCTCTCTTTCAATTTTCCTTTCAACCTGAAGAATTTGGCAATGTAATAGGTTAAATCGCCTTCTTCATCAACAATGCCAATAATTAATTTATTTTCTGTATCTTCAATAAATTCATCTATTTCTCTTATCTTAAATTTTGCTCTTTCTGATATTGCCTTCACTGTAAAAGCGGGCTCTGCTGGTGGTCTCTTCCCACGTTCATATAAAATGAAATCATTTCCTTCCTTTACAACATATCCTCTCTCCCTTAAATCTCTGTAGACCAAATATTTTATTTCAAAATCTGGAATAAATTTTAAAGAATAATCCATAAATTCTTTCAGATCTGCTTTCTTTCCATTTATTTCTACCTCTACTTTATCCTTCTCCAGTAAATAGCAAGTTTCAATTAAAGTGAGTTTAAGTTTCCCATTAAATTTCCCAAAGCAACCTTTATTATAGATTTTATTTGCTCCTTTTAAATCCCTTATAATGCCTTTATCTTCCAAAACTTCTACTTTAGTAACTGTCACCATTTTTCCTCTATATATTTAATTATTCCTTCAAAAACTCCCCTGCCATCGTTTCCCTCCCATCCTATATTCTGCCATTTATGAAAAGCCCTCTCCGGATGAGGCATCATTCCAAGCACATTGCCCTCATTATTGCATATTCCAGCTATGTTGGCATAAGAGCCATTGGGATTCCATGGATAGCCAGCTAAATTTCCATTTATGTCTACATATCTGAAAACAACCTGTTTTTCATTTACCTCTGCTGCATATTCCTCGTCTTTAAAAATCAGCTTTCCTTCCATATGAGCGCTGGGTATCAAACATATTTTTCCATCTGGAATATTTTTCGTAAGCTTGCATTTGCTTTTTTCATGTTTAATTAAGGTCTGCCGGCATTCAAATCTGTTTGAGTCATTTGTTGCCAGACAAGCTTCAGGCTCTTCACTTATTCCATTTAACGCTGGCAAAAAGCCCAATTCAATCAATACCTGAAAGCCATTACACACTCCAGCCATAACATAGCCGTCCTCGACAAATTTTTTGAGTTGTTTGAATAAATTTGCCTTGAGGCGGGCTGCAAATATTGCACCTGCTCTCACATAATCGCCGGCAGAAAAGCCACCTGGCAAAAAAATGCATTGATAGCTGAAGACATCTTTTTTCCCTTTTTCAAATTCTTTTAGATGGATGAACTCCGGCCCTACTCCTAACTGTTTAAAAGCGAGATAACTTTCATACTCGCAATTTGTTCCCTCCATCTGAAGAACAGCCACTTTTATCTCATCTCGCTGCACAGTGTTATAAGAAATTGTATATAAAAAGTTTAAATGAAATAAAGGACAATGCTATCCTCTTTTTAATCATTCTACATATTTGAATATCCATGCTTTGTAGTCCTGCTCATCTCTTACTCCAACTACTCCTGCATTTATTTCCAGCATCCCATCGTTATCGAAATCGCCAACACATGTCACAGCAAGCAAGCCATAAGTTTCATCTATGAGATACTCTTCTTCATAGCCAGAGCCATTCCATTCTAGTATATGCACTTTATCTGTGCCTACACATATCTCTGCCTTACCATCATTATCAACATCTCCAACATCAATTGCCTCTATGGTAGCTTCTTCACCATTCCATGTTTCATCAAATATTTTTTCGTAGTCGCTACCATTCCATCTGTATATGCATAGGCGAGGAGCCCAGAATGTTACATGTATCTCATTTATGCCATCTCCATTGCTATCTTTAGCCACGCATCCAAATACCTGATAATCAAATTCATCTATTACATGACTCACAAATTCGTTTCCATTCCATTTTAAGACAACCAAGTCTCTTCCATGTCCAACTATAACTTCATTTTTTCCATCATTATCAACATCCGCTATCCATGGGAAATAAATGGAATCATGGCCCCATTCTGCTTCCTTAACAAATTCGTTTCCATTCCATTTTATTGCTATCAATGATGCCTCATTTTCATATCCTCCTGTTACAATAACCTCATTTTCTCCGTCATTATCATAATCGCCAATAATGCAATCCAAAGTAGTTCCCCACTCATCTTTTCCAATTA
>Ga0180300_10001054_pt1 | contig 12633 bp, 15 predicted proteins | sample GuaBasSediGuay15_FD_121798 | JGI IMG/M metagenome (GOLD analysis project Ga0180300, IMG submission 121798) | Subseafloor sediment microbial communities from Guaymas Basin, Gulf of California, Mexico - Guay15, Core 4569-2, 21-24 cm | ecosystem: Environmental > Aquatic > Marine > Hydrothermal... | reverse complement strand
GGAGCCCTACCAGGGGAGGAACGAGAGGAGGTATAGAGTAAAGCTTAAGTCGCTTAGAAGATGAGTCATGCTCGCCGGCTTCGGGCAGGCCCAGGGTCACCAGCCAAGGTAACATCCTTCACGAGTGTAGTCACCGTAAGATTTAAATAGGAATAGTATGTCAAGTATGCTTTGCATGACTAATATGTTAAGGATGATTTGAATGACTGAGGTAGAAGAGGGCAAGTATATATACGGAATTGTAACTGTGGGAGAAAGAGGTCAGATAGTAATACCTAAAGAAGCGAGAGACCAATTTGACATTAAACCAGGGGACAAGCTTGTTGTCGCGGGCGATATAAAAAAGGGTATTGCCATTGTGAAAGCGGGCGTTATGAAAGAGCTTGCATTAAAAATCTTAGGAGCTGTCAGCGAAGAAGATAGAGAAACCGCAAAGAAGGAACTCAGAAGAAAGATTCATTCCAACGAATAAGGCGGAGAAAATGTCCATATATGATAGAGTACATTTCAGAATGATATCCTTCGTTCATGATACTCTCTATGGCCTATTTGTAAACCCCTACGGGCTTTTGAATGCAGCAGGACTCAAGTCCGGGCAGAAAGTGCTGGAGGTTGGCTGTGGTCCCGGCTTTTTTACAATTCCGGCAGCAAAAATAGTAGGAGAGAAAGGAAAAGTGTATACGCTAGATGTTAATCCAGTGGCAGTTGAGACTGTGCGACGTAAAATCAAGGAGAAGGATCTAAAGAACATTGAGGTTATACTCGCCGATGCTAGCGAAACAGGTTTACCGGACGAGAGCATTGATGTAGCCTTTCTCTTTGGTGTCGTCCACGCGTTGGGTGACGTGGATGCGGTTATATGGGAGATGCATCGTGTTCTAAAGGCAAAAGGAGTTTTATCTATTCAGAAGTCATGGTGGTCAGAAAAGAAACTGTTGGACGCTGTGACCAAGAACGGCTTGTTTTCCTTCAGAGAGAAAACCAGTAGAGTGTTTAAATTTGAAAAGAGTTAGAAAACATCGGCGTAGTAATTTCCAAAAATATATTCTGACGGCTTTACTGAAAGAGGGCTCGTTGAGTTTAAAAGAGTTGGGAGAAAGAACGTTTGCCTCTGTCTATCATTTTCACGGATTTAGGTATAGCCTACATGAGGAAGTGGAGAAACTATGGAAAAAACCGGAATTACCGTCGCAATAATTTCGGTGATAGTAACAATTAGTGTGATTGGTTACATTGTTACATTACCAAAGTCAACTTTAGAAGAACCTAATTGGATTGCTATCGTTGCGCTACTATTCTTGTATTGGATGCTTTTCATTAACTGGCATTCCAAACGTAAAAGAAAATAACTCTATCGCTTCGTGCAACCTGATAATGCAAAATCGAAGTTTCCCTTCCCTTGCAAAGGAGATTCCACGAAAAGAATCTCAAAATCTTATGCGCACAACAATAAGAATTTGAACCAAGGTTTAGATCTATTGCTCCACGCTAAAAAACGTGGATTATAAACGTATATGTGAACCTAACCCAGCACTTTGAAATCTATCTCTGATTAGAAATCTGGATTTGTGCAAAAAGCGAGGATTTAAACCGAGGTTTGAAGCTAACCCCCCCGCACCAAATCTACCCATAGAATGGGGCTGTTTTTCCGGTTTCCACCCGCTGCACTAATTAGTTTAATCCAAGATTTTTTTATGCTCGATTAGTCTGTCAGCAGGGAGTTGGCCTTGAGGCGAGTATGTTCATGAGGTTCCTCGCTCTTGGCGCGGTTCTCTTGTCCCTGATCCGTCGTTCTCCGTCTTAATCTTCTTGTTCCAAGGGGCCCTATCCAAGTAGAGAGAAGGTGAGGAAGAGAGGGAGCAGGGTGATCGAGACGATGTTCACCAGCTTTATCAGTATGTGTAGACTAGGCCCGGCTGTATCCTTGAGGGGGTCGCCGAAGGTGTCGCCTATGACGGCGCAGTGGTGGGCCTCTGTGTTCTTCCCGCCGAAGTTTCCATCCTCGATGAACTTCTTTGAGTTGTCGAAGATCGCGCCGGAGTTGAACATGAACGTGGCGAGGAGGGCCCCGACGATGGTCGTGGAGACGAGGAAGGCGGCGAGGAACCAGGGGCCTAGGACGATCCCCACGACGATGGGGGCTACCACCCCTATGAGGGGCGGGGCCACCATCTCCCTCAACGCGTTTTTGGTGGTTATGTCGACACAAGCGGCGTAATCGGGTTTTGCCCTCCCCTCCATGAGGCCTGGGATCTCCCTGAACTGCCTTCGCACCTCGTTCACAACCTGATTAGCCGTCTTGGCGACGGGCTTGATGGCGAAGGCCGTGAACAGGAAGGGGATGGCAGCCCCGATGAGGAGGGAGGCCATGGTCCTCGGGTCAGCGATGTTCAGGAACTCGGCGACCTGTGAGAAGTGGACGAAGGGGACCTCCTGATGCCTCGCCACCTCTACGAGTTAGGCGAAGAGGAGCAGGGAGCTGGTTAGGGCCGCCGCCGCCATGGAGTATCCCTTCGTGATCGCCTTTGTGATGTTTCCGGCGGCGTCAAGGGCCTCCGCCTCTCTCTCCACCTCGGCCCCTAGTCCAGCCATCTCAGCTATACCTCTGGCGTTGTCGGCTATGGGGCCGAAGGTATCCGTGGCCATGATCATCCCCTTGATCTCGGTGAGGCCGAGAGCCGCCGCCACGATCCCGTAGATCCCCGGAATGTCCCCGCCGAATATCTCGTATGCCGCTATTCTGACCGCGGCTATAATGAAGATGGGTATCGCAGCGGACTCCATCCCGTAGGCAAAGCCGTGCATCAGCCCGACCGCGGCGCCGCTGCAGTTCGCCTCTGCGGTTTTGTTGACTGGCGGCTTCGTTATCCCCGTGTAATGCTGGACGACGTAGGAGACGAGGAGTGCGGCCAAGAGGCCTAGGGAGAGGCAGTAGAAGAATCTGATGTCGTGCATGAGGTACTCGGCGGTGATATAGAAGCCTATGAAGGAAGCGACGCCCGCGGCCATCAGCGCTATGTTGAGGGAGGTTATGGGGTTCCTGCCCTCCCACTGCCTGACTGAGAAGAGGCCGATGAGGGTCGCAATATTGCCGATGGGCCTCGTTATGAGGGGGAACAGCACGGCAGCCCAGCCATAAGTGGGGACGAAGATCAACCCGACGATCATGGCCGCGACGAGGTTGTCGCTCCCGGACTCGAAGAGGTCCGCGCCCCTCCCCGCGCAGTCGCCAACGTTGTCGCCCACTAGATCAGCTATGACCGCGGCGTTTCTCGGGTCGTCCTCGGGGATTCCTGCCTCTATCTTGCCAACGAGGTCCGCCCCCACGTCAGCCGCCTTCGTGTATATGCCGCCCCGAGTACAAAGCCGAATGCGATCTGCCACTGGGGCCAGAAGATCAGCAAGAGGACCAAGCCCAACCCAACGATGAAATAAGAGATAGTCTGTAGCTCCCTCTTCAGGAAGGTCCGCGCCCCCTCTCGGATGAAGCCCGCGATCTCCCGCATCCTCTGATTACCCGGTGCTTCATTCTTGAGGAGGTTGTAAACAATGAATATGCATCCGAAAGCGGCGAGACCCGTTATTACAGGAATCCAGAGGAGACTCATCTCCAATCGTCAACCACCTTTCGAGTTCTCCGCGTGCTAACCCATCCCATTCTCTTACTCCTTAAAAAGGATACTACGCGTAAACCCCTGAACTATGCGATCTTGGCGTCATCTTGAACAGAAATGGGGTTCTAGGGGCGCCTGAAGGCCTCTGAGAGAGTCTCCCAGTCCTCGTCACTCAGCCTCCAGCTGATGGCCCCTGCGTTATCTTTCGCGTGTTCCCGTCTCGAAGACTTTGGTATGGCGATGACCTTCTCCTGAGATATAAGCCAGTTCAAGGAGACCTGCGCCTGGGTTCTCCCATATTTCTCCGCCAACGCGTCGAGGACGGAGTGTCCCGGCTTGGCGAGGCGTCCCTTCGCTAGGGGTGTGTAAGCGATGAGCATTACGTCGTTTTTCTCGCAGTAGGGAAGCAACCCTCTCCTAGGGGCCTGCTCCATCAGGCTGTATTTGACCTGGTCGGCGACGAGGCGGTGATCCCTGAGACCGGCTTGGGCTTCAGCGAGGAGGGATGCGGAGAAGTTACTGACGCCTATGAATCTGGTGTATCCCTCATCCACGCAATGCTCCAGCGCCCTCATTGTCTCCTGGAGGGGGACCTCAGGGTTCGGCCAGTGGACGAGGTAGAGGTCGACGTAATCGACGGCGAGGCGTTTCAGGCTCGCCTTAATCGATGAGATGAGGTCGTCGTATCTAAGGTGGGTTCTCCAGACCTTCGTGGTGATGAAGAGAGAGCGTCGGTCGTAGGGCTGTATGGCCTCGCCCACCAGCTCCTCGGCGTGGCCTGCCCCATAGTACTCCGCCGTGTCGATGTGGGTCAGACCGAGGTCGATGGCCGCCCTGATGGCGGCGATTTCCTCCCCATCCCTAGAGGTGTCCGCCGTCTGCCTCCAGCCCATCCTCCACGTCCCCAGGCCTAGCACGGGTATCCGGAAGCCGCCTGCAAGCTCTTTGTATTCCATGCTCGAATCAACATCCACTATTGGATCGAGGCTGAAGCCGATAGGATTTTCGAAAAGGGGCGCGTCGATCCTCCAGAGAGCCTTTATTAACTGTCGCCCTTCTATGGAAGGAGTATCTTGGTAAAGTATCATCTGAGGCGGTAGGACAAGGCGATAACCAACCCTGATGCCCTGAAGAGGGTGCTCCGGTCCGCACAGTATGTGACTTTGGCGATGTCTGTCGACGACCAGCCGTATCTGGTCTCCCTCAGCCACGGCTACGACGAAGACCGCAACTGCATCTACTTCCACTGCGCCCGTGAGGGGAAAAAGCTCGACTACCTCAGGGCGAACAACACCGTGTGGGGGCAGGCTCTGCTGGATCACGGCTACTCCGACGGCGAGTGCACCCATCTCTATGCATCCGTCCACTTCTCGGGCCGGGTGACCTTCATTGACGACCCTGACGAGAAGCGCCGCGCACTGGAGTGCATGATAAGGCAGCTCGACAGCAACCCGGAGTCGCTGATCGGGCGGATCACCCCCGAGCTCTTCGACCAGACCATGGTCGGCCGGATCGACATAGAGTACCTGAGCGGCAAAAAATCCAAAGAAGTGACGGTGTGAACCCGGCGTCCTTGGGCATGAGGCTTGGCTGAAACGAGGGCTTAAGGTTGAAGATGCGATTGTTCTCGTTCAGCTCCTCTTCGCGGTGGAGCGTTCTAGGAGCCGCTTCATAGCCTCCTCGTAGCGGGGGTACATCTCGTCGACGAAGGGCTCCGCTTTCCTGAACCACTCGGTTTTCTCCACCTCGGTCTCCGCGTATCCGTGGCCGTCACTTGTCTCAACGTAGTTCTTGATCCTGACTTTTAGCAGGGTTTTCACCTTCCGTCCTGTTTTGGCGATTTCCTCCTCGTATCCGTAGTCGGGCTTACCTATGACGGTGATGAGGTCGACGACGTTGACGCCGTTCTCCTCCAGCCGCTCTGTCACGTTCCTCAGGGTTCCGCCCGTGCTCGATATCGGCTCGACGAGGAGGAGGTTGCTCCCCCGGGGGATGTCGTTCGCGTACAGGTATGTCCTGCTGTAGCCCGTCGTTTTCACGATCTCGATCTGGGTCGGCGGCGTCCACCCCGTCACGTCGTCCACGTATCTGCGCTTGCCGATGATCGCCATGGGCAGGCGCGTTTTCAGAGAGAGGGAGGTGCATATGGGGATGGCAAGGGCCTCGATGGCGCCGATTACATCGACCCTGCCGATGTCGGTGATGGCCATGACGGCGAGGGCGCACTCGTCGAGGGTGCGCGGATGGTGGCGGAAGAGTCGCTCGCTCACCTCCTCGACTATGTAGTAATAATGGGGCACTCCGTCCACGACATGATAGGGCATGCCGTCTATGAGGTTGAAGCCCTCTAGGTCGGGGAACCGGCGGTCCTTGAACTCCACCGCCTTTTTCCTTAGCACCTCAACCCGCTCCAGCTCGCGCTGCAGCTTCTCCAGCAATCCTAACCCCCTTCGGGGAATCGTCTGTAAAACGATATAAGGCTTCTCGAGTTGAACTCGTCTGCCGTGTCCTTTATTACATGAAAAATCCTATGAGCCTTGATTTACGACTATTCGAATCTTGGGAGCAATCCTGTGTACATTTATAAATATGCGCTAGGACTATTGTCGATTCGAACCGTCTGAGGCGGAACAGGTTGAAGCTTCTCGAATGTGAGGCGAAGGAAGTCTTCAGGGAGTTCGGTATCTCGACGCCGGAGGGAGGCGTCGCCTCCTCGGCGGAGGAGGCTGAGAAGGTCGCTGCGCGCATCGGGGGCCCCGTTGCCGTCAAGGCTCAGCTCCCCGTCGGGGGGCGGGGGAAGGCCGGCGGCATCCTCTTCGCGGAGACACCCGCTGAGGCTGCGGAGGTCGCTGGGAGGCTCCTCGGCAGCAGGCTCAAGGGGGTGGAGGTGCGGAAGGTGTTGGTGGAGGAGAAGCTGGGCATCGAGGACGAGGTCTACATTGGCGTTGTCGTGGACAGGCGGAGCCGGTCTCACGTCGTGCTGGCGTCATCTGAGGGTGGCGTCGACATCGAGGAGGTTGCGGCCACGGCTCCGGAGAAGATCGTTAGGTTCGCGGTGGACCCGCTTCAGGGTCTTCGTCCCTACCATGCCCGCTGGGTCGCGAAGCAGGTGGGCTTCTCGGGGCGGAGGATGATGGAGCTGGCGGGACTTCTCCTCAAGCTCTACCGGGTCGCCGTCGAGATGGACGCCGAGCTGACGGAGATCAACCCCCTCGCGCTGACGGCGGAGGGCTTCGTGGCCGCCGACGCCCGCCTCAACGTTGATAACAACGCCCTGTTCAGGCACCCCGACCTGGAGGAGCGGTTCCGGGAGAGCGAGCTCGCCGAGCTGACGGAGAGGGAACAGGAAGCCCGGAGCCTCGGCCTCACCTACGTCGAGCTGGACGGGAACATAGGGATCATCGGCAACGGCGCAGGGCTGACCATGGCGACTCTCGATACCGTGACGCTCCACGGTGGCCGCCCTGGTGACTTCCTCGACCTCGGCGGCGGGGCTCCGCCCGACAGGATCGAGGCCGCCGTTGCCTTCGTCCTGTCTGACCCGAGGATCGACGCCCTCTTCGTCAACATCCTCGGCGGCATAACCCGGTGTGACGACACCGCCCGGGGGCTCATCGAGGCGAGGCGTCGGACGGGGTCCGAGAAGCCCATCGTCGTCCGGATGATGGGGACCAACGAGGAGGAGGGGAGGCGCCTCCTCAGGGAGGCCGGCATAGACACCCTCGACACCATGGAGGAAGCCGCCGAGAGGGTCGTCGCCCTCGCAGGGAGGCGTTGAGCATGGTCAGGTTCGTCGAGAAGGGAACGAAGGTCCTGGTCCAGGGGATCACGGGAACCCAAGGGCGGTTTCACACCAGGCTGATGCTCAACTACGGCACCGACATCGTCGCCGGCGTCACCCCGGGCAGGGGCGGCGAGGAGGTCGAGGGGGTCCCCGTCTACGACACGGTGGCCGAGGCCCAGCAGGAGCACAGCGTAGACGCGTCCATCATATTTGTCCCGGCTCCCTTCGCCCTGGACGCCGCGCTTGAGGCGGTGGAGGCGGGGCTCGACCCCGTCGTCGTCATCACCGAGAGCATACCCGTCAGGGACACCATCGAGCTGGTGGCGAGGGCGCGGCAGAAGGGGGTGACCATCGTGGGGCCGAACACCCCGGGCGTCATCAAGGCCGGCGAGTGCAAGCTGGGCATCATGCCCGCCCAAGTCTTCCGCCGGGGACCGGTCGGCGTCATCTCCCGGAGCGGCACCCTCTTCTATGAGATCGCCGCCCACATATCCCGCAGCGGCCTCGGCGAGTCCACCTGCGTCGGCCTAGGCGGGGACCCAGTGGTCGGCCTCGACTTCATCGACGTCCTCAAGTGGTTCGAGGAGGACCCCGAGACCGAGGCCGTCGCCCTCATCGGCGAGATCGGAGGGGATGCCGAGGAGAGGGCCGCCGAGTTCATCACCCAGGGCGGCTTCACCAAGCCCGTCGCCGCCTACATCGCAGGGAGGGCAGCCATCCCGGGGAAGCGGATGGGCCACGCCGGCGCCATCATCCAGGGGGCCTCAGGGACCGCGCAGAGCAAGATGGAGGCGCTGAGGGCCGCGGGGGTCGCCGTGGGCGAGCGGCCCGGCGACGTCGCGAAGGCCCTGCTGAAGCTGCTCGGCTAACCCGACGGCGGCGCGCCAGCGGCCTCCAGCAGCCCTAGGAGGTTCTCCAGCATCCTGTAGGTGAGGCCCCAGACGACCTCGCCGTTCACGAGAAAAGCGGGAACCTCTACGCCCTGGATGAGGGCGCTCCCCCTGGATCGTCGCAGATGTTCGAGGGAGACCCAGAAATGGGAGCAGAGCTCCTCGTTCAGCGTGATCTGGGGCGTCTCGTTGCAGAGGACCACGAAGGGGAGGACGCCGAGCTCAGGGGCGACGGAGGAGGTTGTGACGCTCAGCGTGCCGAGGAAGCGGCATCCGCGTAGTTCGATGCCGGTCTCCTCACGGGTCTCCCTGATCACGGTCTCACAGAGGTCCCTGTCCTCGGAGCGTCGCCGTCCGCCGGGAAACGCCATGTGGCCCGACCAGGGGTCGGAGGGGTTGGTCGCCCTCTTGACCAGCAGAACCTGGAGGCCCCGCCCCTCGCGCTTCAGCAGTATGGCCACGGCTGCTCCAGCGTCGGCGTCCTCAACCGGCTTCAGCACTCCTCGTAACTTCTCGACGGCATCCTCATGATCCAAGAACGACGCCCCACCATAAACACATAACCCCATGACGCTTTAATAATCTGATCCGGGTGCCGCACGCAGACAACGGCTCTCTCAGAGGCGCCCTTGGAAATTCTAGGGTTGATGGAACGCGATTAAGTTGAAAAGAAGAGATTATTTCTCCTGGTCCGGCTTAGTTTCTGCCTTTTTCACCGGCTCCTTGACGATGGGCTCCATGTCCTGGGCGATCTCGATCTTCTCGGTCAGCTCCTCGGCGCTCGACTTTATATCAGCCACCAGCCGGTTCAGGATGGTTGTCATGGAATCGAGTCGGGAGATGGTCTTCTCTATCATCGCCCACTCGATCACCTCCCCGATCCTCTTCCGCTCTATCTTGGATTTGAAGAAGACCCTGGCGACGATCACCCCGACCACGAACCCCACCACGCCCCCTATCAGGTAGTCCTCGAACAACTCTAGCATGACTGAGCCTCGAACCTCTGCATATCTGAACTCCATTAAATGTATTTTGATGATGGAAAAGGCAGCCAATTTACTGAAATATGTTGGTTAAACCACGCAGGATCGCCCCTTGTCGCGAGCCAGAGCAGTACCTCAGTCCTCAAGGACGCGCATCTTGCGCTTACCTTCGATGAAGGCGTCGAGGGTATCCCTCTTCGAGACGATTCCACGCAGCCTCCGCCGATCCTCCCGATCCACGACCGGCAGTATCTCGACGTCGTGGCGGTTCATCTTCTCAAGCACTGCGTAGGCCGTCTCATCTGGAAACGCAGTGACCAGATCGCCGATGAGCACGTCCTTCACTAGGATTTCCTCGGCCTTCTCAGGAGAGATATGGCTCAACTGTTTCAGCGTGATCAGGCCGACCAGCTTTCCGTCCTCGACGACGGGGAAACCTGTGTGCTTCGTCTCCCATATCATGAAGGAGACGACGGAGAGGGGGGCATCCTTTTTCACGCTTATGACCTCCTCTGCCGGCGTCATGATCTCCTCCACCTTGACCAGCTTCAATGGATTGACCGTGGTGTCGATCTCCACGCCCCGCCTTCTGAGTTTGAGGGTGTAGATGGACCCGCTCATGAGGATCGTTGACACGAAGTAGCTCGCCGCGCACGCGAGCATCAAGGGAGGGAGGAGATGGTAGTTGTCGGTCATCTCCGGCAGCATCACGATGCAGGTGAGCGGCGCCTTCGCCGCGCCCGCGAAGAGGGCGGACATGCCGACGAGGGCATACACATAGAACTGTTTCGACGCTGTCGGCACCCCGGAGAGAAGAGGGCCTAGAGCTACGCCGAACATAGCGCCCATGTAGAGCGAGGGAGCAAAGATCCCGCCGCTGCCGCCGGAACCCAGGGTCAACGAGGTGGCGAGGATCTTCGCAAATGCGAGGATGAGCAGCAGCCAAATGGGCTGCCCACCGGCTATGACTGTCTCTATCCCCTCATATCCCACGCCCAGAATACCGTATCTGACCAGGAACACGCCGATCGCCCCCGTCATCAGCCCCCCGATCGCCGGCTTCAGCTCCTCCCGCCCGGGAAGTCGCTCGAAGAGATCCTCGAATAGATAGAGGCACTTCGTCCACAGTATCGCGAGGAGGCCGAAGACCAGCCCCATGGGCACGAAGCAGGCCAGCTCCAGGGGGTTGCTAAGCGTGTATGCGGGGGTCTTGAACGCGGGCTGGAGACCGAAGGCCTCGCCGGTCACAGCGGCCCCCACAACCGACGCCAGAAAGACCGGAATGACATCGTAGGGCGCCACACCTCGATATATGACCTCAATGCCGAAGATGGCCCCGCCGAGAGGCGCCATGAAGGTCCCCGATATACCGGCGGCCAGGCCGCAGACGATCAACAGCTTGACGTAGGTCTCACTGAGTTTGAATGTCGACCCCAGGAAAGAGCCGACGGTGGACCCGATCTGCGCTATGGGCCCCTCGCGGCCGACGCTTCCCCCTGAGCCGATGGTGATGGAGGAGACGAGAATCTTGACCGCGGCGACCCGCGCCCTGATCCGGCCTCCCTGCCGGTGGACCGCGTCCATCACCTTGGGAACCCCGTGCCCCTTTGTCTCCGGGGCTATCATCTTTATGATCGGACCGACGATGAGACCTCCGAGAGCAGGGAGAAGCACGACGCCTAGGTTGTAACCGCCTATCATGAATGTTATGTGTGGCAGAATCATCCGGAAGAAAAGGTTGTTGAAGAGTTCAATCATTTTTCTGAACACAATTGCGCCTATCCCGCCCGTCACGCCGACGATTATGGCAAGTCCGTTGATTTTACACCAGATTTTAACTCCTTTTTTCAACATAATTCTTATATCCCCCTGGATTGCGGGGCTACAGCGATTATTTGAATTCTAAGCTAGATTCACAGGAATAAGGGTTCATAATCTCTGAGATAAGAACCTTTCGGATGGCATAAGTGAAAAAACGCCGATATGGTCATTAAAACATATTTAGAGGTAAAACAAAAGCGTGTTTGAGTGCCTTTACCCGACAACGGATTTTCCGAAAGGGTTTTAACTCGGGATGCCCATCCTAAATGGATTTAGCCTAGACTAAAAAGGGTGATTGTGTGAGCGGAGAGGGAGCCGAGAGGGTCGAGGCACAGAGGGCTTCTAATGATCTTCGGAGCCGACGGCAGGAGGAGATGGATCTCCTCAGGACGAGGATGGACAAGGTTCGGCATAAGATAGCAGTCATCAGCGGGAAGGGCGGGGTCGGCAAGACCCTTGTCACCGTCAACCTGGCCGTGGCCCTAGCGGTGAGGGGGCGGAACGGAAGGGTCGGTATCCTCGACGCGGACATCCATGGCCCCTGCGTCCCTAAGATGTTGGGGCTGAAAGGGAGCCGTTTGATGTCGGGGCCGCCGGGCGTCTTTCCGGCGCTGGGTCCTCTGAACATAAAAGTTGTCTCCATGGACTTCCTGCTCCCCAGTGACGACGCTCCTGTCATCTGGAGGGGGCCTCTGAAGATGGGGGCCATTCGCCAGTTCCTTTCCGAGATCGCGTGGGGTGACCTGGAGTATCTTCTCATCGACCTGCCGCCAGGGACCGGAGACGAGGCGCTGAGCGTGCTGCAGCTGCTGCCCGAGATGGACGGCGTCGTCATAGTCACCATTCCAAGCGAGGTCTCTCAGGATGTGGTGAAAAAGGCAGTCACCTTCGCCCGGAAGATGGAAGCCCCTGTCATCGGCATCGTCGAGAACATGAGCGGTCTCATCTGTCCCCATTGCGGCGAGAGGATCGATGTCTTCAGCAGCGGCGGTGGCGAAAAGATAGCGGCGGAGATGGAGGTTCCCTTTCTCGGCTCCATTCCCTTAGATCCTCGGATCTCCAAGGACTCAGATGCTGGCGTCCCCTTTATCGTGGAACATCGGGATTCGCCAGCCGCTAAGTCTTTCGATGCTATAGTCGAGAAGATCGAAAAGTTTGTTGAGAGGAGATAAGAGATGAAGGTTGCGGTATCATCCTCAGGCAGGGATCTGGAGAGCGCGGTCGATCCTCGGTTTGGGCGGTGTCCCTACTTCGTGATCGTCGACACGGAGACCATGAGCTTCGAGGCGGTCTCGAATGCCGGCGTAGGTGCCGCCCACGGCGCGGGCATACAGGCGGCGCAGCTAGTCGCATCCAGAGGGGTCGGCGTCGTGCTGACCGGCAACATGGGCCCCAACGCCTTCAGCGCCCTAGCCGCGGCCGGCGTTAAGGTGATGACTGGCGCCGCGGGCACCGTCAGAGACGCCGTGGAGAGCTTCAAGAGAGGCGAGCTCAGCGCGAGCAGCAGGCCCACGGTGGGGGGACACTTCGGCCTTGGAGGT
>Ga0180300_10001052_pt1 | contig 12642 bp, 11 predicted proteins | sample GuaBasSediGuay15_FD_121798 | JGI IMG/M metagenome (GOLD analysis project Ga0180300, IMG submission 121798) | Subseafloor sediment microbial communities from Guaymas Basin, Gulf of California, Mexico - Guay15, Core 4569-2, 21-24 cm | ecosystem: Environmental > Aquatic > Marine > Hydrothermal... | reverse complement strand
TCCTTCAATAAGAAGGGAGTGATCCCTTTTGGTATACAGAAAAGACATAGTACCTTTTTTATTGCTCTTACCAACCCTCGCATATTTGGTGCTCTTTCTTGGCTATCCGCTGGTGCAAACGTTTATACTGGCTTTCACCAGCGATAAGGGGGCATTGGGAAACTTCCAGCAACTCATGTCCACGGGGGAGTTTTGGAAAACGCTCAAGAATACCTTGCTCATCACCGGTGTGGTGGTACCATTACAACTGGTACTGGCGCTACTGTTGGCCCTCTTTGTGAACATGCGTTTTAAGGGATACACCATAGTGCTCTACATCATTTCCATTCCGTTAGCACTGAGCGACGTCTCTGCAGCGTTGATGAGCTACTCCATCTTTGCACCCATGGGTTATTTGAACAAATTCCTCCTGAATTTGGGATTCATCGAGCAACCCATTTACTTCTTCGGTTTCATGTTCCAAACTCGGGAATTCTGGGTGATAGTGCTCACGGAGGTTTGGCGCGCGACACCATTGGTTTTTGTGATTATATTGGCTGGACTTCAGGCTGTAAACAGGGAGTACTTAGAGGCTGCTGATATCTTTGGTTTTTCGGCGTGGCAGAAGTTCAGGAAGATAATTTTTCCAATTCTCAAACCATCCATACTTTCGGCTTTGCTGATCAGAACTCTTTTCGCTTTCCAGATCTTCGGCGTTGTCTGGCTCTTAGCGGGTAGGGACATCCCTATCCTTGCGGGCGAAGCTTTCTACTGGCAAACGGAGGTCAACAACGCTCATATGGCCAGCGCGTACGCATTGATCATCGCTCTGGTATCGCTTATCATAAGCTGGGCTTACATAACGTTTTTAAAACCCACGCAAGGAAGCACGGCTTGAGGAGATGGTGGCATGGCGAAAAAACTCTTGATTGGATTCATCGCTGTGATAGTCTCACTCTGGTTTTTGACACCGGTGGTTCTCATCGTGTTTGCCTCGCTCACCCCTTCGTCGGATTTCTACGACCCGCACAAACTCTTCCCGACCAAACTTACGTTAGATCATTTGTACAAGCTATTCGTGGTGCTCGATGGGTGGAGAGCGACACTCAACAGTCTCCAAGTGGCAGGTTTGTCCATAGGGTTGAGTTTCCTTGTGGGCTTGCCAGCGGGTTTTGCGCTGACTCGATACGTCTTCCCTGGAAAGAACGCATTCAGATTGTCCATACTCCTCACCCGTTCTTTCCCCATGATGATCATCGCGGTACCACTCGTGGTGTTGTACCTAAAGATAGGAATAAGTGATACATTGACAGGAGTGGCATTGGCTCATACTTCCATGATTCTGCCTTTCGTTGTGCTCATCACTTCCAGCATTCTCTCTGGTATCAGCGTCGAATATGAAGAAGCGGGTATGATCTTCGGGCTTTCGCGTTTCGGAGCGTTTCTGAAGATCACGCTTCCCCTGGCGCTCCCTGGCTTGGCTGCGTCTGCTATCTTCGCGTTCATCATGTCGTGGAATGAAGTCTTCATAGCTTCCGTGCTGACGCTGATCAACCGTACCCTACCTGCCCACATTTTGAACACAGCCATGACATCTCCGGATTACTTCAAATTTGCCGCTGGGACGGTTATGGCACTTCCAGCTATGGTATTCATTTTCTTCACTCGCAAGTACTTGATGAGTATGTGGGGTATATCCTTGAAATGAGAAAGGATTGGTGAATATGGCGCAGGTAATACTCGAAAATGTCAAGAAGTACTTTGGACAGGTGAAAGCGCTGGATGGGATTGATCTCATCGTGAAAGATCAGAAATTCGTGGTGCTTCTGGGACCGTCAGGATGTGGTAAAACCACACTCCTTCGCTGCGTTTCAGGACTTGAAAAGGTCACCAGCGGAAGGATATACTTTGATGGCCAGGATGTCACAGATCTCCCCCCAAGGAGCCGAAACGTCTCCATGGTCTTCCAAAGTTATGCAGTGTGGCCTCACATGAGGGTCTATGAAAACATCGCATATCCGATGAAGATAAAAAAGTACGACAGAGAGGAGATCGAAAATAAGGTAGAATGGGCAGCAAAGCTACTCAACATCCACGAATTACTCGATAGATACCCAGCACAGCTTTCAGGCGGCCAGCGTCAGCGTGTGGCAGTGGCACGTGCTATCGTTCTCGAACCAGCGGTGCTGCTTATGGACGAGCCACTTTCTAACCTTGACGCTCTTCTGCGAGTGATGATGAGGAGTGAACTCAAGAAACTACAGGAAAGGCTGGGTACCACCACCATTTACGTCACACACGATCAGGTAGAAGCCATGACCATGGGAGATATGATCGCCGTGATGAGCGCCGGAAAAATCCAGCAGTATGGGACACCAGAGGAGATATACCACAAACCGGCGAATCTTTTCGTGGCGGGGTTCATTGGCTCTCCTCGTATGAACTTTCTAGAGGTGGAGATTCAAAGAGGCAAAGGGGAAGTTTTCTTCATTTCCGAGTCAGTGAAGATAACCTGCCCTCTGAAACTTTCCGACAAACTCAGGGATTTTCCACAAAAGCGTGTTACGTTGGGTATGAGGCCCGAGCACATTCATCTTTCTCGTGTGGAATCGGGGTACCCATTGAGAGGGGAGGTGTACTTCTCCGAGCGTCTCGGCGCAGACACGATAGTTCATTTCAAAGTGGATGAAGAGAAGATCGTGGCAAAGATTCCCGGCGATGTGATACTCGAAGAAGGGGGGAGTGTGGAATTCTTCCTCGATCTTTCCAAAATCCATGTCTTCGATCCCAAGACAGGGAGGAGTTTGGTTTGAAACATATCGTTATCTGCCACACACATTGGGATAGAGAATGGTTCGCTCCCGTGAGTTTCACCCGTAGTCTTCTGCCGAATTTCTTTGAGAAGCTTTTCGAGTTGCTTGGAGAAGATCCGGATTACGAGTTCGTTTTTGACGGTCAAACGTTGATGCTGGATGATCTTACAGAGGCTCTGGGGAGCGAAGAGGAAACAAGATGCTTTATGGACAAACTAAGCGAGTTTTCCGCAAGACTTGGCGTAGGCCCATATTACGGTCAGATAGATTGGCGAATCGCAGAGGAAGCCGCTTTTCGAAATATCGAACTGGGATTAGAGAAAGCAAGGTATCTTGTTGGCAGGCCCATGAAAGTCGGTTGGCTCCTTGACAATTTCGGTTTCTCTTCCCAAGTACCTCAAATTCATAATTTTTTTGGTATTGACACAGTTTTTCTTTGGCGCGGAGTAGATTTTCCAGAAAGCCAGATTCCACAAACGGAATTTCTATGGAAATCGCCCGATGGAAGTCATCTTCTTGCGATCTTCGCACTGGACAGCTACAGGAATCTAATGCGCGTCTGTGATTTTCCAGAAGTGGCTCAACAGAGATTGGAGATGGTGAAGCGAAGGTTAGAGTCCTTCTCTCCCTCTAAGGTACTTCCCTTGTTCGATGGATACGATCTGGATCCAGAACCGGAAAATCCCGGCCGGCTGCTTGATGTGGAAACGAAGTTGCCTGAAGCTTTTGCAAGCCTTGTTCGCCAGTTTAAGCCCCCGCGTGTTGTGCTGGAAGGAGAGCTCAATTCAGGGAGGTTGGTGTGTGTCTTTCCTGGAACTCTGTCCACACGCCAACATTTAAAGGTGATGAACTGGACATGCGAGTGGGCTATAACGAAAGTTTTGGAACCCATCTCAGCTCTGGCAGCGTTGGTATCAAACCACCCTGTAGAATTCAAAGAAGAGTGGGAACTGGTGTTGCAAAATCTCATCCATGACAGCATGTGTGGAGTGAGTGTTGATGAAGTTCATAGGGAGATGGAAAGACGTTATACGTGGGTTCTCAACTCTTTGAGAGAAAAATTGAAAACACTTTCTTTGCAAGCTGGTTGTATCATGTCAGAAGGTATAACGGCTTTCAATACGAACCCATATAAATCGGAAGTCTCGTTTCTCGAAGGTGATACGCTGTGCACTTTCGTGGCTCCCGCAGGCTCCATCGCACCAGTGAAACTTGAACGCGAAGAGATCATTGAAAAACATGAGGAGCTCGACTTCTTCAGCTGGAACAACGACTATTTTGTTTTCAAGATTTGTGGTGGCATTTTAAAGATTGAACGTAACGGAAGAGAAGTCGAATTGACCCCGACGATCTTCCGTGATAACGGAGACACTTATTCCGCAGCCTTGAAAGAGGAGCTCCCATTAAAACATGTGCGAACAGAGCTCAGGTGGCAAACCGACAAGGCCGCGTCGTTGTATCTGGAATACGCGTCGGACTATGTGGATTTGCATGTCGATTTGTTATTCACTCGTCGGCCCATCGTGGAAATAAAAGCACACATCTCTGGCAGAAAAAGCGGTTATGCGCTGGTATTTGGTATGAAAACGGATATGCGTGATATGGAAATCGTTGCCGGAATGCCTTTTGACAGGGTGAAAAGACCAGAAGAAACGGTTTATTCCGAGCCGCCTGAACAGGTAAGACCGCTGCTTGTAGCAGCAAGGGAAGTAGGTGCGAATCGCATTTTTCCTTTTAAGGATCTGATAGGCCTACATGAAGGGCGCGAGTTTTTCGGCTTCTTTGCCAAGGGCGTTTACAGTTACCTTTCATTGCCAAGAGAGGGTATAGCACCGATACTCTTACGTTCTGTGGAATGGTTGTCCAAGAAAAGCGTTGAAGGCAGGATAGGAGATGCAGGTCCCGTTATGTATGTACCAGAGGCGCGGATGGAGCGGGACCTTACCTTGAACTTGGCGTTGTACCTTGGACCTTGCACTTCATTAGACCAATGGGCCGGCGTTTATTTGAATCCACCGATCCTCTTTGAGGTCGACAAAGCAAAAAGAAGGGAAAATACAGAGCAACGACTTTGCCTGTATAAAGGAGAAAACGTGGTCTTTTCGGCGATGATTCCCCTCTCTGATGGAATCTTTTGCCGGTTTTACAATCCCAACAGTGAATCTGGGAAGCTGGAATTTTCAGAGGATATCTCTGATGTTTGGGAGGTAACCCCTGAGGGCTTTGAGAAGAAAGTAGGAAAAAGAACTGTTGAAGTGCCAGCGAAGAAGATAAAAGCATTCAAACTGATTCTCACAGCTGTGAAAGGAGAACGTCCGAAGAATGTGAAAGTACTCTATCCTTTTATCTTCTGGGACATTGGAAAGGATAGGGCCGTGCCCGACCCCAACATAATGGAAGAGATGCGTGAACAGATGGCCAGATTGGAGCGAGAAGGGATGGATTTGCTGAGGCTTGGACAAACCAAAAACGGCTTAGAAAGATACGAGGTGCTGTTCAAAGCGTACAAGCGTTTGAGAGAAGCCTTGGAGCTCAAACTGTCGATTGCCCAAAATGAAGGGAAAAGTAAAGAGGAACGGATGGAAATTGCGAAGAAGCTCAACGAAATGAGAGTGAAACGTCGCTCGATAGAACTCATGCTTTCAGCCTTTCAACAAGACGGAGGTGATGACGATGAAAGCTCTTCCAGAAACGGTCAGTTCAGAGCTTGAAAAACTGAAGGGCGTCATCGAAGTCGTGGTGGGAATTCCAAGTTACAACAACGCGGGAACTATCGGTTATGTGGCGGAAACGGCAGCAGAAGGTCTGTTAAAGTATTTCAATGGAAAGGGAATGATTCTGAATTCGGATGGTGGTAGCACAGACGGAACAAAAGACGCCTTCACTTCCTCGCAAACTGATGGAATAGAGAAGCTGGCCTTCAATTACCGGGGTATTCCAGGTAAGGGAAGCGCTTTGAGGGCTTTGATGGAGGCAGCTGTGCTGCTGGAAGCGAAGGCTCTGGTCTTCCTCGATTCTGATCTTAAAAGTGTCCGCCCCTGGTGGGTGAAAAGACTGGCAACGCCTATCCTCGAGGGACGAGCTGCCTTCGTTACACCTTACTACAAGCGGCACAAGTACGACGGTACCATCACCAACCACATTTGTTATCCTCTAACGTCGGTACTTTATGGATACAAAGTCAGGCAACCTATCGGTGGTGACTTTGGTGTGAGTTACCACACGCTGCAAACGTATCTTTCAAAGTCTGAAGATGTCTGGGAAACGGATGTTGCAAGGTTTGGGATAGACATCTGGATGACGACGGTCGCCATTGTGGAGGGGGATAAACCGGTCTTCCAAGCCGCATTGGGTGCCAAAGTGCACGACGTCAAGGATCCCGGCAAGCATCTTGGTCCCATGTTCTCCCAGGTGGTGAGCACCCTATTTCTTCTCATGCAAGAATACGCAAATGTTTGGAAAAACAAGTGCAATACAATTGAAGATGTACCCATCTATGGGCCGTTAGAAGAAGTAGCGGTTGAGCCTGTAGTGGTAGACCGGGAAAATCTTAAAGAAAGAGCGAAGAAGGGAATAGAAACACATTGGTGGTTCATCGAACACCATCTCACTGATCTCAAAACGGAACTCGAAAGGACAAAAAAAGAGGGATCAGTGGACTCCAAAACGTGGACTAAGGTTCTTTACTCGTGTGCTTCGTTGTTTAGAGAAGAGAGTTCACGAAAGGATATCATCAATTTTCTCATACCAGTTTACTTCGCCAGAGTGGCTGCGTTTGTGGAAGAAACTGCATATCTTTCTGATGAAGAGGCGGAGCAGAAAATAGAGGAACAGTTGACGCTTTTTCGTGATCTTCGGGAATATCTCTACAAGAGGTGGGAAGGTTGATCTTAGAAAAACTCCAAGGTGTTTATGGAAGTCTTGGTGATTCGGAGAAACGCGTTGCTGACTATATCCTGGAGCGTCCGGATGATGTTATTCACTACAGTATAACTGAACTGGCACGGCACAGTGGTGCCAGCGAAGCCACAATATACAGGCTCTGCAGAAAACTCGACTTCGACGGATTCCAGCACTTCAAAATCGCCCTGGCTCGAGAATTGAGTGTTCCAAGGCAGAGTTTACTGGAGACCGAAGAAATCCAGGATCTTGAAAAGCTCGTGAGAACCATCTTCGATGAGAACCTTGAACTGATAAAAGGAACACTGGAGCTTTTGGACTTGAGTGCCGTTAAAGAAGCTGTAGATGTCATGCTCGATGCTCGCCGACTCGTCTTCTTCGGTGTGGGACGATCGAGTCCCATAGCGGAAGAAGGAGCTTTTCGTTTCATGCTCTTGGGCTTCGCATCCAACAGTTACAGCGATCCACACGCACAAGTGATGGTGGCATCGACGCTGACTTCCGAGGATGTGGTGGTGGGCATCAGTCACAGTGGAATGATCAGGGATATCGTGAAGTCCCTTCAGGTTGCGAGGGAAAGCGGTGCCAAGACCATAGCTATCACCTCAGGTATAGGTTCTCCCATGACGGAAGTAGCGGACATAATACTCTATTGCGCTGCTGGAAGGAAGCAATCGTCAGAGTTCCTGACGAACAGAGTGGGTGAGATGGTGGTGGTGGATATGCTCTACAAATGTGTCCTCTCTATGATAAGAGAGAAAGTTTTCCCACATTTCAACAATCTCAGCGAAATGCTGAAACCGAAGAGGTTTTGAACCATGAAAGTGATGTTGGTACATTACAGAGTTGGTGAAAATGATGGAGTCTCTTTGGAGATGGAGAAGTGGCGAAAGGTGCTTCAAAGAATGGGGCATCGTGTTACATACCTCGCAGGGAGCCTTGGGAATGAGGAAGGTTATGAGATACCCTCCATCCGCTACGACCATCATGAGAACGCCGTGATACACTCTTTGGCTTTTGAAAGGGGGGAACTACCAGAAAGGGAATTTATAAAGCGTTTCGCACAGTACAAAGAAACCATAAAAAGCGAAGTCGCGGAAGCTATACGAGATTTCGAAGTGGATTTGCTCATCATCAATAACATCTGGTCCTTGGCTCACAATTTGGCGGCTGGTGTTGCTTTTGCTGAGCTTGTGGAGTCGCTGAAGTTGAAAGTCGTAGCGCACCATCACGACTTTTACTGGGAACGCGATAGATACGCCAAATCTCAGTATCCCTTCGTGAAGAGTATCCTAGAGACGTACTTTCCTCCCCACAATCGATTTATCAAGCATGTTGTAATAAACCTTCCTGCCAGAGAAGAGTTGAGAAGAAGGGGCATCGACGCGAAGGTGATTCCTAACGTCTTCGACTTCGATCAACCCCCTTGGACCACAGATGAGTTCAACACGGACTTGAGGAAGACATTGGGGATATCCAACAACGACTTGGTATTCCTTCAAGCCACAAGGATCGTCCCGAGAAAAGCCATCGAGCTTTCCTTGGATTTCCTCTCCCTCTTCCAGCGAGAATGTTTGAGGGACCTTGCGGGTAAGACAATCTACAACGGACGGAAGGTGACGAAGAGTAGCAGAGCGATTCTGCTACTGGCGGGGCAACCTGAAGACCCTGATTACCTTTTCAAGCTGAAGAAGCACGGAGAAAAAGTGGGAACAACCATGGTGGAAGCGTTCCATCTCATTCAGTCCAGCCGCTCTACAAGCCCCAAGCGTTACAACCTTTGGGATGCCTACGCGGTTTCTGACGTTGTAATGTATCCCAGCATCATGGAGGGATGGGGCAACCAGTTCATAGAAGGTATCTTTTGCCGAAAACCTTTGGTGGTATTCGAGTACCCCGTTTTTGTCAGCGACATTCTGCCATTGGGGTTTTGGTACATCTCTCTTGGAAGAGAATACAGCACGGTCGAAGGTCTTGCATGCATCCAGTCAAAGGTCATGGAGCGGGCGGTTCGCAGCCTGTGCAAGGCGATGACAGACATGGAAAAAACGCGGGAAAAGTTGGAAAAAAACTTTCAAATAGGGAGAGAGTGTCTATCTTTAGTACGGTTGCACGAGCTGGTGAAAGATTTGTTAGAATAAGAACGGGGGATATTTGTGAAAGAAATCCATTTATCATCAAGGACTTTGCTCTATGGATATGGGCAACGACTCACCAAGGTCTTTTTCCTTGCAAAGGGCCAGCTTCGTGTAGAAATCGCGGGAAAAGTTTTTCACAAATCATCTGGAAGTGTGGGAGAGTGGGCCCTCTTTCAAATGTCCTCTTGTGAAATCGTGACAGCGGAAACAGACGTCGTGCTACACATGGTTGAAGTGCGAGAACTCTTCGAACATGCAGACGCTTTAACGATACTCGACATGTTGAAATCCTTGGAAGAAAGGTTGAAAACAGCTGACGGTGCTTTGCAAGAGATATTGGAAGATCTTTTGCACACACAACCACGAGAAGCATGTCATCAAACAAGTGTCGAACCTAGGTTTCGACTTCTCTCCTCGATCTTCGAGGACTATGTCAGGATGAAACGCCTCTTCTTCGAGAAAAATTATGATGAAGCCTTGGAGTTAGCGCAAAACTACGCAAGAGAATCTCTTCCCGAAGATCTTAAGTCAGAGTTCGTCGTGTGGCGGTTCATCTGCGAAGCTGCCAAAGATCCGGATCGGTTGGAGCACCTCTCCAAGCGGCTCAAGGCGCAAATCGATCCTGGGATCGAGCTGACATCACGACGTTATTTTGATTTTTTGGCACATGGTGGAGAGCTCGATCCAGTGTTGGAAGTCTTCGTCAAAGCAGGGTATCATCTGCCCGCGGGCACTTTGGTGATTAAAGAAGGTGAAGAAGCTAATATGCTCTTCATCACACTTCGGGGTTATCTTAAAACTTTCAGGAGATGCGAAGACGAGGTAGAATTCTTCCTATCTTTTATAAGACCAGGCGAACTCTTTGGTGAAGCAGCGATCACGGGACATAAGAGAGCAGCCAGTGTGTGCTCCATCACCCCTGTCGATGTCATCGCTTTAAAGCCAGAGAAGTTGGACAAAGAGATAGAGGACTATCCAACATTCGGGTTCAGTATTTTGGAAGGCGAACTCCGAAGGATCCAAAATACAGTACAATTGGTGAAAATATTCTCTAATGACAACCCGATAAAACGTGCAGAAGCTTTCATTAGGCTCTTTTCAGATGTCCTTGAAAAGGCCCAATTGAATGTTTCTAATTTGGCAGAGATCCTGTTTTCTGAAAAAGTTGGCCTTATAAACACACTGCGTTCCTTGGGGTTCGGTGTGGGTTCTGATGGAACCATAAAAGCCTCGCGAAATGGATAGCTTCACCACTTTGCATTCAGTGGCTTAACTGAACTCCCACCAAAAACATCGAAGACACTTTTGAAGGTTGTCTTAAAAATTGAACTTTCCAGAAGCCTTTTCACCTTCAAATATTAGTCCATGTTTTGGAAATATGTGGAGATGGTAATGGGCGATTTGCTTGAACAACGCATATTAGTTCGACCATAATATGAAGACATCGAACATAAGGCCATTGGGTTAATCACTAATAAATCTATGATACAATTTTTAAGACATCAATCAATAAATATGATGAATGATGAGGAGGTACACATTGATGTTAACCATCTTGGATGTTGTCCGAATCATTGGGGATCTTAGGGGAAAAATGTCAGCATTCGAAAGTGTCTTCATTTCAAAGTTAGAAGATGCAGAGGATTTTGAGAAGGTATTCAACCAGATATCCTCCTATTCAGGGCGAAAGATGAGAGAACAGCTAGCACTTGCCTACAAGGCCGTGCTTTTCCATTTGCTCAGCAAACTCGGGCTTAACTTCGAAGAGAACACCGGTGAAATCTGCTCGAAGCGCCTCAAACGTTGTACCACGTGCGCGATTCTCTATCCCTGGAATCAGCGAGTATTTTTGGGTAAAGAGTCTTCAGCTTCATTGGTCATTTCATCGAAACGCCTTGCAGGAAAAACCTTCAGCGCAACTCAACGAACTATTTCATGGAGGGGGCTGATCTCTGTTTTGAGACTAATGCGATACGGAATCAATGAGGAATTTCTGCACTCGGTCCTTTTAAATGACGATCTGGACAAAACGATCCATCTCATTGCACAACTTGTGTGGGATTTCGAGTCAAGAAGAATACCGTGGACCACAGAAGCGGCTCGTGAAACACTCAACCGTATCAAAAGTTGGAAAACACTGGAGGTTTTGAGATTCCTTGCAGAGCATGAAGGAGCCACGGTGGAAGAGATCAGACAGAACATGGAAGAACGTTTAGGACGAAAACTTCCCAACAAGGCAGTGGGGTCTTTGATAGGAGTTCTGTCAAGACTTTCGAGGGATCATGATTCCATCGTCAAAAAAGATGGCGAGCGTTACATATTGAACCCGGTGTTCAAGGAAGCTATTCGTCAAGCAAAGAAACGGCCCTGAAGCGTTCAGCATCTCCAAGGTGCAAGTAGCGACTTGTGGTTGTCAAACTGGAGTGACCAAGCAAATCTTGAACCACTCTCACGTTCACACCTTTTTGGAGTAGGTGAGTCGCGAAGGTGTGCCTGAAGACGTGAGGATGGATGCCGTCAGGTTTTATGCCGGCTGCCTTGCAGAGATTCCGCGTTAGTCTGTACACTGAAGATGTGTCTAATTTCTTGCCGTTAACAGAGAGAAAGAAATACCCGGGATCACCGTTCTTGATGAAAGCGTCTCGACTACGCAGATACGCTTCTATGGCTTCCCTTGCTCTTGAAGATAGCGGAACAAGCCTGTCCTTTCCACCTTTTCCCATGCGAACACTCAAGTACGCACCATTCCCCAACCAGACGTCTTCCAGCCTTAGATTACAAACCTCGGAGACTCGCAATCCTCCAAAGTACATGGATGCCAGCACAGCCTTGTTTCTCAGTGTTATGTGATCGTTTGCAGGAAGAGAGAAGATCTTGCTCACTTCCTCATGACTTAGAAAACGTGGCAAGCGTTTAAAAGAGCGGGGAAGATGGAGATGTGAGGGTATATGTATACCGAAGCCTTGTTGTACCAAGAAACGCAAGAAAGTTCTCACACTGGAAGCCACTCTGTGTATGGATGATACCGAAAGCCCCTGGAGTGAAAGCGCGTTCAGAAATTGCTGAACGTGGAGGGGAGTTATATCGGCGAAAGACAGGTTCCGTTCGCGACAGAAGTCTGCAAACTTTGAAAGATCGTTATGATAAGCTCGAACGGTGTGAGGGGATCTTCTAAGCACATTACGCAGATGGTCTTCGAATTCGCTGAGTAACTCCAAGTCACCTTTTTCAGCCAACACAAAGCCCTCCCCAAAAGATATGCACGATAATGTACCTTATCATGCATTCACTATTATACACCTCACTGCATAACCCGATGAAATATAAAAAAACACCCCCTTGTAGCTTTTCGTACCACTTCGGGGATGGTTCTTGGTAGTGTACAATAATTGCTGTAAAAACGGGAAAAGGCCCTGTATCCCTGTAGAATAAAAGAAACTCTCACACTAAAAGAGGGATACAGGACCATGAAAAAACATCTTCATCTTCCTGGAGAGATTATACTCCAGTTTCTCCAGGATAATGAAGAGAGAATGAGACAGATTCTGACATGGTTTCTAAACACCATCATGGAATACGAAGCACAATTTCAAGCCGGTGCGACGCATTACGAAAGAACCACCACAAGAAAAGCACACAGAAACGGTTACAGAAAGAGAACTCTCAAAACGAGATATGGAGCTTTGGAAGCCACGACCGAGGGAGTTTCCGTTCCAGACACAGGTGTTTGAAAGATACTCACGTGTAGAGAAAGCTTTGCAAAACGCTGTGGTCGAGTCCTACATACAGGGAGGATAAGGGAGGTAATAGAT
>Ga0180300_10001049_pt1 | contig 12665 bp, 8 predicted proteins | sample GuaBasSediGuay15_FD_121798 | JGI IMG/M metagenome (GOLD analysis project Ga0180300, IMG submission 121798) | Subseafloor sediment microbial communities from Guaymas Basin, Gulf of California, Mexico - Guay15, Core 4569-2, 21-24 cm | ecosystem: Environmental > Aquatic > Marine > Hydrothermal... | reverse complement strand
GTTATAGCTCTATCAAACCTTATTCACCCTTTTAGATTTCAACTATTTTTTGGATTTAATAATAAAATTATAGCAAAAATTGTAGGTTGTGGTCTTGGGTATGTAAAAAAGGTTTTAGAGAAATACTCAAAACGCAAAATAAATAATACACTTAGGTACAAAGTACTTAAGAGAGATTCTTTCTCGTGTGTCATATGTAATTCGAAAGCTAATCTTGAAGTCCACCACATAATTCCACCAAGCAAATTCGTTTTTCCCAAAAAAGCCGATAGATTGGGGAACTTAGTAACTTTGTGCAGGAAATGTTACCATATAATTCATGGTGGACATTTTGAGCAAGACTGTTTACCGTATAAAAACAAAGAAGAATTCTATGAGATCATTGAAAATCCTTTTTGGATGAAGTTATGGCTAGTAATTTGTAGTTTTTCCCTTGAAGAAAGAGATAAAATTTTCAGGGAGTTACATAGCAAATTTAAAAATGAGGAGGACTTTAGAAGAATAAAAATTAAAAGTTTATCTAGGCTTCATACATGACGGACACAATTGCAGAAAAGCTAAAAAATGAACTTGATAAAATTAGAGATCTATGATGGTTACTCACGTAAATTATAGGTTGCTTAGTCTAATTTTGCTAATTTGCTATGTTAAGCTTGTTTTTGCCAACATAGATACATTACAACCAGAATAACGAATTCGATAAAACGCAAAACAAGTCCAATGGAGATAATAGGCAGTAAAAGTATCCATCTAAAGCATCTCAGAGCGTTGCAGCAATAGAGGTAAATAGGCCCAATTGATTGACATAAAACGGTTTAATTGGAGCTTAATACCAAATTAAACCCCATAAAATCATCCGAAAATGTTAGGGCAAACCATGATATAGTTTAATGATTTAATAAAAACCATGAAAATCGAAGGAAATGTTAGCTACCATGAAAGCATAAACGAGATGTACGAAAAAGTAAAGAAAGATGGGATAACGAATATCGTTGACAGATTTAATGCACAAGAAAAAGGAAGATGTCCGTTTTGTACAAAAGGTTTGAGCTGTAAGCTCTGCTCAATGGGTCCATGTAGGATTTCAGAAAAGAATCCTTATGGAGCATGTGGAATTGATGCAGCAGGAATGACTGTAAGAAATTTTGTTCATTTGAACATGCTTGGGACGGAAGCTTACACATATCACGCAATTGAGGCTGCAAAGACGTTGAAAGCTACTGCTGAAGGAAAAACACCATACGAAATTAAAGATGTTGAGAAGTTAAAGTGGTTTGCTGCCCAATTGGGCATTAAAGGCGATGACGTTAAGGAGTTGGCAATAAAAGTTGCAGACTTTGTTATTGCCGATCTTAGCTCGGTTGGTAGAAGCAAGCTTGTGGAGATATTCTCTCCAGAAAAGAGAAAGGAAGTGTGGGAAAAACTTGGAATATTTCCTTCAGGTGTCTTCCAAGAATTACTTGTTGTTGGCTCTTCAAGCATGACAAATGTTGACACAAATTACGTTTCTTTGGCTAAGAAAAGCATGAGCATGGGTATTGCCACATGTATGGCTGCACAAATCGCTTTAGAGGTGATCCAAGACATTTTGTTTGGTACTCCAATGCCCCACGAAAGTTATGCAGATTTAGGCATTCTCGACCCAGAATACGTAAACATTGCAGTTGATGGGCATGAGCCATTTGTTGGAGCGGCATTAATAAAGCTGGCTGAGAGTGAAGAGGTGCAAAACAAAGCCAAAGAAGTAGGGGCAAAGGGTTTGAGGATAATTGGATTCATTGAAACTGGGCAGGAATTGATTCAACGTTTCGATTCACCTGTTTTTGCTGGGATAGTTGGAAATTGGATTGTCCAAGAATTTGCATTGGCTACTGGAGCTGTTGATGTGTTTGCTGCCGACATGAATTGCGCATTACCATCTTTGTCTGAGTACCAGCGCTATGGAGTTAAGATAGTTCCAGTAAGCAGACTTGTGAGATTGAGAGGTATAGATGAGGGATTGGACTATGAGCCTGAGAAAGTTGAGGAAATTGCCAAAGAATTAATTGATATGGCTATTGAGAATTTCAAGCAAAGAGATAAAACAAAGAGCTATAAGATCGATAAAAAGCAGAAAATAGTTGTTGGTTTCTCTCCAGAAGCAATATTGAATGCCTTAAATGGTGATTTGAATGTATTACTTGAGGCAATAAAGAGGAGAGACATTAAAGGTGTTGTGGCATTGGTAAGCTGCACAACGTTGAAGAATGGGCCTCATGACAACAATACTGTCACGATTGCTAAAGAGCTCATAAAAAAAGATATCCTGGTTCTATCGTTGGGTTGTGGAAATGCTGCACTGCAGGTTGCTGGCTTGACATCATTGGATGCAATAGAATTAGCTGGAGAGAAGCTTAAGATAGTGTGTAAAGCTTTAGGAATTCCACCAGTCTTAAGCTTTGGAACTTGTACGGATACCGGAAGGTGTGCTTATCTTGTAAAGTTGATTGCCGATGCTTTAAATGTGGACATACCACAATTACCAGTAGCAGTAACTGCCCCCGAATACATGGAACAGAAAGCAACAATCGATGCTGTGTTTGCGGTAGCTTATGGATTGACTACACATGTATCACCAATTCCACCAATAACTGGAAGTAGCGATGCAGTTAAACTGTTTACAGAGGATGTTGAGGCGTTGACAGGTGGAAAGGTAATCGTTGAGGAAGATCCAGTTAAAGCTGCTGAACTGCTTGAGAAAGTAATAGTTGATAAAAGGCAAAAATTGGGAATTTAAATTATTTTTAAAACTTTTATTTTGTTTTTTAATTTTTTGCTGTCTTGCAATTTAAAATGTTTTTGATGATCATCGTCTGTTTACTATCTACTGCTTAATCAGTAGATACGCTGAAATCAAAAACAACACAACACCAATTAACCCAGCAAACAGCATCGGAATTTGGTGAGTTGTTTTTACTAATTCTAAAATGTGCGGATAGACAACATAGATGGCGAAGGATATCAATGATATAGCGACGATCTGAAATATTAACGTGTCTCTGGCCTCAAACCCATCTTCATCAAGCGATTCAGCTTTTAAACAGGCATTCCACAGGAGTTGTGAAACTACAAATAGCCAAGTTAGTGTTAAGAAATGGTTGATATCTTGAGTTTTATAGGGGCTAAACATCGAATACAGATAGTCCGAAAGATCATAGAATTTGAAGAAATATAATGCGTCTAAAAACGAGTAAAAAACCTCTGAATTTGCCAAAACTCTTCCAAAACTGAAGGAAATTAAGATGGCAAAGAAAGAGAGCCCATAGGGGTTTCTACCCATTACCATCAAAACTATTGGTATAATAAATATTAGATAGTAAATGGGATATTGAATGAGAATTGCAAATGGTGAAGTCAAATAGGTTTGTAAAGTTAAAAATGCGGCAATTTCAGCCAGTATGACTGCCAAAACCATACCCAATATTTTGTACTTCATCTCAAAACCCTCATTAAAGTTTCCGATAACCTCCTTTCAATATCCCACTCCACAACGTCGATTCCTGCTACCCTTAATCGTGAGAGTGTTGATAGTCTTAGGCTGTCAATTATTTTTAATGTAAACTCATCTTCGTCTTGCCCATCTCCTCCATTAAGCATTTTTAAAGCTAATACTGTGACTGGCAATTTTTTCTTAGCCATCCGTGATGCCTTAATTGATGCCATTAAGGGTTTTGAATGTTCAACCCTCGTTATAAAGATCGACATGGGTTTGTAGAGCATCAAATATTTCTTACACCTCTCAACAGCAGAATTTAGTGCTTCTACCCTTTCAGCCACTTCAATCCTCATTAAATCACTGCTAATTTTCTTAAATTGCCTCCTTCCACTGTCTGGATAAATTAAATAGCCATACCCGACAACGTAAAAGCCAACCTTGTAATTTCTTGTTGTGAAGTAGTAGCATATTGAGTTTGCTGCCTCAATTGCTGCTTCAAAAAAGTTCTTTATTGTTGAGCCATGAAGCATATACTTGTTTGCATCCAAAAATATCCATATCGCCTTTTTTCCCTCCACCTCATACTGGTTGACCATTACTTTGTTTGTTCTGGCAGTGGCTTTCCAATTGATCAGCTTAACTGGGTCTCCAGCAACGTACTCCCTTATTTCTCTAAAATCTGTTCCAGGAACGCCAATTGTAGATATGTCTATTTCTGGATGAGGTGTTCTTGCTATGCCTCTAATAGTCTCTATTTTGACTATTTTCTGTATTCTATGCTTGACTTCCAATTCCAAATCCAAGTTGATTTCTTTTTTTGTTTTACTCGTTAAAAAAGCGTTTTCACATTCAAAGATTAACCTATCAAGCCTATATTTCCCTCTCTTGGTTGGAATTGCCTTATATCTAATTTCTATATTTGAAGAACCAATTAAAAATTTAACTATCGCATTCTTTCCATTAACCAACTCAAAGTGTTCTGGTAGTTCGTGCATCGCCTTAATAATTCCGAATCCTTTAACATTCGCAACAATTGTAACTTCAAAAGCCTCACCGACATGTTTTCCACCGTCAACACTGGAGTGAAAAATTTTAATGCTAAATGGAACGTTTGGAAAGAGTAAAATAAGTAAAGGAAATATTGAAACTGCTATAAGCTCAAAAGAAGTGAAGAGCAATCCCAATAGTAACAAAAAGAGTGAGGTCGTGATTAAAGAATATGAAGCTCTGCTAACCTTCATTTACCTCTCTCAACTTCTTTAGGAACTTCAATACTCCTCAAAACATCCTCTACAACATTCTCAGGCTTTTCTCCTTCAATAGCGTACTCAAAGTTGAGTATTATTCTGTGAGAGAGCGTATCTAAAGCTATCCTTTTAATGTCATCAGGAATTACAAAGTCTCTCCCATCCATCGCCGCCAAAGCCCTCGAAACTTTTAACAAAGCTAAACCACCTCTTGGGCTTGAGCCGATCTCAACAAGTTCGTGTTGCCTTGTAGCCCTAACCAACTCTGAAATGTACTTCAATATGCTGTCATCAACATAAATCTGCTCAACAAACATCTGCATTTCCCTAAATTCGCTAACACTCACAACTGGTTCGATGTCTTCTGTTGGATCATCTTTTTTCCACTCTATTCTCCTCCTCAAAATCTCCATTTCCTCATCCAAATCAGTAGGATACCCTGGAGACATCTTAAGCAAAAACCTGTCCATCTGAGCTTCTGGTAATGGATACGTGCCTTCCTGCTCAATTGGGTTTTGGGTGGCGATGACAAAGAAAGGTGGTTCCAAAAGGAACGTATCGCCCTCTATTGTTACCTGTTTTTCTTCCATCGCTTCAAGCAAGGCCGCCTGTGTTTTTGGTGGACTTCTGTTTATCTCATCTGCTAATAAAATGTTTGTGAAAATTGGTCCTTTTACAAACTCAAAGTTGTTGCCCCTCCAAATCTTCGTGCCCGTGATGTCAGCAGGTAATAAATCGGGAGTAAATTGAATTCTCTTATAGTCTGCACCGATCGTTTTGGCAAAAACCTTTGCGAGTAGAGTTTTTCCCAAGCCAGGATAGTCTTCAAACAGAATGTTTCCATTTGCCAAACAAGCTGCAAGCATCTTTTGGATTAATTCCTCATCACCAACGTAAACACTGCAAACTGCCTCGATTATTCTTTTACACCTATCTCTAAATTCATGCCAATCAACAAATCCATCAAATTCAGCCAATTCTAACACCCTCCGTTCTTAAATACTCCATAAACTCCTTCAAAACTTTTTCCCTCCTCTTTTTATTTTTTCTATCTATTCTTTTCATTTCCCACTTAAACGGCAATGCTGGGTACTTCTCATCCTCATAGCTCAAAATCAATGCTAAAGCCATAGCAACCTTCTCCTCACTCCACCCCAAATCAAACAAAAACCTCGACATCGTCGCTATAAACAGCGATTTTATGCCACTTTCTACGAACTCCTTTTTGGCATTCGATATTCTTTCAAAAAGCTCATCTCTGGTATATGATAGCTTTTGCCTGTGAACACTTACATATTCAGTTTCATCAATTTTTAATGAAGATTTTAATCCCGATGAAAGCTTTATGAAAGCTAATAAAATTGCAGTCCACTCGAGAAAGTTGACTAAACCCGTTCTTTCAAGAATTAATGGTCTTATGAAGATGTAGTATATAGACAACAAGAGTGTGAATGAGAGTAAAAATGCCCTTGATTTGCCTAACCAAACGGCAAATTCATTTGTTGAGAGGTTGGATAGGGTAGTTATTGCCAAAATAGCTAAGAAGGCGAGAAAGGCAATTCCTACTTCATCAGCCTTATCAAATGGGATTTTTGATATCAATTGGTAACCAAAGTAACCAGCAAGTATTAAGCCCATGCTTGTCACCAAAACTTGGTAGTGAGGTTTCATGGTTTTAGGCAACTCAACTCTTGCAACAGCTAAAGCCAACAACAAAAGGAGGAGGTCAAATTCAATGTTCTTGAATACAACAAAGAATAGGGGTTCGAAATTTGATAAGTTCGTTAATACAATTTTTAAAATGAAGTATAAGGCTAAAGCCATTGGTATTGGCTTAACAGACTTAGTGTATTTGTTAAAACTCAAAATAAAGTACGTCAAAAGCAGGAAATACACTATTGCTATCTCTTCAATCTTTATTACCAAAAATCTGTTAATAGGATAACCATAATAACTAATTGCAAAGTAAATTAGTGAAAATAAGATCGTAATGGCAATTATTCCAGAAAACCTACGCATTTATTTCACCTCTCAACTTTAAATAATCCACAAACACCTCAATAAAATCTTTCCTATTAAAGTCCGAATAGCCGTACTTTGATAACTCAAAATACCTCAACAATTTTCCATCACTCACGTTTGCCAATCTCATGATTTCTCTGGCAGTATAATCTTTCAAGTTGACCTTTTTCACTTTTTCAACATCTTTAACAAAGTTTGAGAATGTTTCTACTATCGCATCCCTGTAATTCATGATTTTTATTGTTATTTCCTTAGTTTCCTTTACTTTCCCTTCCACAACTCTCTCAACGCTGATTTTGTATTCGCCTTCCTCCTCAAACTTAAGTTTGATTTCCATTCCCTTCTCATGAAATGCTTTGGATTCGTTGTTGAGCTTAAACCTAACAAATCCATCCCCATTGTTTTTAATTTTTATAACAACCTCTTCATTAACATCCCACACAAGAGGTAGCTCTTCATGCTCCCTCTCAATCTCTATCTCAATAAAACTCCCAAATTTCATCCTTGTTACTATGAAGTATGCGACAATTGGTAGTATGGCTAAAAAAATCCAGTAGGGGAATGCATTTAATTCAACAACCTTTTTTGATGGCAGGTAATAATCACTGCCTACATATTCAATTGTGATTTTGTCAACATTATTGCCAATATTCAGAATTACACTACCATTCTTGAGTTGGTATGTTTTATTCATCGCCTTTATGAATCCACTAACAGGCTTTCCCTCATCATCCTTTACTGTAACAAAAACACTTCTATTTTGCTGAATATGAGCATCAATGAATGTTTTAGCTTTCAAATTAACATACACACTCGTTTTGTAGTCCATCTCTAAAATCGTTACATTTACTCTTTGCTTTCCCAAACTACCAGAAAGCTTGGTTTTGATTGCAAAGCTTCCATTGTTTACCTTTACAATTCCAATGTTTTCAAAATCCAAGGTTGTGTTGTTTAAGGGTTTGTTGTTGAAGTAAACATGCCCAACACAGTTCCATTCTTCATTTCTAACCGCTGTGTCATTTTCTAACTTGATTTCTACTTCTCCAGCTTCAACGGTTTTTTTGTAGGTTAGTGGCAAGATGTAATCTCTTCCTTCAAACTTGATTTCTATTTCGTGAAAACCCTTTTTGAAGTGTAATGGATAAATAAAGAATCCAGAATCGTTTGTTTTAATTCTCTTAACTCTCTTGTCCACCTTTATTATAACCTCCTCATCCACCAATGGTGTTCTATTATAATCAAACAGATATCCACGAATTGTGTAATCTAGTGGAATTTTGTCGGAAATTTTAACCAGTAATTCTGGTGGGCCATATATCTTAATCTTAGGATCACTCCAAGATGGCATGTACTTCAAACTACCAACAAAATGTGCGACAACGTTATATTCGCCAACAACATCGGGGATTGTTAAATTTCCTTCAAAATGACCGTTCTCAAAGTAGATCAAACCAAGCAAAATTCCATTTTCGCTCTTGTTTTTCTTCAAAAACACCTCAACAAATCCATTTTCTACTGGTATTCCATTAGTTGTAACAATACCTTCCACTGTAAAATTCTCGCCTTTCATTGCTATTTCGTCAACATAGGTAATTTTCGTCTTTGTAGGCAGTCTTTTTGTTGAAGAAGGTGTAGGATCAAATTCAACCCATCCTCCATCAAATTCCACCTCCGCCCACATGTGGGCTTGAGAGGCAAAGATTGTTTGATTCTGGCTTGTTGGTTTAGCTAGATATCCGATAACAACCCTCGATTGTAATCCAATTGACCTACAGAGAATCGTAAAGGCTGATGCAAAGTGCTTGCATATACCTTTTTTACCTTCAAACAAAAACCAGTAAACTGGATCGGTATTTCTTGGAATGTTGTATACAACAGAATACTCGTAATTCTCCTCTAAATACTTTTCAATCTCTTTAGCTTTTTCATAATCTGTGGTTGCGTTTTTGGTAACTTCTAAAGCTAAATCCCTGATTTTTGAGAGGTAAACTTCATCCATTTCTGTATTGAACGTGTTTTCTTTGTATTTTCCCAAAGCATCAATATCAACATCCCACGAAGTTGAGAATGCCTCATAGGGCTTTGATAAATTTTCTTTTATTAGAAAGGTGCCAGTATAGGCATTGTATCTTGCATTTGCCGTTACATAAGCGGTATCTTTTGAAACTGGGATATGTTTCACGAATTCAACTATGGGTGTAACTTTGTACTTTGTCACGTGACCGCTCGATTTTATGAAGGGTGTGTCGTCATACTTCACATCATCCTCGAACCATTCTCCTTTTTCATATTTGCTTGCTGTATAGAGGCGCATGTGATTCGTGTATCCATTCAACCCTTCAACAAAGTAAATTGGAACGTGTGGGGGGTTACTTTGGGTACTTAAATTTGATAAATCAGCTTTTGTGAGAGAAACGGGAACTTTGCTAACATGTACTGGCTCCTGAGTTTCCTTAAAAAACCCACCCCCTATAAAACCCTCTAAACCTGTTTTGCTAAAGCTTACAAATGCTAAGTTCAAAAGGAGAGATAAAGCAATAAGCATCAATATCAAGGCTAAAGCTTTTCTGAGTAACTCCATCAAATCTGCTGTGTTTATGTTTATTTTTATTTTACGGTTATGAGGAAATGAGTTTTGATAAATGTCCAAAGATGCAGAAAAGTAAAATAGTAAAATACTGAATAAAAGCTATAACCTACATCATTAGTGGTTCAAATGCCTAAATGTGAATATTGTGGTAAAGAGGTAACCCTTCCATTCAAATGTAGGTATTGTGGCGGTTATTTCTGTGAGGATTGTTATCTACCACCAAAACATGATTGTACTGGAATCGAATCTTGGAAAGCTACACCGCCACCTAGTGGCATAGAATGGACTAGACATAAAACAATAGAACTTGAACCTAAACCAAAAGAAAAACCAATTGAAATACAAATTGAAGAAGAACAGATGTCTGAAGATGAGAAACAACTATACTTATCTCTAAGAAAGAAATTTTGCTATGAGTGCGGGAAACCATTGTCTGATGAACCCACATTTATATGTTCTCAATGTAATCTCTCTTTTTGTAATGAGCACAGAATTCATCACGATTGTATTGGCTATGAAAAGATTAAGATTCTCCCATTAGGAATTAAATTTGAGGATATAAAACGAGTTTGTCATTTCTGTGGAAGAATAGGCGAAGTTTACACCTGCTCGTTTTGTGGAGATCAATTCTGTTCTGAGCATAAGTTCCCAGATGATCACAGATGTAAGGCTGGTAGTTCTAAAGAAGCATATATAGATCATGGCGTTATAACATATATCTCAAAAAAGGGTAAGAAAAAAGAATCGCCCATCATTCCTGAACATAAGGAGAGCATATATAAAAACCAGAAAGAAAGAAAATCTAAATTGCCTATTTGGTTAATTGTGCTCGTAATGGTATTGGGATTGGCGTATGCAACCAGCCAAGGCTATATTTCTATCCCCACACTTCAACAAACTCCCATCAGCACTCCTAATCTTGCTGAGAAAATAGTTATCTCTTTAAAGGATTATTACTTCTTTTCAAGTAAAGAAATCAGTGGTGTTAGATTTGCTTTGATTTTTAAAAACGAGAACAGTATACCAGTTAAAATAATAATAGTTGATAGCAGAACTGCAAGCGGTTTGGGAATGTTGAGTACTGAAGGAGGAATGAAAGAGTCGATTGATGAGTTCACAATTAACTCCAGTAGAGTGGTTTCGAGGGAATATTTTATCCCTAAAGCCAAACTAGATGAAATAAAGCAAGATAAGTTATCAATGAAGTTAAAGATTATGTCAAATGGAATTTCTCAAACAAAAGATGTAGTTGTATGGTTTAGGGAATCTGGCAAATTAATTGAAGGGGCTTCAAAAGAATCTGATACGGTTACAGGAATTAATATTTCAGTCCCGTTAGGCGGTGGAATTAAGATTATTGAAGAATCGCTTAAAAAGGCTAAAGAAATTGTTTCATCTATACAGGAGGAATTAATCAAAGAGAACAGCACAATTGAAGATTCTAAAAAAGCTATTGATAAGATAAACGAGATCAGAAAAAGTTATGGAAGAAATCCAATAAACTTCGACAAAAGAGCTTATAATCTAGCATTAGCAAGAGCAAAAGATATGGTTGAAAATGAGTATTTCGATCACGTCAATCCAAAAACTGGTGAATGTGCAGTTAGTATTAGATTCAAATATGGGTTTAATTCTAATGAATACGTAGCGGAGAACATATTTGGGAAGTTTTACGGTTCCAGCTATAAAGATTATGCCAGTTATTCATCTGGTATTGAGGAGGAGGCAATTGAGAGTTGGATGACGAGTAGGGGACATAGATATAATTTGCTGTTTCCAAATCATTATGCTGGAGCTATGGCATGTTATCATTCGGCTTGTGTGTTTATTGGTGTGAATCATGATTATTTCTCAGATAGATGTACAACAGGGGCTGAGGGGTTATCATTCTGGGAAAATGCACCAAAACAACCTTATGAGGTATAAACTAACCAAAGATTAGACTTCTACCCAGTCAATGACATTCCAGAAAATTGCTATACTGTTTTCATTTACTTCGGTCTCAAGAAAATCTGAATTTAGAAAATTTTTTAGCTTACCTTCAATTGTTGAACCATTCTTCAACCCTACTGAGATTTTGGGGAATTGTTCTTTAAATTCGTTCAATTTCTCTTTTGCAACCACATTAAGAATATCATTTTCTTTCTGAGGAATCATTACAAACAATACTAAAACAAGGATTATGAAAACCACAACTGTGGTTTGTAACAGAACATAGCTCTTATCAAATTTAAAGAGCAAATACAAGCTTGCTGAAGACAGAAATATCGTCAAAGCGATTCCATACAATACTGCGGAAATCAAATAGGCAATTTTAATCGAGACTTGCTTTGTGGGTAAGAAAATTAAAATTATCGAAAAAATAATGACAGCGAGACCAAACAGTAGCAACCCCACAAAGAAAATTATAATTAACAATGAGAAAGGTTCAAATTTGAATCCCATTACTGTGTAGCCCAACAGAAAAACCAAAAACATTGCTAAACTTATCGCAAAGAGAGTGTATTTCCTTTTAGGGCGAAATTCTTGATTGATATCTTTGTAAAATTCCTTTATTCCATCATTTAGTTTTAAAATTTTCATTAAGGCGTTTCTTTTCAGTTTTCTTTCCCAAACCTCCTTAAATAAGCCGAAATAGAGACCTATTGCTGCTAATAATAACGAGCCTAGATCTCTCACAAGTGGAAAGTAATCTACTAAATCTTACATGAATAAAATCAGTAAAACAATCAAAAATTTTTCGCTTAAGCTAAATTTTCATCGCAAATACAAGTTCATAACCTTGCAAGGGTTTATTTGATTTTAACATTAAAATATCTAAATATCCTTGAGTAGTCATATGTTAATGGCAAAAATTCCCAAAGTTATCTATGATCTAAAAAATAATTAAAAATAATAAAAACTAATTCATGCCGTGCAAGATCCATTCCCAGCATATACCTGAGCCAGCGTTTCCGGCACGGGCTTTAGTGACCGCGGACTGAACGGGTCGTTGCCTTCCCGCTTACATCCCGGTCCTATCAAACGGGTCTTCTACCCGCGCCCTTAAGGGAGGCTCTTTTCGGGGGCGGTTTCAGGCTTAGATGCTTTCAGCCTTTAACCGCATGGCGCGTAGCTGCCCGGCAGTGCCCTGCCGGACAACCGGTCAACCAGTGGCGCCGGAGGCTCGTTCCTCTCGTACTAGAACCTCCTTCCCCACAGCCTCCCGGACACCCCCGTTAGATAGCAACCGACCTGTCTCACGACGGTCTAAACCCAGCTCACGATCCCCTTTAATAGGCGAACAACCTCACCCTTGGCCGCTGCTGCACGGCCAGGATGGGGAGAGCCG
>Ga0180300_10001045_pt1 | contig 12668 bp, 14 predicted proteins | sample GuaBasSediGuay15_FD_121798 | JGI IMG/M metagenome (GOLD analysis project Ga0180300, IMG submission 121798) | Subseafloor sediment microbial communities from Guaymas Basin, Gulf of California, Mexico - Guay15, Core 4569-2, 21-24 cm | ecosystem: Environmental > Aquatic > Marine > Hydrothermal... | reverse complement strand
TGTTACAATGTTACATTACTATAAAAGTTTATCTACGAACTTATCTTAGCTACTTGTAGATAACGCTGATCTTCTATCTGCCGATGGTTATTGTCAATTTATACCCGCAAACTTTATTATGCTTGCTCCTCCTTTTGCTCCTAGCGATCTTGCTATAGGTTCGCATTTTGCTACGAGAAAATAGGCTATTGGCTTTTTTATGATATTTGTGTATTCTGTTAGCGCTTCGTAGTTTGCTAATCCTTTTGCTATAATGAGATCTGCTTTCTCTAATTTTTCTAAGAATTCTTTTGAACATTCTTCCAATATTATTCCTGCAGCGTCGCTTCCCGTAGTAATTATTTCGTCGGCAACTTTATCTATGCCTGCTTTTAAAGCGTCTTCTAGCATTACGTCGTTTTGGAATGTTCCACTTTTAACTACGAATGTTACCTTTGTTCCATAGCCTTTTAGTTCTTTTATCAATATTTTATCGAAGAATATTTCTCCGGAGTTATCTGCAAGGTAGAGAATGTTTTTTGAGTTTTTTACTTGTTGCAGTAATTTTTCTGTGTCATCTATGTATGGTTCTTCATGTAAAAGGCGTTCTATTAGTTCTTTTTCTTTAAATGCGTGTCCTGCAACTCCAGGGTCTATAGTGTTGCTAAGTGTTGCTACTATGCATGTTCTTCTAAATCGTTCAATGGGGTCTTTCAATTTCTCTAGTTCTGGTTCTATTTTTGCTGAAAGTTTCTCCGCTATACTATTTGTTTTCTCTTTGTACTCTTTGTAAGGATCCTCGCAGTTGGTTACTTTCTTTACGTATCTAAAGGCATAAGTTGCTATTTGATTGATAGGTAAATTTTTCTCTATTCCGTCAATTAACTGTTTGAGTATATTAGATTGCGCTTTTAGAGTCTTTTCTTTATCTTTAAGTAGAGTTGACAGTTCTTTTGTTCTCACCTTTATTTGACATATAATGCATTCAGGCTCCAGTTTCAAATTTTATTCCTCACTTTTAGTTTATTTAAGTAAAACAACATTCTAGCTTAGAATCCTCCTTATTTCGAAGAATTGCATCACAATATTTTGTAATGAGCTTTTAAAGATTATTTTTAAAAGGGTTTATAAATTTGAAGAAACATGTAATATTAGGGTGGGACTTATGGGTATGGGACTTATAGTTCCCAGATCAGAAGTTGAAAAACTGCGGGAAGTAACTGGTTGGATACTTATTTATGGGCGGAGAAAAACCGGAAAAACTTTTCTTGTCAGAAAATTTCTAAGATATGATTCTTATTATTTTATTTCTAGGTCTTTGGAAGTGTTTTCATATAATAAAGATCTCGAACTGCTTTCATACGATATTTTCTTTGATAGGATAAAAAGGGAAATAGAAGAGAGAAAAACTATAGTCATCGATGAGTTTCAGAGATTGCCACAAAGCTTCTTGGACTTCCTTCATTTCTCAAAAAGTTTTGCTAAATCTCAAATAATATTAGTGGGCTCAAGCTTAAGTTTCGTTAATAAGATCTTAGGCACGGAAAGCCCTTTGTTAGGTATCGTATACCCCTTTAGATTAGGGTTGATAAAACCTAGAGATATTATTTTTTCCCTTTCAAAATACTATAGTGACAAAGAATGTTTACTGTTATCTATGTTTGCACGAGATCCCGTTGTCCTTGAGGCATTAACTCCAAATGATAACTTGGAATCTTTTCTTAGGAGGGTGATTCCAAAGATTAGAGTTGTTGTTAGGTCGTTGATAGGTGAAATCTTCACTGAGGAAGAAAGAGAATTGACAAAGCGATATGAAGCGATAATTAAAGCAGTTGCCGCAGGTAACAAAAAACCGTCAGAGGTAGCTAGTTTTATTTCAGGAATGCTTGGTGAGCATCTAAAATCTCAAGATGTTAAAAAATATTTGAAAAATCTTGTAGAAATGAATTTACTTAAGAGGATTAAAATTTTCAGGAAAAAAGCTTACTTTTATTTTATAGATTCGCCAATAATAGACCTTTACTATTATCTAGATTTAAAAACAGGTTTCTCCGAGCTAGATATTCCAATTGACATATTAATTTCAAAGGCTATGGGTAAAGTACCTTTCTATTATGAAAACTTCGTTGTAGAACTTCTTGCAGAAATTTATGGCTGTGAATTAGAAAAAAGTTTCTCCCCAGAAATAGATGGAATATTAACAAGAGGAAAACAGATAGAAGCTGTCGTAGAGGTGAAAATGGGAAATATCACTACAAAAGAAGTTAACAACTTTTTAAGAAAAGTTGAAGACTTTGATTGTAGGAAAATAGTTATTGCAGAAAATACATTCAAAGATAAACGAGTAGAAAGCATGACAGCAGAACAATTAGTGGAAAAAGCTAAAGAAAAGAAACAGAAATCTTAAACCACTCCAACAATATCTCTTAGCAGTCCATCTAGGAACATTTTATCACACATTATATTAATCACGAACATAACCTATTATGACACGTTTGATGTTCCTTTTAGTATTTAACATCATAGCAACTAGTTTTGTTCTGTTTAATACAAAGTACAAATAAAAATATAAGATTGCAAAAACTACTTTCTTGTTTTTGATAAACCGAAATATCTTTTTAGAGATTCAATGTTCAAGTATAGGTGGATTATCCCAAATCCTATTAGTAGGATGCTTGTAACAGTATGCCACTGTGCCCAAGCACTCCTAGCTATTCCTAGAAATGCTGAATCTTCTAGTTTACCAGGTGTCAGAAGTAAAGCTATGCCTGTTAAACCACTGGCGATACCTAAGAAAAAGTAGACTCAGAGAGGTTATTCTCCTAATTAATGGAAACTTCTTTCGACTGCTGAATTGTAGGGCGACGATCACTACTATTGCTAAAACGATAACAGTTATCAAGAGAATTTTAAAGTTAGTCGATGCTTGTCTTGCAAATCCATATTGTCCTAAAATTTTAACCTGCATAGTTTCCCCCCACATAGAGCGTAGAAGTGCTAATAAAATTGATAAGTAACACACATTTCATACTGTGAAATTTTAAATGTTACCCTCAACGTTCTATTGACTTAGATTTCCTAGGTTAATAATGTTTTTAGTTCTTGAAATGAATGTATAATAAAGTCTGGCTTCACTTTTACTGTTTTCAATCTTTGTTTTTGAGGATCAAACAGTATGATTTTCATTTTTGCTGCTTTTGCTGCAAGTATATCGTATTCTGTGTCTCCCACTACAATACATTCTTCGTTTTTCATATCTAAGCGTCTTGCAGCTTCTAAAAATACGTCGGGACTTGGCTTTCCTTCTTTAACATCATCTGCTGCAACACAAGTATCAAAGTATTTTTCAATGCTAAACATTTGAAGTATTTCTTTCGCTTTATCCGAAGTTAGTGAAGTGGCCGTTGCAAGTTTGAATCCTCTATTTTTTAAATATTCTAGTGTTTCTTTGACCTTAGGGTACAGTTTTACTCTTTTAGCATAGATTTTCCTCTGATTTTCCTCCCACTTCCCCAAAATTTCTTTAATTTGCTGTGGATCAGACACTTTTAGAAGTTGTTTTACAATTTCTTTCCCAGGTATCCCAATTAGCTTCTTCACATCTTTGCTCTCAATATTGTATCCCATTTCTTTTGCAGCTTCAACTAGCGATTCAGCTATTACATCTAACGAATCTATTAATGTACCATCAATATCAAATATAACAGCTCTAACTTTCAATTTCACCACATCACTATCGATTTCAAACTAAATAGTCGACACTATTTTGGCAGTACAAAATATACTGTGATGTTATTTCACGGTTTTAAGGTAGAGTTCCGTATATTTTCTTGAATTTCCCACGTTTAAGAAAAGATAACGTTTAGAGACGGCTTCAACGAGCATTCCATCTGCAACATACCGCTTAACTATCGCGCTTGAATCCAAATAAACGCTCTTCACGTCCATTTCGCATCTCCCTCACAACCTGACCAGCTGACGTATCAATTGATGGCCTCCTCTCTACAATTTCACAGGAAGAAGGAAAAGCATCAGATATACCCATTAACTTAACAAACTCCATCATTAACCCGATAGGATCCATGATTTTAATGGATTCTTCAATAGCTTCACTTAGCTCCTTATAACTTCCATATCCTTTGGAATACGAATTCCTTAAACCTATCCCATAACCCTTCATTTACAACGATGGTTATCTTAATGGGGCACATTACACTTCACTCTCTTAAGGTTATCCTTACCAGATTATAACCTTCTTTGAATATTATTAAAATCAGTTTCAACATGTTGTTAACTCTAACCAACTAAGCACGGTCGACTCCAATTGCAGCAAAAATTTCATGAAACACTTAACATAATAGTTAATTCAACGTAATAAACAAGCTAAATTAAGGTAATGTGATGTAAAATGAGTAACAAGTTTGTTGTAGGTGTTGATTTGGGTGCTACTTGGGTTAGGGTTGCGTTAAGCGATGAAAATGGGAACATTTTGGGGAAACTGTCTGAAAAGACTTACAGAGGGGAAAACGGGGAGAAAATAAGTGAGCAAATTTTGAATATGATTTTCAAACTGATTGAAAAGACTGGAGTTACGAGTATTTCTGCTGTCGGTATAGGTTCCATTGGCCCATTAGATATGAGGAAAGGAGTTATTGTTAAGCCTGCCAATTTACCTTTCGAAAACGTTCCTTTAGTTGAACCTATTTCCTCTAAGCTAAATGTTCCAGTTTATCTTGTTAATGATTGTACTGCTGCAGTTATCGGTGAACATAGATTTGGTGCAGGTAAGGGAGTAAACAATCTTGTTTACGTGACATTGAGCACGGGGATAGGCGGGGGCGCTTATGTCGATGGTCATTTGCTACTTGGTAAAGACGGTAATGCTGTTGAAATAGGCCACATAGTAATTGATTTCGAAGGCCGCTTAAAATGTGGCTGTGGAAAGCGTGGCCATTGGGAGGCGTATTGCTCGGGAGCAAATATCCCAAACTTTGCTAAGCTAATGTTAAATGAGATGGATAAAAGAAAAATAGAAGAGAGCTTACTTTTCAAGTTGATAAGAGGCGATTTATCTGGTTTAACTACGGAGGTTATTTTTAGAGCGGCTAATGAAGGTGATGAAATATCTTTGCGTATTGTTAGAGAAATTGGTAAGTTGAATGCTATCGGCTTTGCTAACATTGTAAATGTCTACGATCCTTCGCTAATTACTGTAGGCGGATCCATTGCCCTAAATAACCCCAAATTAGTTCTTGAACCTATAAGAAAACACCTTGGAAACTACACAGTTAATAAGGTACCTAAAATAGTGCTTACTCCGTTAGGTAGTGATATTGTTCTTTACGGGGCCGTAGCTTTGGCGTTGAATCCCTCTCAAATACAGTTAAAATAACAGGAAATTTTATTGCAAAAATAGAGAGAGTTAATCTTTTGGTTCGACTACGTATTCGCAAAATTTGTCTCCTCTGAGTATGTGCTTAGTTAGTTTGAATTTAAGTTTAGGGTTCAGTGCTTCCACTATTCCTCTGTCTAACTCTAGGAGGATATCGCATACTTCTGGTGGTGTGTTTAAGTTTTTAAAACGTATTCCATGGGGGCAGTCAAAAATCTGTAGGACGTATTTTTCTTCGCTGAGTTCCACGACTTTATGTTTTATGTCAAATGAATCTAATGCTGCTTTTACTATGATGTGGTACCCTTTCGCATTCATGTCCTTGATTTTTAAACGTTTAGCTTCCTGTTCACCTAGTTCTTTCCCTCTTTCAAAAAATATTTTCTTTAGTGTTTCAATAGCTTCCTGACCATACTTTTCCTTTATAGTTTTAATTGACAGTCCATACAATAATGTGTATAAGTCTAGGGCATAACTCACCTTTTCACTCAATTTGCTCACCTCTTTACATCATTAAGCAACATCTATACCTAAAGCTTGAGCCAGCAATGTTATTAGGCTTTTAAGTTCAACATTTACACCATACTCAGATTTTACTAGTCTAAATTGACTTAAACACTGAGGACACTCCGTAACAATAACATCCGCAACATCTTTTGCTTCTTCCAGCCTTAATTTACCTATTTTCTTAGAGAAATCTTCATAAAGTATAGGTGTTATAGCTCCAGACCCGGACCCGCAGCAAAATGAAAATCTTCCATTTCTTTCCATTTCGTTAACTTCTAGTCCAGGAATTGACCTCAAAATTTTTCTAGGCGCATCGTACACTTCGCTATGTCTTCCTAATGAACATGGATCATGGTATGTAACCCTTTCTTTTATTTCTTTTTCAGGTTTTATTTTCCCCTGTTCTATTAGATTTGCAAGAAACTCCGTTGCATGAAGCATTTCGAATGATGGCTTTATTCCAAGTATTTCTGGATATTCTACTTTAAAAGCTGTGTAACAAGCTGGACATGAAAAAACTACTCTTTTTGCTCCAGACCTCTCTATTACCTCAATACCTTGCTTAGCATATTCCTTAGCGTCCTCCAACCTTCCTTCCCAAATTAATAGGTGTCCACAGCAAGGTTCATCACTCCCCAAATAGGCTGGCGTTATTCCGGCTTTTTCTAAAATCTTTATGAAAGCTTCCGGAATGTTGCTGTGAACATAGGACTCATAACATCCCACGAAATATAGAGTTTCCCCTTTCGATGGAAGGCTAAATTCCTCAGCCCAACTGCCCCTTTCATCTTTTGGAAGCCCAAAAGGATTTCCAGACTGTTTAAGTTTCTCGTACCTCGGAAGGAGTTTTTCCGGATATAGGCCGAGGTCAATGGCTTCTTTTCGCATCGCAAGAAATATTTTGACAGTGTCTATTTTTGCTGCGGTCTTACATCTTTCTTTACATGCGCCGCACATGAAGCATAAATTTAAGTTTTCCACGAGATCAGAGGAAAAATTTAATTTATTGTTTAAGAGTGCTCTTGCAATTAAAATTCTTCCTTTGGCTGCACCTGATTCAAATCCTATTAACCTGTAAGATGGGCATATTTCCTCGTCAACACAGTAGGCGCATCTGCCACATTTCCACAATTCTTTCTCAAATTGACTTAAATGTCTAAATTTCATGGTTCTTCCTCCTGATCGATTAAAATTCCTGGCTGTAGAATGTTGTTTGGATCTAGAAATTTCTTAAGTCTTTTGAGAAACTCATAGTAACCATTTAGCTGCGGTTTAACGTAAGGTAGGAAGCCTTCGGGCCCCCCTATTCTGTACGGTATCATGCCCATTCTAACGTATTCCTTAGTAAGTACGTCTGTTATTTCCCAGATTAGATCCCATTCATCCGGTTCCTTATAGTAAAATTGAACATAAGGAAGCCACGCTCTGGGATACGGCCAAGCACCAAAAGCACAGTTCAGAAACTTATATTTGTTAATTACTATGTCTTTCCAGATCTCTACAAAAGGCACTAAATTGTTTATTGGAACCGAACCGCCTACAAAATGCCAGACGCCTCTCTCGAAAATATCTGATAAAAACCATTTTGACTCGTACATAGCCTTCACTGGTTCTGGATCCTGCTCCTTTCCATCATGTCTACCACATATTTCTTTAATTTTCTTAACTCTTAATTCAGCTTCCTCGCTACTGTAGCCGTAAACATGTATAAAGCAATGAATATTTTCTAAATCTGCACCATCTTGAAACGCATAAAACGTATATGCAAGCTCGTCTCCAAAAGGTCTGCAAATTAAACTTCCAACTTTTTCTACGTTCTTCCAGTTCTTAAAGACAAAATATAAATATTCTTCTTTTTCCGGAACTGGCCTAACCCTAAGTGTAACCTCGGTTATAATACCAAGCGTACCCTCCGAACCTATGAAAAACGATGTTAGATCTGGGCCTGCACCAAACCTATCGAAAGGTGGTACATTCTTATATGCCCGTGACCCCGTTCTTATTACTTCCCCAGTTGGTAACACCACCTCAAGCGATACAACATCACAATATCCGTGTAAACCGTATTTACAGGTCCCATAGGGTCCACCTCCAGCCTTGACGATAGACCCTCCTACGGTCATCGAAGGCCCGCCAAGCTCACTAGACAAATACGCTAATCCCCGTTTTTTAAGCTCTCTTTCAAGTTTGTACCATGTGCACCCAGCTTGAACCGTCGCAGTCAAGTGCTCCTCATTTATCTCCATGATTTTATTCATACTTCTCATATCTACAAGTATTCCACCTTTTACTGGTAGCCAACCAGCCCAGTGAGATGTTCCACCGCCTCTCACATAAACCGGGACCTTATATTTATTCGCTATCCGTAATAGATTTGATATTTCATCAGTTGATTGCGGTTTAACTACAAAAGATGCAAGTGTTTCTCTAGCCGGACTTATATCTCTAGAATAAGCTTGAAGATCAATAGGTTTATTGGTAACTCTGGGCCCAAAAATGTTTATAAGAGCTTTATGGACTTCCTCTGTCACAAATACTCCCTCCAATCTTCTATAAAATTAATCAGAAAACGGATATTAATTTGATTCATATTTGATTAAAATTTTTACAATAATGATATCATTTTGATAGTCTGATTCGAAGTTTACAATTAATGTCCCTACTAAGGGGCAGATTATATCAAAGAACGTTAAACGTTTAACCATTAGGAGGGAGATATCCTATTAATCATTTCACCGAAAAACTTTTCTAACATTTCTTGGCTTTCTTCACAAACTGCTTTAAGTTCTTCTCTTATTTTTATGATTTCTTCAAAATATATGTTGAGTCTCTCCAAGGCTACGATTTCTGTTTTAGCGTCTCTTAAAAGCAGGTGGATTTTTCCAATTGACTTCTCTTGATTCGATAAGCTTTCAAGCGTGGCTACTAATTCTTTAAGTAATATCGATCTCTCGTTAAAAGCATTTAACAGCTTGGTTAAGAGTTTGTACTCATTGAAGATGACGTTTTTAACAAAATTTTCCATATTTTCCCATCTTAACTTTTTTGTTAATTTTTTTATATCGTTTACCGATTTATTCATTATCTCTAAAAGTTTAGAAGATGTCTCTTCTATTCTTGAGGATTGGTCAATGATTTTTTCTAGTATAGCTGAAGTTTCTTCCAATTGATTTGGAATTTTGTTCTTTAATTCGGATATATTTACCCGGCCAACATATTTTTCAGGACGTGAGAAAAACTTTTGAACGACAGATATCTCCTTCGCTTCGTCGGTGTATACCTTTAAAAATTCTGAAGTAGGTCTAGGATAGAGAAAAGTTAAAGCAACTTTATTATAAATATCTTTGTTCGTTATAATGTTACAGTTTTCATCGAGAACTAGAAGACATGTTGGGGTAGGCTTCTTAAACATTCCTCCTTTTGAGTAATAAATGACCCAGTAAGCGTCATCGTTATAGTAAATGGGTCCTCCAAAATTGTACTTTTCACCCTTCAATACATACTGTTTGGCCACATCCTTTAAGGGTTTGCCTTTAGGTGTTTTCATCGTCATTCAAGCCACAACTCCATTTAGATGAACCATTTTGAAAACTAATTTAAAAATGTCGAAAAAAGTTACGTAACAAGACAATAAAGCAATATATAACAACGATAATAATAAAACATACTAAAAACTCGTTAACTCACTGTAAAACTTGAAATAACAGAAAAAATAAGTAATAAAATGTTTGTACACTTTATTCTGGTGGCAATTCTCCGTAGATCTTGCTCGGTGGAATTCCCCTCTTCAAGTTCTTCCATGCAAAGTAGCCGAAGTGAATCATACCTAAGAAGTATGTTCCTGCGATAAGTAGACCGCTACCAACTAAGACCGCCGAAGTACATAGAATGTATAGCATAATAGCCGAGGTTATTGCACCCGTTATCGTTATTAGTGGGAAGCCTGCAATTGTTAGTCTGAATCCTCTCTCCCAGATGTGTGGCTTTGAGAATGGTAATTCAGTTTCTGACCAGTGCTGGAACAGTCTTGCAAACGAATATACCCAACCTATACCGAGAACCACAGATATTAATGCACCAAAGTGTGTACAGAGCAATGCCACAATTACTGAGATTACAAACCACCATATAGAACCAACATATGGGCTGTGCCATCTTGGATGAACCCTTGCAAATATTTCTGGACCCATTCTGTCCATAGCCATAGCGAACATCGGTCTAGACGTGAACAAGACATTTAAGACCATGTCAGCGAAATTGCCCCATTGTGGTGCCCATGCTACCAATGCAGATAGAGGAGCATTTTGTGAAACTAATATTGCAGCATAAGTGCTTACACTCACCGGCACTACCATATTAATTTTGAATTCGTCAGCATAACCGCCTTCAACTATGAAGTTGTATCTTAGTGCAAATTCGCCATAAGTATGTACGTATGCTGATGAGAGAGAAACGTTAACAATCCATACAACAACTGCTGCACCAACCATGCTGAAAGGTATGCTCTTAGAAGGCTCTTGTACTTCTCCTGTAACTGGCATTAGACAGTATGGCCATGTGTTTGCTACTGGTAAGAGAAGTGCTCCACCTATTGCGCTCCAGCTGAATTTTGGTGCTGTAAATCCATGTGCATTTGATATGGCAATCACCTCATCGTAAGCGCCTGCACCGAAGGTTTGATCCCATTTCGTTTTTAGCATCGCAGGAGAAGTAGTGGCCAGCGGGATTAGTACTGTTAGCCATCCGAACATTGCTAGTATTCCCCAGAATGCTATCCATTTTCCTACTATTCCTGGTCCTAGTCCGTCTATGAGTGTACCTATTATTTGTTGGAGTATTGTTATGGCTAGTGCTGTTACAGGCTTTGCTATTGCTGTTCCTGCGCTAACCATTGCCGGGATATGAGCGATTGACCCGGCAACTTGGAGCAGTGCTCCTAATGACAGTGTTCCTACGTATGCGTTTGCTCCTCTAAACACTGGATTGGTTACGTACGATCTGGTTGCTTCCATTATACCAAGCATAGGTGATACTGCTCTTGATACTGGAATGTACATTGATCCGGATCGTGGCATTGCTACGTAAATTAATGACATACTAAAGTCTTCTAAGATTACTATAGCATTTGCAATGGCAAAAAGTAATGGTAAGCTTATTCCTGGGTACCAGTTTGGTAGTACTGCCATTAGATAGAAGTGCCATGGTAGTGTGCATGAAGTTGATACACCGAAGAATATTGATTGCCAAGGTGTTATTGCTCTCCTTAAACCAGAAGCTCTTCTAACGAATAATAAGGGTTTTGCTTCTTCAGCCATCTTCCTCACCCATCTCATTACCTAAATAATGCAAATACTTCCAATTTAACTTTCTAGTGCGAAATTTTACTTAATTTAAGTATTATTTCGATAAGTTCTATAAATATTTTTCTAAAAAGACGAATTTTTGTAAATATTATAAAAATATAATTCAAGGGCAGCTTAATAAGGTGTAGAAGACGCAATTTTAGATGCCCAAATATAAAAATAAGTGGTATTCCTCTTTCCTAATACTGGTAATTTATTATGTTAAGCCCCTATTTAAATATACGTTTCCTAAATAAAAATAAAGTAATAATATAAGAGTATGTACAGTATTGTTGATGTTAAGGAAAGAATAAAAGAAAAAGTTATGATCTTATTTTGCAAATAAATAGAATAAATATTAATTTTGTTTTTGCCTTTTAAGCCTTTAGAACTTATTCTGTTAGAATTGTCGAGCTTACAAGAACCTAGGTAGCTGGCGTTACAATGTAATATTTTCTAAAGAAACTGGGCTCTTTAACTATTTTTATGCCTTCATAATCTACATTGAAAAGACCAAATTCGTAATCTTTTTCCTTTTTTACTTGGATTTTATTGTTTTTAATCGCAAATATCAGGCTATAAATCATTTTTTGAACCATTTTCTTTAGTTTGATGTTGCTTTCCTTTAAAAACTCTGCCTTTCTCTTGTAGTATTTCTCTAGCTCCGCTGTGAGTTTTCTTGCTATAAGTGGTGGCCCAGCTAAGATTAATGTTAATCCAATTACTAAGGGTATTGTTAAATACTTTAGAATTTGAGGAATTAACTTTGCCCATTTATATTGGAAAATAAAAGACACTATTCCAAGTGTCATCAAAAGTACAGTTATGGCTGACAATACAAAACCTATTTGAAAGAGTATTTGTTGAAGGGCTGCTAAGTTGAGGAAACGTTTCTGGGATCCAGCTATTCGAGCAAATTTTAACAGTGTTTTTCGAATTTCTTTCCAATCTCTTGCAAATTTATTTCCCAGCTTTCCATCACTTACTTCTTCATCTGCCCATTGGAAATCTTCAACGTTAAGCTTTCTATATCCATCTAGTAACATAATTATTTTTTTAAATGCCTTTAAATCTTTAATAACATACACATCTTTTTCCATTTCAGTTTTTTTGTACGACATAAGATGCGCACCAGATTAAAAGTATACAAAAAGAAATAAAAGGTTAGGTGTTATCCTTCTACTCTCCAGGCTTTTAATTCCACGTCTGGATCTGGTTGTAAGTCTATTACGTATCCCCTTAGTACTCCAGCTTGATAGTCTGATCCAGGGTTTACAATTAGTGTTCTTCCCAGTTTTTGGTCAGCAGCAGCTTCGTGAATATGGCCATGTAAACCTAATCGTGGCTGATATTTTTCAAGTACATGTCTGACAGCTTTGCTTCCAACGTGCACCATTTCAGGTGAACCGTCAAGCCTTGTAACTACGTTCAGATTTTTGTCTAACTTT
>Ga0180300_10001044_pt1 | contig 12670 bp, 13 predicted proteins | sample GuaBasSediGuay15_FD_121798 | JGI IMG/M metagenome (GOLD analysis project Ga0180300, IMG submission 121798) | Subseafloor sediment microbial communities from Guaymas Basin, Gulf of California, Mexico - Guay15, Core 4569-2, 21-24 cm | ecosystem: Environmental > Aquatic > Marine > Hydrothermal... | reverse complement strand
GTTTAGAGGCTAGTTTGGAGGGTTGCCTTGAACTACGACTGGGCTGCCTCGCTCGGCATAATCCTGCTGTTCGCCGGTTTCGCAGTGGTCTTCGCCGCTGTCGTTATGGCTGCTCTCGGCGGAGGCAGGGTTAAAGGTGGAGGCGTAGTGCTTATAGGGCCTTTCCCAATAGTCTTCGGCTCCGACGCTAAGACGGCTAAGATACTCATGTATCTGGCCCTAGCTCTCATCCTTGTCTTCATAGTTTTAAGCTTTCTTTTGCCATTCGCTTTCTCATGGTGGCGAAGCTTTTGACCGTGTGTGAAGTCTGCGGTAGGAATGAAGCCCTATACGTATGCAGGGAATGCGGCAGAAAAATCTGCGGTGAATGTCTTGACGCTGACTTCTGGCTTTGCCCTGAATGCTTAGCGAAGGTTAAAATCGCTCAGCTCCCCCAGCAGCCTGTCTCAGCTCTGCCGTCTGGACTGCTGTTTTTAGGCTTCCTCATGATTCTGGCTGGTATGGCTCTGATAGCCCTCTCAGCCGTAGCGTCAGCCCCCCTCCAAGGAGGGAAAGGCTTCTTCTTTTTCTTTCCTTTTCCCTTCTTTTTCACCTTCGGCTTTGGAGCTGGAGAGTTCCCGGTTGGAGCCGTCTTCTTCCTGGCGGCTGCCCTCATATTCCTAGCCTTCATAGCCTATGTTTTCCTTAGGACTTTGAGGCTGCAGACTTAACGGCGAGGATTGCTGCTAGGGTTGAGAGGGCAGCCCCGTACAGGAAGGTTACCGTCGGGCTTGCAAGCTGCCAGAGGGCTCCTGCGAGAATGTTCGCCGGGAGGGCTGCCAGCCCGACGCTGGTGTGGAAGGCTCCGAGCACCGTTCCCTTAACTCCCGGCGGAGAAAGCTCGGAAACGTAGGCTCTAACGTTGCCCTCCACGAGGGCGTAAACAAGCCCGTAAGCCACGAAAAGCATAGCGTAAACGGGAAGGCTGCCAGGCATGGAGAAGCCTAAACATGTGACCGCGAAGAGCAGGTATCCTATAACAACCATCGTAAGCCTTCCAAACCTGTCAGCCAGAATCCCCGAAGGAAAGGCGAAAACAGCATACACAACGTTAAAGAAGGTGTAAAACAGGATGGGCGTAGCCACATACTCCACGCCGGAGCCAGCCAGGAAAACGCTTACCTTCAAAATGAAAAACATGCAGCTGAACTCGGCTAAAGCGAAGATTGTAGCTGCGAAAATGAAGAGTTTAAGCTTAACAGGCACACCTTTAAGGCTTATTTTCAAGCTTGAAATCTGAGGTTTACCCTTGGGTGGAGAGGTCTCCCTAACCCATAGCAGGGGGATTATGGCTGTGAAGGATATTAACGCTGCTGCCAGCAGGATGGTTCTAATGTTTAACCCCCAAACCCACACCAGAAGGAAGGCTGAAAGGGAGCCTAAAACTGCTCCAGCCGTGTCCATGGCCCTATGGAAGCCGAAGCCTTTCCCCATGAAGCCTGTCCTAATGGATTCGGCGATGAGGGCGTCTCTGGGAGCAGTTCTCACACCCTTACCAACCCTTTCAATAGGCCTTAAAACTACCAGGTGAAGCCAGTGGGTTGAAAGGGGAAAGAAAAGTTTAGCTGTAGCCGAGGAAACGTAGCCAAGGGTTACGAAGGGTTTCCTCCTGCCAACCATATCCGACCAGTAGCCTGAGAAAACCTTCAGAATGCTGGAGAGACTGTCTCCTATGCCTGCTATAAGCCCTACAGCTATCCCGGCTCCCCCAAGGCTGACTATGAAGAGAGGTAGAATAGGCATAATCATCTCGCTTCCGAAGTCCGTTAGAAGGCTTGTTAAGCCTAGAAGCACGACGTTTACTCCCGCACCGGAAAAGAGAGACCTTCCTCTAGCCAGCCTAAACTCCACCCTTAAAAGTTTAGAATAAGAAGAGTCCGACTTAAAGAATTTGGTGGGGGCTCCCCCCGGGGAACCGTTCATGGAATGCTGTTTGAAATTATGTTTCTCTCATGAACGATTCTAAGGCGTCTAGGGCTTTTGAGAGAGTTTCTATGGGAGGAAGGAAAATAGACCTGAAATGTCCCCTACCATACGTCGGGCAGAAGCCTGAACCGTGGACGAAAACCACGTGAACCCTGTTTAAAACCTCCAATACGAACCTTTTATCGTCAGGCCACCTTTCATCCTCGATTTTCGGAAATATGTAGAAGGCTCCCTGCGGTTTCTGAGCTGACAACCCTTCTATCTCGTTAATCCTTTTATGGAAGAAGTCTCTTCTCTCCTTGAGCTTACGTCTAACCTCCTCGATATGCTGCTGGGGGCCCTTAAGGGCTGCTATGGCCGCCCTCTGGCAGGGATGGTTCGCCGAGATTCTTATTCTAGCCTGCCCGAGGAAGGCGTCTTTAACCTCATCCAGCTCCCCCGCCGGGTTCACGAAAACCGCGTAGCCCAGCCTCCAACCCGTCATCAAGTAGACTTTCGAGAAGCCGTTAAATATGATCATGGGGAGGTCTCTGGCCAGCATGGTAGGCGAATAGAAAGGCTCCTCGTAGGTTAGCTCATCGTAGATTTCATCCGAGACAAGCAGAATGCCTCTTTCCCCGGCTAGGTTAACAATTTCCTCAAGGCTTTTCCTAGGATACAGCGCCCCAGTAGGATTATTTGGGTTCACAAGAATAATCATCTTGGTTCTCTCAGTAATCTTAGATGCAAGGTCCTCCACGTCAGGCTTCCACCCCTCCTCCTCAACCGTCCTATACGGTACTGGAACGGCTCCGAAAAACCTGGCGAACGACGTGTACGGCGGATAGCTTGGCCCCGGAACGAGAACTTCGTCTCCCACCTCAAGCATGGAGCCGAAGAGAAGCTGAATAGACTCGCTGATCCCGTGGGTTATGATTACGTCTGACGCGTTAACGTCTGCCCCCCTTCTTTTCTCCCTGTCAGCTACGGCTTCCCTAAGCTCTTTGTCCCCCTCCGAAGGAGCGTAACTGCTGTATCCTTCAGCCACAGCGTTGTAGAGGGCCTCCTTAACATGGCGGGGGACATCAAGGTCAAACTTGTTGGGGTCTCCTATGTTCAACTTTATCAGTTTGACACCTTCAGCCTCAAGCCTACCAGCCGGAACCATAATATCCCTTATCGCATATTCTATTCCAGCCACCCTCCTGGCAGCCTTAAACCTTCTCACGAACCGCAGCCCTCCAAAAGGTTCACTTCGCCATTAAACCCTTAAAGTTACTATTCCAATCCACCATTTATAGGCTGCTGCCTCCTCCAAAAGCCTTTATTAAGGGAACCATGCGGAACGTTTAAGAAACCTTGAAGCCCACAAGAACGGTTTCCCTTCCAACCCTAGCTTCCAAGGCCAACTTCAAACCCGTAAGCTTCAGCACGTCTCCAACCTCAGCAACCCCATCCATCAGGGTTAAAGCTATCGCAGCCTCCCGCTTTGAAACCCTCCCAAACTCTTTGAAAGCCTCTAAAGGGTTGGGGAGATTCTGGGCTACCGTAAAAAGAAAGCAGGTGTCGAAGACCATACTCCTGAAGGGCAGCCTTTCAACATCGCAACGTACAAGGTGAACATTCGGTTTTCCCTCAGCCCTCCTCCTGGCTATGTTAAGCATTCCGCCTGAAAGGTCTACGCCTACAAGGTTTTCAAAGCCTCTAAGCTGGCTGAAGAGGAGGCCTGTACCGCAGCCCGCGTCAAGGATTACACCTTTAAGCTTTCCGCCTTCCAGCTTCTTCAAGGCTTCAGCGTATTTCGCCTGTTGTTCTCGAGCGTGAAGGCTGTCATAGGAGTTGGCTGTGGTGTTATAGTAGTTTTCCACCTCCTTCTTGTCAGCCCTAGGATACGGGCAGAAGGTTTGAGCCATCCCCCTATCCCCCCAGGGAAGGCTTACCCTAAATAAACTCGCTAAGCTTCCTGCCTCTTCCAGCCTTTAAAACCTCGTAGCACCTTCTAGGCGAGACAGGCTTAAACTCGAGTTTCAAGGCTGCCAGCAGGGGCTGTGCTTCCCTCCTAATTTCTGGGGCTGCTATAACTCCTCTAACGGTCTTCCCTGTTTTTTCCCTAAGCGTTTTAACGTACCTTTCAAGCTGCAGAACTGCCTCTCTCCCAGCGGGGTTCCTCTTAATCTCTACGACGACAAGGTTTCCCCTGGAGTCTTCTCCGAGGATGTCGAGGAAGCCTGATTCCCCCAGCTCTTTTTCGGAAGCCAGAGGGTGGAAGCCTTTCTCCACAAGCTCAGGCATGGCTAGAAGCGCCTTCTGCATATCCATCTCGGTAACGTACATGGAGAATTCTCCTTCATCCCTGAGGTCTGCGGATAAAAGGTGGAAAACCTTATCGAAGAATATGTTTAAAGTCTCCTTGGGCTGAAGTCTCACCGCTCTAATCCTAAGTTTCCCCCCTTCAAATTCTACTTGGAAGACGCTTCCAGGGGGCTGCCAGTTCACAGGCTCGTAGCCGGTGGGACGGTGAACCATGACGGAGCCGTCGGATTTAACTATGAGAAGCCTTTCTCCCCAGTCAAGCTTGGAGGAGGCTCTTCCCTCGTAGTCCACCATGCAGTTTCCAACAACCAGCAGTATCTTCCTTCTTGAGAGGGCATGCTGAATGAAGACCTTGGCTTCCTCCAAACTGGGCTCGCAGAGGCTTTGAAGAGGCATCTCAAAGAGAAAAGGAGGACGCTGACAGTAAAAAGTTTACGTGAGCCCGGCTAAAAGCTTCTCCAAGCTTCTGCGGGCTTTCCTACCTGCTTCCTCGTAGAGGTTTCCCCCTTGAGCGTCCATGGCAACCAGGAGGGGGCCGAAGTCCTCCACTTCCAAAACCCATAGGGCTTCCGGTATGCCGAGGTCAAGCCATTCAACCTTGACAACCCGCTTAACCCTTTCGGCAGCAAGCACGGCGGCGCCTCCAGGGTAATGGCAGTAGACTGCTCCCCGCTTTTTCAAGGCTTCAGCAACCTCCCCGCTCATTCCACCCTTGCCAATAATCATCCTTACAGGGTAACACTCAAGCAGTCTCGGCGTATCCTTGTTCATCCTGAAGCTTGTGGTAGGACCTGCTGAAACAACTTCCCACCTCCCCTTACGCCTCCGAACCAGCGGGCCCACATGGTAGATTACAGCTCCCTCCAAGCGTACCGGAGGCTTCTCTCCAGCTTCAGCCAGCTTCAAAAGTCTTCTGTGAGCTAGATCGCGAGCTGAATATATGATTCCGCTGACGTATACGCTGTCTCCAACTCTGAGCTTTCGCACGTCTTCTTCTTTCAGCGGCGTCTTAAGCCTGTATTCAGCCATTTCCATCTACCCTCTGGGCTTAAAATATTTCTGCGGAGCCGTCGGGGTGGATTCTAAGGGTGGCTCTTCTGTCAGCCCAGCATTGGAAGTTTACGGCTAATGGGAGGCTTGCCGTGTGCCCGTGGGCGTATTCGATTTTCACTTCGAGAGCGGTGTTTCTGCCTCCAAGCCCCATAGGGCCCACCCCCGTACTGTTTACAAGCCTTAAAAGCTCTCTTTCAAGCTCTGCGATTCCACCTTCAGGATGCCTTTTACCTAGGGGTCTAATCAGGGCGAGCTTAGCCATCTTGAAGGTTAAGTCTACGGTTCCTCCAAGGCCTATGTTCACTATGGTTGGAGGGCAAGGCTGGCCTCCTGCCTTGACCACAGCCTCTACTACCGTCCTCTTTACCCCCTTGACACCTTCTCCAGGTGGAAGCATGTAGAGGTCGCTTGAGTTTTCGGAGCCAGCTCCCTTAAGCACCACGGTGACCTCCATATGGTCGATATCCTCCAGCATCCATAGGATGTTTGGGATGCGGTTTCCCGTATTATTTCCCGTGTTCAGCCTCGTCAGCGGGTGCACCACACTCGGCCTTAAGGGAACCAGCCTACTAGCCCTGACCACAGCCCGTCTAAGGGCTTTCTCAACAGCCATGTGGTCGATGCTCCTACTCCTCACGTAGAAGGAGATTAAACCCGTGTCTTGGCATAAGGGCTTCCCAGCGCTCTCCGCCGCTGTAATGTTTTCAAGAATGGCTTTAAGCTGAATTCTGCCTATCTTCGAGGTTTCACTCTTGTAGGCCTTCCAAAGGGCTTCTTTGACATCGCTTGGAAGCTCTATGGCTGCCTTCCGAATAAGCTGGACGACGGCCTCCTCAAGCCTTCTAACCTTCAACTCAACGCACTCCACAGCCATTCTTTACTGCTCAAAGCTTTTAAGCTGCTTCTTCCAGTAAGCCGTTTTTCAGGCAGTGTCAACTTAAAGCTTTTGTTTTGACTTGTTGTTGGGTGAACCATTTTTTTTGCTTATTTTTATTTTGGGCTGTGTTAACCGTTTTGGGAGGCGTTTGGAGGGTTAAGCTGCCGGTTGAGGGTTTTAGCCTTAGATGAGCTTGTAAACGAGGGCTTCCGAATCCGCATCCGGAGGGGGTTTGGAAGCTTGGAGGCCGCCTTGTGGGAACGGGTTTCGCGCCTGGTCGACGGCCTTCAGCAGGCCCCTGTCCAGCGTAATGCCTATGACGGTCCTGGTTTTGTGGGAAATCCTGCCCAAAGGTGTGGCACTATACTACCCTATACTACCTGAATTCACGTTTCCGGCAGCCGAAAGATATGACACTATCATACTCTATCCTACTCTATCATACCGAAATTCACGTTTTCGGATTGGAGGATGGCTTGGAGGCGGCTTAGCATGCCGTCCCTTCACGGCTTCAACCCCCTCGCAGCGGGCCACGGCCAGGGCCTCAACGCAGGCTTTAAACAACGGAGGCAGTTCCAATCCCAGCCCCAAACACGAAAACCACAACCACCCAAACAAAAACTGCCACACCACTATAAAATTAGCCTCTTAAGCTGACACCGCCGTTTTTCGGTATGGAAAATTTAAATACTTTCGCCTTTCTCTTTAACAGTTTTCACGCATGAAAGGTTTAACAATTAGCCTTGCGGTTTGCATTTTCACTTTCCTACTTTCTCAGATTCGTAGACTTACATTTGCTCCCTCATTTCTACTCTTCTACGGTTTAAGGCCGGGAAGCTTGCTGGGCACCTGATATTTGGACGTAGCCTTCTTGTTTTCATCTTATTCGAGGAGTATTACCTGGCAAGGTTAGAGGCAAAGGGAGCGTAGAATACGTTAAAAGCTTAGCCGGTTCCTTTATCTTCTGTCAGAAGGTTGAATATGCTGTGGGCTCGTCGCTGTTTCCCTACGAATTCAGGGAGCATCAGAAAGAATTTTTCAGGTTTGTTCAGCGGGAGGCCTTGAAGGGCAGAAACGTTGTGGTTGACGCTGCTACAGGCTTCGGCAAGACGCCTCTAATCCTCGCCGCACTCCTGCCAGAGGTTCTCCACCGGAGTTTAAGGATCATCTGGACTGTTCGAACGGGAACCGAAACGGACAGGCCCATAGAAGAGCTGAAGACCATATGCAAACGCCATGGGCTTGAAGGGCTTTTCGGCTTCTCCTACCGGGGCAAACGCGATATGTGCCTCTTACTGAGAGATCTCAAGCTTGAAGGCCAGGTAACTTATGAAGATGCCAGCCTCATCTGTGAAACCTACAAAAAGAAATGTCCTTACAGGCTGAATCTTGAAGAGCTGAGTGAAAGCAAGCTTAAACGCTTGACGGAAGAGCCACGCCTATACTCGGAAACCTTAAGCTTCTGCGTTCGGCATAAAATCTGCCCCTATAGGGTTCAACTGCTCCTGCTCGAACACGCTGACATAGTATCCTTCAGCTACAACTACGTGGTGGATCCCAGGATAAGCCGCTTCATGCGAAGCAGGATAGGCTTCAGAAACTCCATTCTCGTGGTGGACGAAGCTCATAACCTCCAGAATGCAGCTGGAGAGCTGAACTCGGATAGAATAACCACTAGAACCGTTGAGAGGGCGATGAAGGAGGCGGAGGTCTTCAACAGTCAGGATACCGTGAGCTTCTTAGATGCCATGCAGGGCTACTTCAGCAAACTCTACGGGAAAATAGAAGGTGAAGACGCCGTTTTCAACGTGAAGGAGTGTGCCAGCAAATGTGCTGGTGACCTTGAAGTGTTTAGGGAGTTTGCCGAAGATGCATGGCGCCTCGGGAAAAAGCTTAGGCGTAAACTCCTCAGAGAGGGAAAGGCACCCCGGTCAAGCCTCCACCATCTAGGCGAATTCTGGCTTAAGGCATTGGAAAACTTGAACGTTGAAGGCGTAACCTTCATAGCCTCAAGGGAGGAGGGAGGCGTTCTTGCCGTTGAAATGTTCGATATGAGGTCAAGCGAATTGCTTGGAGCACTCTGGAACGAGTTTGAAGCTTGCACGTTCTGCTCAGGAACCATCAAGCCTATAAACGCCTTCGCCGAGGTTGTAGGACTTAAAAACTATGCTGGCAAGACTTTCCCTCCACCCTACCCCCAGCAAAACATTAAATCGTTTATAACAAGGGGTCTTTCAACCAGAGGCGAGGAACTCAGTAGCAGTATGGCTCAGGCGTATGTGAAGGCTATAGATGCCTGCATAGGCTCTCTCAACGTAAACCTAGCGGTTTTCTCCTCAAGCTATAGAGTTCAAACCAAACTCTTAAGCCATGGCCTCAAGCAAATTGCTGAAAAATACAATCGCAAGCTCTCCGTTGAGGAGCGAAATATGTCCGGAGATGAGGGTCGAAGAATTCTTAAAGAGTTTAAGGGTTGCGCTGCCGGCGATAAGAGGGGGGTTCTATGCGGGGTTATGGGTGGACGCTTCGCCGAGGGAGCAGACTTTCCGGGCAGAGAGCTTGAAGCCATATTCTTGGTAGGTATACCGTTTGAAAGGCCAAGGGTGAAAACTCAACTATACATAGAATACTACCAGCATGTCTACGGGGAGGAGAAGGGTCGATATTACGCCTACGTGCTGCCAGCTCTCAAACGCGCATCACAGGCCCTAGGCAGAGCCCTGAGGTCAAAGGAGGACAGGGCGGTGTTCATTCTTGGCGATGAAAGATACAGTCGTTACCTACAACTTCTACCAAATTACGTGCAGAAAACTGTGAGAATAATTGGGGGAAGACCTAAAACACTTGCTAAAGCGCTTTTAAACGTGAACTGAACCTTTAAACCAATATGAACACCAGCAACTAAGTCTTAACCGGCTGAGAACCTAGGCATCGTCCGCCGTTGAGAATTCAATACTTGACTTGAAATTCTATTCTGACGATGGTTGTTTAGGTTTCCTTTCAAGTTTTAGGAGACCTTAAATAACTTGTTTCCTGATTTTTCATTGGAAAGCCTTATTCCGGTGATGATGTTGCCTGTGGACGAAAGCTCTGAGGAGGCTGAAGTGGAAGAGGAATATATTTCCCGGTATAAGAGCGTGGAAGACCTTCCAGGCGTAGGTCCGGCTACAGCTGAGAAGCTTAAGAAGCTAGGCTACACCACCGTGGAGTCCCTTGCAACAGCCAGCATGAAGGAGCTAACCCAGGTCTTAGGCGATAAGACCGCCCACTCCATAGTTACCGAAGCCAGGAAGCAGCTTATTTCCATCCCCTTCATGAGGGCTGACGAATACTTGAAGTTCAGGTCTACCATCGAAAGGATTACCACAGGATGCAGGAAGCTGGACAGCCTTCTAGGCGGCGGGGTGGAAACCCAGTCCATAACCGAGTTCTACGGTGAATTTGGAACGGGGAAATCCCAGATATGCCATCAGCTGTGCGTGAACGTTCAGCTTCCAAAGGAGCAGGGAGGCCTTGAAGGCGGAGCCCTCTACATCGATACTGAGCACACTTTCAGGCCTGAACGTATAGCTCAGATTGCTAAAAACTTAAACTTGGATCCTGAAAAGGCTTTAAGCAATGTTATTTACGCTGAAGCCTTAACTTCAGACCATCAAATGTACCTGCTTGACCATGCTGCCTCCAAGATGAGCGAGCATAACATCAGGCTGATAATAGTGGACTCGCTAATAGCCCACTTCAGAAGTGAGTTTGTGGGCAGGGAGATGCTGGCTGAAAGACAGCAGAAGCTTGAAAGGCACCTGCACAAGCTTATGAGGCTTGCCAGAGCCTATAATGCTGCTGCCGTCGTAACCAACCAGGTTATGGCTAGGCCCGACGCCTTCTTCGCTGAGGCAGTAGGCCCCACTGGAGGGCACATCCTAGCGCACATAAGCCATACTAGGGTTTTCCTAAGGAAGTCTCCAACTCCCCATATTAGAATCGCAAAGCTTGTAGTCAGCCCGTCGCTTCCTGAGGGAAGCGAATGTCTTTTTAAGATTTCGGAGAAGGGTATAGAGGATGTGGAGGCTGGTAAGGAGCGAAGGTAGTGGAGGCCTTGAACTATCCAAAGATTCTTGTGGAAAAATTCTACCGTCTGGCTTTCAACAGGAATTTCGCTGAGGCTGAAAGGCTTCTGGGGAGGATTAAGAATAGGCTTCCCAAGGGCGACTGGGGGAAAGGCTTCCTTGCAGCCCTTGAAGGAGTTCTGGCAGCCTGCAGAACCAGAGACGACAAATACGTTTTCGTAAACAAGCTTCCAAACGATAAAAAGCAGCTTTTGAAGGCTGCCAAAGACTTCAGGCTGAGGAAGGAAAGCCAGGTTAGCTCCGATTTTGATAAGGGCTTTTTCACGGCATGGGAATACCTAGCCAAAATCATGGCTGAAGGAAAGGTGAAGAGGCCCAGCTAGATAAGCCCTGCAGCCCAGCTCATCATGGTGTAGAAGAAAATCCAGAAGGCAAACCATGCTACGAAGAAGGCGAAGGCCCCTTGGACGGCTATGTCCCTAGGCTTCTTAAGGCTTTCACGCTTAACCTTGAAAACGTACTTGGCGAAAACGTAGGACAGCAGGTATGCTATGACCGCTATGGCGAAGGCCACGTAAGACGACCAGCCCTCGAAGAGGCCTGCAAAACAGATATACGCGCTTAAAGGGCTTATGGCCAAGGCAAGAATGTAACGTGACCACCAGAGCTTCTCGCTGGTTTTCAAGGTGTAATCGAACCTCCATTATAGGTTTAAAGCCTCAAATATTAAATTATCGCCTTAACCTTTGAAAAGGTTGGGAAGGTTGCCTGAAAGAATCCCGCAGCTTTCAAGCTTCGACGTTAAAATCCTAGTTAAAGAACTGGATGAAACCCTTAAAGGCTACTATCTCAGCAAGGTTTACCAGGCCTCCCGCAGCCTGCTCCTTCTCAAGTTTAACAAGCCCGGCAAGCCTGTCAGGCTTCTTCTAATAGAAGCCGGTAGAAGGATGAATCTAACCCGTTACACTGTTGAGAAGCCTCTCCGGCCGCCCCCCTTCTCTCAGGCCTTGAGAAAGCACTTGACGAACGCTAGGGTTACAGGCGTTTGGCAGCCTGACTTTGAACGCGTGGTGATGCTGGAGTTTTCCTCAGCCAAAGGCGAGTACAGGCTGGTGGCTGAACTCTTCGCCAGAGGAAACGTTCTGCTGCTCAACCGGGAAGGAAGAATCCTGCATGTCCTCTCAACCATGAAGATTGGAGGGCGAACTCTGGCGAGAGGTGAAACCTACGTTCAGCCCGCTTCAGGTGCAACCGCTCTGCCTGGAAGCCTTGAAGACTTCCTTAAGCAGCTTAAAGGCTTCAAGGGCCAGGTTGTCAAGGCTTTAACCAGGATTTACGGGGTTGGAGGGACCTACGCTGAGGAGTTTCTGCTCAGGGCAGGAATTGAAAAGTCTAAGGACTGCAGGGAAGTCTCAGCGGAGGAAGCGGATAGAATTTTCAGGGCAGCCTTAACCGTGTTCCAAGAGCTGGAGAACCCTAGGCCATGCCTTTACCTGGAAGCCGACGGCAGACCTGCGGCTGTTTCACCGTTCCCTTTGGAGAAGTTTAAAGGCTTAAGGCTTGAAAGGTTTGAAACTCTGAATGAGGCTGTGGACGAGTTCTATTCAAGGCTTACAGCTGAAAGGGTTAAGGCTGAGAAAGGTGAAAAGGTCAGGCTTCAGCTGGAAGAGCTTAAGCGTATAGCCTCAGAGCAGGAGGCCAGGCTTAAAAGCTTGAAGGCTGAAATTGAGAGGCTTCAAAGGATAGGTGAAACCATCTTCAGAAACGCCAGCCTACTCCACCAGGTTCAGGAAGCCTTCAAAGCCATGGCCGATAAAGGGCTGAGCTGGAAGCAGATGAAGGCTGAAGCCTCCAAGGCGAGGAGGGAGGGAACCCCGCCTCTAAGCCTGGTTTCAGACGTAAACCCTAAAAATAGAAAGGTTAAAGTCAGCCTTGAAGGCTTGGAGTTCGATTTCTCCATACTTAAATCAGTCTATCAGGAGGCTTCCTCCCGCTTCGATGAAGCTAAAAAACTTAAAAGCAAGGTTTCAAGCCTTGAGAAAGCCTTAAAGGAAACACGGGAAAGAATAGCCTCAGCTGAAACCTTCATAGCGGAGGTTGAAGCTGAACCTGTAAGGCTTGAAAAGGTTCGGGAGAAGGAGTGGTATGAGAAGTTCAGGTATTCCTACACTTCAGACGGGATTCTGCTGGTAGCCGGAAAAGACGCCTCCTCCAACGAAGCCCTAGTGAAACGCTATGCTAAGCCTTCAGACCTGGTTTTCCACTCGGATGTAGCGGGCTCGCCTTTCACCCTGCTCAGAGTTGAAGGTAAGATTCCCTCCGAGGCTTCCATAAGGCAGGCAGCCCAGTTTACAGCCTGCTACAGTAGGGCTTGGAAGGCGGGATGGTCAGCCATAGACGTATACTACGTCAAACC
>Ga0180300_10001043_pt1 | contig 12674 bp, 11 predicted proteins | sample GuaBasSediGuay15_FD_121798 | JGI IMG/M metagenome (GOLD analysis project Ga0180300, IMG submission 121798) | Subseafloor sediment microbial communities from Guaymas Basin, Gulf of California, Mexico - Guay15, Core 4569-2, 21-24 cm | ecosystem: Environmental > Aquatic > Marine > Hydrothermal... | reverse complement strand
GGTGGTCGCAATGCCCATCTGCACCTGGTAGCCCAATTCGCGCAGCCGGTCGGCGATGATGCTGGCCGAGCGACGCTCCTGGAAAGCCAGTTCCGGGTGCGCGTGAAAGTCGCGCCGCCAGGCGACCAGTTGCCCGCGCAGCGCCTCTGCCTCGGCTTTGAAGTCTATCCGGTTTGACATGCCTCTTCCTTGTCCCTTAAGGTGCTGATTTCATTTGGGTGTGGCTAAAATCAGTGGGACGTCCGGCTTCAGCCGGAAAATCCCCGCTGAAGCGGGGCCTCCGGCCTTTTCTCCCCACGAATTTTAGCCAGACCCATTTCATTTTACCCCATTATCACCGCAAGCGCAATTCCCATCCCAAAAGAATCGGGGCGACGGGTGTACTGTCGCCCCCACGGTGCGATTACATCCGCTTTGTCTTGTAATCCGCCGTTCTACCCCCCCGCCGCAGCCCGCTCCGCCAGCACCTCCGCGATCGCCCCCTCGGCCTCTTCCGGCAACGGCGGTACCTGGTGCTCCTCCAGGATCTCTCGCGCACGCTCATTGGCTCGCGTGAACATGTCCTTCCTGCCCAACTTCACCCAGCGGTCGTAGCGGTTACGGTCAATCAAGGCCGGCCGCCACTGCGCCCACTTCCAGTTGTCGAGGGTATGGTCGTCCGCCAGGAATCCCGCGCCCGGCCGGACGCGGGCGATGGCGTCGAGCGCCAGCGTCGTCTCGTTGACGGCGACCCCGTCCACCAGGAAACGGGTCATGCGGATGATCTCGTCGGCGATCACCAGCGCCTCCATTGATGAGGTGGAGCCGTACTCGATATAGCCTACGTCGTGAACCAGCGTGGCACGCGCCAGGAAGTTGGTCAGGATGGAGAAGGTCATCTCGATGCCCGCCTGCGCGTCCACCACTTTGCTGTCACTGGCACCGCCGGCCGACCACGCGGGGAGATTGTAGTAGCGGGCCAGGTCCATCTGCGCCATCATGCCCAGCGGCCACTCCGGGCTGCCATAACTCACGATGGTGCTCTTCATATCCATTGCCGCCGTGTTCATCCCGTAGAGGAACGGCGTGCCGGGGCGGATCAGTTGGGAGATGATCAGCCCGACCAGACACTCCGCGTTTCCCAACGCTAACGCGCCCGCCAGCGTGATCGGTCCGCCGCCGCCGGTGTTAGGCGAGGGCGGGTAAGATGCCGGGATGCCCTTTTCAGCGCAGAAGGTCAGCTTCTGGAGCGACTCCTCGGGGATCAGCAAGGGGGAGATGGGCTCTGCGTAGAGTAACAGGAATGGCTTTTCGCGCAACGCCTCCTCATCACTGGCCACGGCTACCGCAATACGATAGATGTCCTCCATATCGGCGCGGTTCTTGGCGGTGTAGACGATGGGTTTGACCGAGCCACGGATCATGCGGATGAACTCGTGGATGTAGAGGTCATCGGGTGGCACGTCAGAGGGATTGCCCATAGACATGATGAAGTCCATATTCTCCAGTGCGTCGCACAGGTGAGCGATGTCCTCAACGTCCTGAGCCATCGTCCGACGGCGTTCACCGGTCTTCACATCCAACGTGAAGGTGGTATCGGAGCCAGAACCGAAGAAGACTTTGCCCAGTTCCAGCGGCATCGTCAGGTTGCCCAGCCTATCGTACATGGGGATGCGCGAGGGCGCGCAGGCGATGGCGTCGGTGACCAGGTTTTCCGGTATCTTGATGCGGCCATTGGATTCCCAGGCCCCGGCCTCGAGCAACAGTTCGCGTCCCTGAGGGTCCTGCATCTCCACGCCGGTCTTGGCCAGGATCTCCAGCGTGGCGTAGTGGATCGCCCGCACCTGCTCGTCGGACAGGACGCGGATCATCGGTTGCAGTGTTTGAACGGGCAGTTGTTGAGTCACAGGGCTAACCTCCAGATCAATTCAATCTCCTCTGACTTGAGAGGCTCATACTGTCCGGCGATCCGGCCTCCACTTGACATTGCTGTTCTCCTTCCTGAGTTTGTCTTGCACTCGTTGCATCTCTCTGATGAGAAGCCCTAGACGTGGGTCACGCATCAAAGGAGCAGCCGCTCGTTGCTCCTTAACCATCTCCAGGTGGATCTCTCCGCTGAATAATCCTTCCTCGAAGTAGGGTGCCTTGACCACCACCCGGCCTCGAGGGTCAATGACCTCTGAGCCGCCCCAGTAGTGCAGATCCCCTTCTCGACCCACGCGGTTGACAAAGATCACGTAGACCCCGTGAAGCTGGGCGAAAACGCGGTTGATGCCTTCCCAGCAGGTCGGGAGGTCCAGGTATTCGCCCAGGCCCTGCTTAGAACTGGCCGCGGGGTGAAGCAGCAGCGAGGCCCCATCCTGTACGGCAATGTAGGCCACCGGGGGAATCCAGGCATCGGCGCAGATAAGGATGGCCATGCGCCCATGCCGGGTGTCGAAAGCCTCGATGCTATCTCCCGGTACGAAGCGCCTGCCCTCTTGGAAAACGGCATAGGTGGGCAGGTAGAGCTTGCGGTGCAGGTGGCGAACCTGTCCGTCCTCGAGATAGACGGCCGCGTTGTGGTGCCGATGGTGGGTGCTCTTCTCCACGAAGCCGACGACGAGGGAGAGGGCGCGGCTCTCCGCTTGTAAGGTCGCCAGGGGCTGAGCCTCGAGGGTCATGGCTACCTCGGCCACCTGTTCTCCCAAATCGTAGCCGGTCAGACTAAGTTCGGGGAAGATCAGGAGATCCACCCCTTGCTCTTTGGCCTGCCGGACGTAGCGTAGAGCCCGGCTCAAATTGGCCTCCACGTCGCCCAGTGAGCAGTCCACCTGGGCCAGGCCGACCTTCATGATTCCATTCCTCAGATGAGCGTTCACGGCACCAGCGAAGATGCGAAACGCTCTCGAATCCAGGCATCCGTGGCCGGGTCTAGTGGCTCCGGCCGGTGCTCCGCCAGGATGCGGCGCGCCACATCTTTGGCCCGAGCCCAGGCGTCGGTACCACCGGCCTGCTCCCACATCTGACGCCCCTGCCGGTCGAAGACGGCCGAGGGATAGTAGTGCTCGGTACGCATGTAGCGCAGCGTGTGTTCGTCCATCAGGTAGTGTCCCCCAGGACCAATGCGGTCAATCACATCAAGTGCCAGCGTGTCATCGTTGACCTCGATGCCGCGCACAGCGCGCATCGCCAGCCCCAACAGTTCGTTGTCAATCACAAACTGCTCGTAGGCAATGGTGGACATATCCTCCAGCATTCCGGCGGCGTGGTGGATGAAGTTGGCCCCGGCCAGCGCGACCTGGATGACCGACTGGGCCTTCTCGATGCCCGCCTGGATGTCCGGAATCTTGGCCTCGGTCATGCCAGCGCTGTTGTAGATGGGCACGTGATAGAAGTGGGCCAGTTGGGTGATGGCGGCGTTGCACAGCCCCAACTCCACCGAGCCGCCCAGGTACTTGCCGCTGCGCATGTCGGCTGTGGCAGGGATGGGCCCGATGAGGACGGGACAGCCGGGCTGGACCAGTTGGGTCAGCGTCAGCCCGGCCAGCTGCTCGGCGTTCAACTGCGCCAGCATCCCGGCCAACGTGACCGGCGCGGTCGAGCCGGCCATCGGCGCCGCTGAGAGAACGACCGGCATGCGCTGCCGACAGATCTCGATTAGCAGCATCGTCACGTCGGTGGCGAACTTGAGGGGGCTGACCATCCAACTGGTGATGAAGGAGACGATAGGGCGCTCACGCAGCGGCTCGGCGCCCCCCATAATGCGCTCGCTCATCTCCACCACGTCGCGGATGCCCTGGATGGTGTAGACGCCAGCCTGGACGTGCTTGGTGGTGTTCGCCAGCGCAGCGTAATACTTGTTGATCTCCACCGTCTCCTCGGGCAGGTCGGTGGGGTAGATGGGTATGAGGTAGAAGTGGATGTTGCCCAGCGCGTCCACAATGCGGGCCATATCAGCCACGTCCCGGAGCACCGCCTTGCGGATTCCGCCCGTCTCCAGATCAAGCACCTGCAACGCCGCGCCACCGGTGCCGATGTGGACCCGCGCTCCCTCGAGGATCAGGTCGTGCTCCGGGTCACGGCCCGCCAGCACCACGCGCGAGGGTGCTTTGTCTACCGCGTCCTCGACGAGGGACTGTGGCAGCCGCACTCGATTGCCGTCCACATCTGCCCCGGCCTCCTTAAACAGCCGCAGCGCCTCCGGCTCCTCCACCTGTACCCCCGTCTGCGCTAGGACCGTCAGCGACGCTTTGTGGATTTGCTTTACCTGCTCATCGGTCAGCGGTTTATACTGCCCGCCGATCAGGCCCTTGCCGGGGCCCGACCGTTTCCGTCGCATGCTTGATGATGTCATGCTTGCTTGTCCCTCCATCTCTCCTCGCTGACCTGCGCCGGTCAGGCATTCAGCCTCTTCGATACCATCACCGGATCACGAAAGCCTGCCGCGCCAGCGTCTCGACCTCATTCCGCGTCGCAGGGCGAGGGTTGGTCTTGGCATTTACGTTCGCGACCGCCCGTTCGGCCAGCAGCGGCAGATCCGCCTCAGCGACCTTCACCGAGGCAATCTCGAACCGCGCAAGAAGCGCTTCGGCATCCGCTCGCACCCGGTCCACCAGCGGTTCGAGCCGCGTGATCTTCCGCCCCAGCGCTGGCCGGTTGTACTCCAGGACCGGGTCCATACAGCGTATCAGGATCAGCCCGTGGGGTAGTTCATGGTACAGCCCGCCGGTCACGTTGCCGATGGCGTGCATCAGCCCTAGCCCGGCGTGCAGCATCGCGGCGCCTGTGAGCAGGCTGCCCTGCAGCATCGCGCTGCGGGCCTCCAGATCGTCGCCGTGTTCCACTGCCACTCGCAGGTGAGAGGCGATCAGTTCCGCTCCGCCCAAGGCCAGGGCATCGGTAATCGGCGTGGCCGCGCTGGAGATGTAGGCCTCCAGGCCGTGGATGAAGGCGTCTATGCCGGTGAAGAGGGTAGTCTTGGGTGGCAGGCCCAGCGTCAGTTCCGGGTCGAGCAGCGCCACGTCGGGCCATTTAGCCACGACGCTGTCCTTCTCCCGTGTGTCGAGGTTACTGATGACCGCCCAGGGGGAGATCTCACCGCCGGTGCCTGCCGTCGTCGGCACGGTGCAGAGGAAATCAGCACCGCACCGCTCGGCGATGACCTTGCCCGCGTCCATCGCGCTGCCGCCGCCGACGGCGAGCACCGCGTTCGCGCCGGCCGCTTTCCCTCGTTCCGTTCCACGCGCCACCGTTTCCCACGAGGGGTTGGGCTCCACCTCGGTGAAGGTTTCCACCCGCTCCCAGCCCACCTCGCGCAGTTGCGTGGCGATGCGCCGCACCAGTGGCCTGGCCCACTCCTCCCGCGGTGCCACCAGCAGCAGCCGCCCCGCAGTGGCTGGCGGGTTGATATACTCGCCGACCCGCTCGATCAGCCCCACGCCGACCAGCGTTTTGGTAGGCCAGCGAAACTCGTACATCTCATCCATCTGACTTATTTATCTGCCCTGCCAGCGAGCGCGCCAGTTCGACCGCTGAAGCCGCATCGGGCGCATAGCCATCGGCGCCAATCTCGTCGGCGAAGGTCTGGGTGACCGGAGCACCACCGACCATCACCCGCACAGTGTCCCGCAGACCTGCTTCCATCAGCGCGTCAATTGTGCGCTTCATGCTCGGCATAGTGGTGGTCAGCAGCGCCGACATGCCGATGAGGTTTGGATGCTCCATCTTGATCGCCTCGATAAACCTATCGGGAGGGACATCAGTGCCCAGGTCAACGATCTCGAAGCCGCCGCCCTCCAGCATCATGCCCACCAGGTTCTTGCCGATGTCGTGCAAGTCGCCCTCGACGGTGCCTATGACCACCTTGCCGGCCGACGGCACGTCACTCTCGGTCAACAACGGGCGCAGGATGGCCATGCCAGCGTGCATCGCACGCGCGGCGATGAGCACTTCGGGCACGAATAACTCGCCGTCCCGGAAGTCCACGCCGACCCGGTCCATCCCGGCGAGGAGCCCGCCGTTGAGCACCTCTGCCGGCGTCAGCCCTTCATCGAGTGCCCTTTGCGTCAGTTCGGCAACCGCATCATCTTCACCGTCGTATAGTTTCTCCGCGATTTGCTTGAGTATGTCGCTCATTTATTCTGCCTCTTGCGATAGTGCTTGATGTACCTCGTCGCGAACTCGTCTCGCCCCAGGAGCACATCCACCGCTAGCACAGTCTGTCTGACCCGCGCCGCGTTGACGATGGGAGCATTGACGCCCTCCCAGATGGCCATGGCTAGGAACGCCCGGTTGAGCACCTCACGGTCCGGCAGACCGAAGGAGACGTTGCTGGCCCCCAGCGTCATGTTGACGCCCAGTTCGGCCCTGACCAGGCGGATGGCCTCCAGCGTGACCAGCGCGGCTTTGGAATCGGCGCCGACGGTCAGGGCCAGGCAGTCAATCAGGACGTCCTCGCGGGGGATGCCCAAAGCCTCGGCCCGCTCGACAATCTTGAGGGCGATCTCCAGCCGTCTGTGTGGGTCATCAGGGATGCCCTCGTCGTCCATACACAGGCCGATGACCGCTGCCCCGTGCTCGGCCACCAGCGGCAGGACGCGGCTCAGGTTCTTCTCCTCGCCGTTGACCGAGTTGACCAGCGGCTTGCCCTGGTAGACTTTCAGCGCGGCAGCCAATGCTGCGGGGTCTGGCGTGTCAATGCTGAGGGGAACCTCCACCACCTCCTGGACCATCTCCACGGCGCGGGGCAGCAGCGCCATCTGGTCCACGCCGGCCGCGCCCACGTTCACATCAATCACGTCGGCACCGGCAGCGACCTGAGCCAGCGCCTCGTCCTTGACGATCTCGACGTTGCCCGCGACGAACTCGGCCGCCAGCCGCTTGCGCCCGGTGGGGTTGATACGCTCCCCGATGAGCACCGTAGGGCGGTCAGGAGCGATGCGAACGACCTCCTTTGTTCCCTTGAGGATGGTCTCCATAGCCTTCACTCCTTTGCGCAACGCTTGGGCCGACCACGGCAACCGCGGCCGGCCCTCGCGTTACATCTCATCCTGACAGATGTGCTAGTCGCCGCAACTCTTAATCAGATTGTTCTCCAGCAGGAAGTTGCAGGCCACATCCTTGGGATCCTGCTCGTCGCCGGTGTCCAGTTCCTGATCCTCGCCTACATCCACCAAGCTGTTGAGGTAGGTCATAGTATCGGTATCCAAGGCCTTAGCAATAGGAGACAGAATATCCGCGATCTCGGGGTACTTGTCCAGCACGTCTTTGCGCACTACCGGTGCGGGGTTGTAGACAGGGAAGAACTGCTTGTCATCCTCCAGGTTGAACAAGCCCCAGGCGGCGATGCGGCCGTCGGTGGCAAAGCCCATGGCCAGGTCACACTCACCGTCCCGCAGCGCCTTGTAGGTCACCCCAATCTCCATCGTGCGCACATTCTCCTCCTTGAAGGCAAAGCCGTACTTTTCCTGCAATGCCGGGTAGCCGTCAGGTCGCACGGTCCACTCTTCGTCAGAACAGAGGATCGCGTCGGGGTTCTGTTCCAGGTAGGCGGGCAAGTCGGAGAGTTTTTGGACGCCGTACTGGGCGCCGGCTTCCTTGGTCATCATCAGCGTGTAGGTGTCGTTGAAGGGAGCCATCTCCAGCCAGACGAGGCCGTTGGCGGCATCCTCGGCCTTGACCTTGTCGTAGCACTCCTGGGGATCGGTGATGGCCTCCTCGTGCCCCAGATGGACCATCCAGGCCGTGCCGGTGTACTCCCAATAGAGATCCACTTCGCCGGACTCCAGGGCTTCCCGGTTGACACTTGTGCCCCCCAGGTCAACCTTATTGTTGACGGTGAAGCCGGCGTCCTGGAGGGCCAGGACGGTCATCCACCCCAGAAGGTACTGCTCGGTGAAGTTCTTGGAACTGACGGTGATCTCTTTTTCCTGAGCCGTCTTGCCACAGGCCATCAGCAACATTGCCACGACGACCAGCAGACTTAGAACACTGAATAGCCTTCTCATCTCATTCCTCCTTACTACATGATTAGTGATACTCACTCGGATACAGGCTTTCGCTTCTGCTAATCAGACATCACCTCCTTCGTGTCCCGAATCCAGGCCGCGAGATCGAGTGGCCGCCGCCAGGCTAAACGCCGCGCGGTGCCAGCAATTGCTGAACTTTCCCCATAATGAAGTCAAGACCAATGGCGAACACCGCAATCAGGATTGATGCCACGACGACCATATCAGTCCGCCTCACACGGAGGCCGGCCGCTATAGGATGGCCCAGGGTGGGCCAGCCGATGAAGGTGACCAGAGCCGCCGTGCCTACGTTGATCACCACCGCCGTGCGGATACCGGCGAAGATGATGTTGAGAGCCAGTGGTAACTCGATGCGGAACAGAATCTGCCGCTTGGTCATCCCCATGCCTCGCGCCGCTTCGATAACGGCCCGATCCACCTCGTCAATGCCGGTGGCCGTGTTGCGCACGATGGGCAACAGGGAGTAGAACCACAGGGCAAAGATGGAGGGCTTAAAACCGATGCCCAGAAAGGCCATGGAAAGGCCCAGGATGGCCATACTGGGCACCGTCTGGCCGATATTGGCCACGCCCAGGATTAGAGGGGCGAAGTCACGGAATCCCTCCCGCGTGATGAGAATGCCGGCCGGGACCGCGGTCAGCACGGCCAACAGCGCGGAGACGAAAACGACTTCCATATGGAGCAGGATATAGCGGGTAAGTTTGGCAGGCCGGCCGGTTTGATCGAAGAACATGCGGTATGTCATCGTCTCCGGCTCGATGCGGTAGATGACCTGATTGTAGAGCAGCACCACCACGATAGCCAGCAGGATAGGGACTACCACCCAACCCAGGACTTCTTTAAGCACCGGGGTCACGTTCGATGTGCGAAGGCGTCCGAACGAAGTAGCCGTCATCTCTCACCCCCCTTCCTGGCGCTGAGGGCTTCCTGGATCGCGTCCAGTTGAATGAGCCCACGCACTCGCTGCTCCTCATCCACCACACACGCCGTCCGGTAGTCAGAGGCCAGCAACTCCGACAGCGTGTCCCTCAGGCTGGTGCCCAGTTGGATGCTGACCGCGGCAGGAGTGAGAAACGCATCCACCCACCCTTGTTGGCCCTCCAGGTCCCGGGCGTTCACGTAGCCCTTCAGGCTCCGGTCTGCGCCGATGACGTAGACGAAATCCAGGCCTCTCTCTTGCATGAACTGCCTTGCCTCGCGGACGCTCTGAGTATCGAAGATCAGCGGGGGATGCTGGTCCATCACCTCTTCCACGCGCACGAGATTGAGCCACTTCAAGGCTCGATCAGCCCCCACAAAATCTTCCACGAACGGATTGGCGGGGTGAGAGAGAATCTCGCTCGGCGAGCCATACTGCTCCAGAATCCCCCCGACGTTCAAGATGGCGATCTTGTCGCCCATCTTAATCGCTTCGTTGATGTCGTGGGTGACGAAAATAATTGTCTTGCGAATCTTCTGCTGCAGACGCAGAAACTCGTTCTGCAGTCGGTCGCGGGTGATGGGGTCAATGGCTCCAAAGGGCTCGTCCATCAGCATGACGTGGGGGTCCGCCGCCATGGCGCGCGCCACACCGATGCGCTGCTGCTGACCGCCCGAGAGCTCGCGGGGATAGCGGTCGCGATACTCAGCGGGTTCTATCCCCATCAACTCCAGAAGTTCGTCCACCCGCCGCGCGATGCGCGCATCGTCCCAGCCTAACAACTTCGGCACCGTACCGATGTTCTCGGCGATCGTCATGTGCGGGAAGAGGCCAATCTCCTGGATGACGTAGCCGATGCTGCGGCGCAGTTGGATGGGGTCCATCTGCATCACATCCTGCCCCTCGACGTAAATCTTGCCGCTGGTGGGCTCAATCAAGCGGTTGACCATCTTCATCGTGGTGGTCTTACCGCAGCCAGACGGCCCAACCAGGATGCAAATCTCCCCATCCGGCACCTCCAGGGAGAGATCGTTCACCGCAGGCTCTGTCTGGCCCGGATAAATCTTGGTCACATGCTCTAGTTTGATCATAATCACTTCTCCTCTTCGCCAGAGACAGATGATCAGGCGGAACGTTCCCGCAGGCCGGCCGGTGTAAGTCTCTTCTGGGCCCAGCCCAGTAAACCGTCTATCAACAGGGCAAAGATCGAGACGCCTATGGCACCGGCGATGACCATCGGGTCACTACCACGGCCAATGCCGTCGAAGATATACTTGCCCAGACAGGTGACGCCGATCAGTTTGGCGATCGCAGCGATGCCCACGATCATGACCATCGAAACTCTGATGCCAGCCATGAGGACCGGCACGGTCATGGGTAACTTTACCTTGTACATAATTTGCCACTCCGTCATCCCCATACCCCGGCCGGCTTCGATGATAGCAGAAGGGACATCCTTGATGCCCGTGTAGGTGTTGCGCAGGATAGGCAACTGGGCGTAGAGGATCAGCGCCACTGCCGCGTTTATGAAGCCGATGCCGAAGAGAGGAATAAGGAGCCCGAACAATCCGATACTGGGGAAGGTCAGCATAATCCCTGCTGCGTAAAGCACCGGGTCGGCTGCCCGCTCTCCGAAGGTGAACAGCAAATAGAAAAGCACTGTCAGCGCAGCCCCCGTCAGCCCAACCCCCTGCGCCCGGGGGATGATGGCCTTCAACGAGTGCATCAGTGGCTGCCCGAAAGTCCCCGTGGCGCCCAGGTAAACAAAGACGAAGAGAGCCAGGGGCAGGAGAAGCAGAAGATGGGAAGGACGCGGGCGCCGAGGCGGCAAGGTAATGAGTATCCCCGCCACCACTCCCAGTACGATGGCGATGAGCATAGAGAAGATCACCAGCCAGACGTGCGAGATAGCCTGCTCCAGTAGTTGCTCGCTGTTGGCACTCATAAATCGCACTGTCTTGGTCAGAATGTTATCAGCGCCGGCGACGAACATAGCCGCCACGTCCAAAACTGCCCAAATAGCCAGCGCTATCAAAACCACGTTGACCGCGTGGCTGGCCCTCAGCCCGTGAGCGGCCTGCAAGGCCAGAAGCAGTAGAAAGACGCCATAGATGCCCAACAGGATTGGAATGACGCGCCCAAGCCCCAACGGGGCCAGTGGGTCCAGAATGACGGCTGCCAGACCGTCACGGCCAAACAGGGAGGCGATAACGATGAGCGGCGCCGCTGGGAGCGACAACAGATAGCAGTGTGTGAGAAAACTGCCTGTCCCGCCTACGATCTTGACAATAACGAATAGAATGAGTGCAATGACCACGAAGTCGGCGACGACGGTGAGCATGGTCGTCCCTATGCTCAAGAGCGTAGATACAGGCTCTCTCCCTATGGGTATCGTGGTCAACCCGGTCACCAGCCCGGCAAGCAGGAGAGCGACCAGCAATTTGGAGGCATTGGCGACCTGTTTCTCTGCCTCAAAGGTCTCGACGTTGGGTTGCGTCAGTACCTTCATCCAACTGGCAAATAGCTCCCCCAGCATCTTATCCTCCTATAGAATTGCCCTACAAGATTTGCCTTGTCCGCGAGAATCTTGTGGGACAAGATGGCATCTTGTCCTACGTTGATTGCGGCGATAGGCCGCGCTATGATTCTGTCTCGCCCGTCCGAGCAAAGCCAAGCGCGCGCGAAATCTGCTCTGCGCAGGCAATCACCTGCGCCGCCGCTTCCTTCTTAATATGCTCTCTGGAGAAACGATAGGACGGCCCTGCCGCGCTAACAGTGGCGATCACCTGACCGGTGTGATCGCGGACAGGCGCGGCTACCGCATTCAGACCGTTCTCCAGTTCCTCCAGCCCGGTGGCATATCCCCGCTGGCGCACTAGTGCCAACTCGGCGCGCAAGACCTGAGCGTCGGTGATGGTATACTCGGTGAAGCGGGGTAGCGGATTCTGAATCAAGGCATTCAGTTCCGCCTCCGGCAAGTAGGCCAGCAACACCTTGCCGGTGGAAGAGGCGTGCAGAGGAGTACGGCGTCCCACCCAGCCGATGTTCAATACACGCCGGTCGCGGGGCACCACCTGTTCGATGTTAATCACCTCGTTGCCGTCACGAACCGCCAGGTTCACCGTCTCCTGGGTCTGGTCGGCCAATTGGCGTAGCAGCGGGCGCGCTGCTTGCCGTAGGTCTCTGTGAAGCACCACCAGGCCGGCCAGTTCTATGAGGCCTACACCCAGGCGATAACACCCCGTCTCGGGATTGCGATCAACGAGGCCTTCCGCTTCCAGCGTGGAGAGCAGGCGTGAGACTGTGCTCTTGTGGACGTTCAGCCTTCGGCTGAGGTGGGTGACACTCAGTTCTGGCTCTCCGAGAGAGAAGGAACGGAGGATAGCAACAGCGCGCCTTACCGACTTGACTACCTGTCCTTGCGACACCGCGTGCCTCTGGCTGACTTTATGAGGAAGAACGAACGAGGGAACGCACCGCTTGGTTGTTGCGCATTACGCAACATTGTTCCCTGTACGCAACACTATTATACAACCAAATGAGGCAAATGTCAAGCATCTTCCAGGGGAAGGACAAGGCCGCATTCACTGGCGAATGCGGCCGTAGGTCTTGATCCTTGCTTCGGTCATTGGACGTTACGCCGGAATCGGCTCCACCTCCTCAACCGGCAGTTCCAGACGTCGGTCTTTTACCTTAACGATGACCCTCCCCTGCAATGGCAGCAGATCCACTACCTTCCCCTCACCATAAGGCGTTCGCACGCGCTT
>Ga0180300_10001042_pt1 | contig 12675 bp, 11 predicted proteins | sample GuaBasSediGuay15_FD_121798 | JGI IMG/M metagenome (GOLD analysis project Ga0180300, IMG submission 121798) | Subseafloor sediment microbial communities from Guaymas Basin, Gulf of California, Mexico - Guay15, Core 4569-2, 21-24 cm | ecosystem: Environmental > Aquatic > Marine > Hydrothermal... | reverse complement strand
CCGCCTTCACCCCCCGGGCCCGCCACGTGGAGCGCAGCCTCGTCACGACCTGGGTGATGAGGAACACCGTCCACGTCATGCCGGCGAAGCGGTTCCCCCTCTTTCGCCGGAATGACGTGGACGGTGTTCCTCATCACCCAGGTCTTGACGAGGCTGCGCTCCACGTGCAGGGCCCGGGGGATGAAGGCGGTGTCCAGGTCGGAGACACGGTTCCACAGGCTCAGCTGGACGTTGAGAGCTCCCTGAGCGTTCAGGCCGAGGATATCGTCCACGACATCGAGGGCTTGGTCCCTAGGAGCCCGTTCGAGCAGGTGGTGCCGGCTGAGAGTGAAGAGCGCGGCGGTTCTGAGGGGAACCTCCAGAGTCATCGCGGCCAAATCCGGTTGAATAGGGCGTGGGACTCGTAAATGAGGTTTCCCCCGCTTACAGGAGAAACGCTCTCTTCCACATAACCGCCGTCGGCCCCATTGACTTTTATAAACACTTCAAGCCCCTCTATTCTCAGGTGCTTCTATGGGAAGGGTGAAAGGATTCAGGCTCGAAGGCGTCCTGCCGGCGGTGGTGACGCCCTTCGACAAGCATGAGGAGTTCGACGAGCCGGCGTTCCGCAACCTCATAGACTGGCTCATCGAGAAGGGCATCACAGGCATCGTCCCCTGCGGCACGACCGGGGAGTTCTCCCTGATGACTCAGCAGGAGCGGGCCCGGGTCATCGAGGTCTGCGTCGATCAGGTCAACGGCCGCATCCCCGTCATAGCCGGGACCGGGGACACGGCGACGAAGCTCGTCATCGAGGCGACCCGACACGCGAAGGACGTTGGGGCCGACGCCGCCATCATCGTCAACCCCTACTACATGAAACCGAAGGGCGGAAAAGGCATCTACGACCACTACCTCGCCATCGCCGAGGCCGTCGACCTCCCCATCGTCCTCTACAATATCCCCTCGACCACGGGTCAGTACATCCCTTGGCAGGTCATCGAGGACCTCGCCGAGGTCGACAACATCGTCGGGCTGAAGGACTCCAGCGGCGACCTGAAATACATGATGTCGGTGCTGGAAAAGGTGAGCGACAAGATCGACGTGGTCGTCGGCTGGGACGAGGTGGTGCTCCCCGCCCTCGCGGCCGGGGCGAGCGGCATGATCTTGGCCAGCGCCAACGTCATCGCACCATTCTGGCTCGACATCTACCGCAAGGTGAAGGAGGGGAAGCTCGAGGAGGCGAGGGCGATCCAGCGCCGCATCCAGAAGTTCACCCGGCACATCGTGGCCACGGGCGCCCTGGGGCCCAAGGCGTGCCTGAACTACATGGGCGTCCCCGTCGGGAGGACGCGACGGCCCATCATCATGGGCGACACCCTCAGCTACGAGCTCAGGGAGGAGCTACGCATCGAGCTGGAGAAGCTGGGCCTCGTGGAGAAGAAGCCGATCACCTTCAAGGTGGAGCCGGAGAAGCCGCTGACGGCCCGGTTCGCCTCCGTCGGCGTCACCCCGGAGGTCATCGAGCAGTTCACGCTCCGGACCGGCGAGGCCCTCGTCGACCCCGCCTCCAACGAGGTGGCCCACATCGACCTCCTCATCGGCAGGGTCGACGGCCCCGTGGGCCAGGCCTACGCCAACGCCCTCGCGAACCCGACGAAGGAACGAGAAGCCCTCCAGGCCATCCTGGAGCCGAACATGGCGGTGAAGCCCCCGACCCTCATCGTGCCGACGGTGCCCGTCCGGGGGCTGAGGGAGGCGAGCATGGTCTACGGCCCCGCCCAGGCCGCCGTCGCCAAGGCGGTGGCGAAGTCCGTGGAGGACGGCATACTGCCGGCGACTGACGACATCGTCCTCATAGCGAACGTCTTCGTCCACCCGACGGCGACCCGCCGCCACAGGGTCTTCATCAACAACTACAAGGCGATGCGCCACGCCATAAGGAAGGCGATGGAGGGGCGGCCGACGGCGGAGGAGGCCGCGGAGAACGCGGACAACGCCCGCCACCCCTTCAGGGAAAGCCTTTAAACGCCGTCCCACCCCCTTTTTCTAGAACTTCTGGCAGGGTTAGGGTTGACTGACATCCTCATCAAGCACGGGTTCGTCCTCACCATGCGGGGCGAGGGCGTCGGCACCATCGAGGACGGCGCTGTCGCCATCGAGGGAGACAGGATCGCGGCCGTGGGGAAGACCCACGAGCTGGAGAGGAGATACGGCGGCGCCGAGAGGGTCTTCGACGCGAGGGGGAAGGCCGTCCTCCCCGGGTTTGTGGACGCCCACATACATAACTTCAAGTTTTTTAGCACATGTTAATAGCCCTCTAGAGGGCTCCGGCGTCCGGAAAAACGTTTTTCGCCCTTTGATGAGGAGGCGATTATGGGCGAACGGTCGGGGTTTTAATACTGTCCTGGGGTAGGCCCCCTCCCTCGCCCACTATCTTGTCCACTAGCGGGGACTTTGCCCTCCGGCACCTGCTGCATGACCCGGTTCTCCTCACCTCCTCGTTATGCGCGTGGATGTGGGTCCAAGGTGTGCTCTTCGACACCTTTAGGGCCTCCGAGATCTCCCGGTAGTTGAAGCCGTCCTGCCTCATCTGGATCATCTGGGCGTGTTGGAGGTCGCCCACGACGCGGGCGGGCTTTGTCTCAACGATGAGCTCTCCGTGATCCACCTCGACGCCTACGGCCTTCAGTATGTCCTCCCCAGCCTGCTTATGCCAGTCGTGGTAGGGGAAGATGCCGACTCCGTGGCTGCCCCTGCCCGTGAGGAGGACGAACATGTCCACGGGCATCCTCTGGAGGCGTGCGGGACGGTAGAACGAGTAAAGCCAGGATAGGTCGCTGGGGAGCCCGTAGATGCCGAGGGATTTGAAGAATATGTAGTCGAAGGTGATCCTGACGTCCACGTCGATGCTGGACAGCTTCTGCGTGTCGAGACCCAGCGAGAAGCCGCAGTGCCGGGCCTCGCGGGTGAAGTACGTGAGCTGCGCCTTGGCCAGCGTCTGGTCCGAGGACACCTTCATCCGGCTGTAGAGCAGGTTCGCCGCCTCCCTGATGAGTAGGTAGGCGGGGGTCCTCCAGACGACGCGGCTGTACACCTCGTCTATCACCTTGTTGATTTGGCTGTACTCTACGTCTATGGAGGAGTAGAGGGGGCTGGCGGATATGACCAGGTCGTAGCGCTGCAGGTCGTCCACGGTGTACTTGCTTGCGGGCTTTGAGTCCCATGGTGAGGATACGTTGGTGTTGTCGCCGTGGAGGAGCAGCACCCGCTTATCATTCTCCGTGACCCACGGGCTCCTGAGCCATGCGAGCCCCTCCCCGTCTCGGCTGCCGAATATGTCGAGGACGGGGCAGCCGCCGGAGAGGAACTCCTGGGCGATGTGCTCCAGGAGGGTGGACTTGCCTGAGCCGCGGACGCCGAACGCGGCGTAGGTGAGGGCGTGCCTGAACTCCACGCCGTCGCCCAGCCAGCGCCCCCATCTAAGTATCCGCACGTCTCCGCCTCTCCGTCACCATTCTGAAGAGCTCCCCGTAGGTCTCGGGGCTAATGGTGGTGGCGAGCTTACCCGCCGTCTCCTGGACCCTGGCCATGCACCAGTCTAGGAAGCAGCCGACGAGGGTGTGATACCCGACCTCGCTCATTCGGTCCGTGATCCACTGCACCCGGCTCTCGAAGGACATGGATTTGAGGAGCTCGACGTGCTTCTCCATGTCAGACTCGGGCAGCTTGACCATCACGTGTTCCTTGAACCACGGCTTGACGAGGCGCTTGTGGTCGAGGTTGCGGAGGCTGACGCGGTAGGTTTTCCCGCTGTGGTCGGGTTTGATGGCTGGGTTTGCGAGGCGGTAGGCGACGCTGAACAGTCCTCGCATCTGCTTGCCGTCGATGCTGAGCCGGGCCCGGGTGTCGGGGTCGAGGAGGAGGGCGGCCCTGGTGACGTGGAGGACGGTTTCGAGGGGCTTCGCGTTGATGGTCTCGATCAGGTGGCTGCAGATTAGGCGCTCCTTTGCGTTGAAGCTGGGGCGCTGGAAGAAGCTGTCCGCCCTCATCCGGTCCTCGTCTCGCGCCGGCGTGGTCATAGCCCCTGCCTCCTCTTCCTCAAGACCTCCTTCACGTGGTCCACGATCTCGGAGTACATGATAATCATGTACTTGCACTCTCGGGCCTGCCATTTCGGCATCTGGTCCTTGTATCTGTAGAAGTCTCTGTAGTCTTGGAGTCTCAGGGCCAGTATGAAGCCGTAGGCGTTGAGCTCCTCGATCCAGCCCTTCTCGTCGGCCTCGTTTATGTAGGTCATGACCTCGCGGCGGTGGTCCTCCTGCCTCTGCAGGAACTCCTCCCAGTCCTCCGGTCGGTACATCGAGTCATCGCAGTAGTCCGGGTCGTTTGGATCCACCTTGTAGACTTTCACCAATTTTTTTCACCTCCCTTTCTTTTTCTCCACCTGTAGATGGAGCATGAATCTCCGAGGCATCCGCCTAAGCCTTGGATGGTGGAGCATCGGAAGGGCTTGATGCCGCCCCGGATTACGCTTCTGACTTGGTAGGCCGTCACCTTGGGGTTGAAGTCGCCCTGTCCCCTGAAGGCGTCGATTATGCGGGGTTCGCTCCAGCCGTCGGCGTGGAGCTCGGCGGCGACGGCGACTCTCATCTTGTGATCCATGTGGCTGCTGTTTATGGCGGCCGCTATGCAGGGCCTCATGCCCTCCAGCCTTCGGCGTTGCGACGGCATCCGTCTCCGCTTTGTGGACTTGTCTAGGATCTCCTCCGTGATCTGCCGCGCGGCTTGAACCGTCAAGCTGTAGGGGACTCCGTGCTCACGGTATGCCTGTTTGAAGCCGGGGAGGAGGAGGACGGGTCTCCTCTCCATGTCCACGGGTACGCAGAGCTCTCCACTCTTCTCGTGGCGGGTGTACGGGACGCGAGCGAGGCGCTTCACGTCGCCCAGCACGGCGCGGTCGAGGGTCGGGTACTCGCCCCTGCCGATGAGCATGCGCTGCAGCCGATCGTAAATCGCCTTCAGGTGGTCGGGGGACAGGTCGCGACCGATAGGCCTCTCGAGGAAGGCGTAGAGGTGGTAGCCCTTCCGCCCTGAGAAGCATAGGAGGGGCTCGATGCCGTAGTATGTTCTGAGTCGATGGGCGAATACTCGGGCGTCCTCCCAGGCGAGGTTGAGGTCCTCGTGGTCGAAGTCGAAGAACAGCTTATCTATGCTTGAAACCGTGTTCGGCGCCTCGTAGTAGTTCACGCTCATGAAGACTGGGCCCTGGGATTCAGGGGCGAGCTCCAGCAGATCCGCCGGGTTGGGGGCGATCCACCTGACCGGGTCCCCGAGTTCTCGGGGTTCGGGTCCGAACCACTCAACCCAGAACGCCTCTAGGAGGTCGGAGCGTACCTGCATCATGGTGATGCCGCCCTCCAGTAGCCTGGAGCCGGGTTGAAGACCCGCCTATCCTGCTTCAGCAGCTCCAGAACCCTACGGAGCTCCTCGGGGTCCATCCTCAGCTTCTGGTTGAGGCCGAACTCGGAGACCTTGTCGGGGAAGCCTTGCAGGGCCTCCAGAACCCGCTCCATCTTATCCTGAAGAGGCTCAGGGGGTGGATTAGGTGGGTTAGGTGGGATATTTTTCAAAGGGTGTAGGTGTTTATCTAACCCACCCTTGGGTTGGGGTGGATTATCTTTATCCCTATACCCTTTGTTTTTTTGCCCACCTAATCCACCTAACCCACCCTTTCCGTAGTCGTAGCGCCTCACGAGGTCGCCGTAGGTCTTGGCCGTGACCGTGTACCTTGTGCGTCCGTGGAGGAGGCGTTTGAAGAGGCTCATGCGGGACAGGATGCGCCCCACACGTCTCGCGGTCCAGAACTTGCTGAAGGCTGCCTCATCGTATTCGCCCGCCTCCTCTAAGAGGACTTTGATGTGGGGCAGGAGGTCGGAGGCCTTGAACTCGACCGCCCTCTCCCTCTTCAACGTCTCGGTTTTGCTCAGCCTGAAGACTTGACAGATGGCGCCGATGATCAGCTTCTCGTCGCGGTACTGGCTCAGCCGCTTTATGGCGTTGGCCTCAGCGGCGTACTCCGTCACGGCCCCGTAAACGTCCTCGCCGACGATGCGGGCGATGGTGAAGATGGGGAGCCACACCTCTCTCTCGTGGCCTCGGAAGCCCCGGATGGCCTCCTCCTCAACTCGGAGTATCTTCAGAACTTCCCCTATGCGGAGGAGTCTGAGAAGGTAGAGCTCGTTCCGGAGATCGTGAAAGTCGGATACCTCGGGGTCCCTGCCTATCGGGTCCCGCTCCTGCTGCATATAGAGGAATATCGCTCGCGCCTCGTCCGCCTCCTGACCGCCCAGCTGAGTCGGCTTCTCCGTCGACGCGAAGATCACGGGCATATAAGTCTCGAAGAGGCCGAGGATGAACTCGTCCTTACTCGTCTTCTCGACCCTGGGAACCTTGGTCCCGCGCTTGAACGCCGTCCTTATGATCTTCCACGCGCCCTTCCCTAGCAGCGACTCATCCACTCCCATCGACGGCCTGAACGCCTCAGCGCTCCTGTAGAGGGACGCATCGCTGGGGTCCGTGGCTATGAAGCCATGCCTGCTGAGCAGGGTCGCCGTGAAGAGGAGGCGGCTCTTCCCACTTCCCTGCGACCCGTATGGGTAGAGAAAAGGATAGGTGCTGAAGGCCTCGACAAAATACGTCCCCAACACCCAGCACGAGACCACGTCGTAGAGCCGAGGGTCCCAGCCGAAGCTCACGAACCGCCTAAGCTCAGCCTTGATGCGGTCGTACGCCTCCCTCCAGCCGATGCAGTCCCGCCCCTCAACGAACTCCCGGGCCACGTCAAGGTCTATGAGGGTGTCAAAGACCGCCGCGCTCCGAGTCTTAAGCTCAACCAGGACCGTGCGCCCGGCCACGTTCAGCGTCCGCGCCATCTGCAGCGGCTTCAGGCTTCTCTCCACTCCTCCGCCCCCGTGGAGGGCCCAGACGAGGACCGGCGTGATCGTGTCGTACTCGACGACCTCCTCCTTCCCGCGCCTCTTCACAACCTTCTCGACGTGGGCGTGGCTGTACGTGAGCTCCCCGACTAGGACGCAGCCCTCGTTACGGTAGAACAGGTTAGAGGCGGGAACCCTGACGCCGTCGGCTGACAGCAGCGTAATGGAGAGGTCGCCCTCGCTAAAGCTGAGAGGGTTATAACCACAATTAGGGCAGACCCCAGCCTCCAGCCTCGCGCCGCACTTCACGCAGGTCACCATCACTCCCGCCTCCCCACCACCACAATGTACATGTGAACCCCCAGATCCCTGTCGTTCTGACGAAGCCGCGAAGTCGGGATGGCGATATACTCCCTCTCCAAGGAGGCTTTGATGTCGAGGAGGAGCCGACGTTCGCCCTTCAATTTCACAAGGACAGAACGGCTGCCGTCAGCGTTTCTAAAGATGCCGCGTTCCATCTATCTTTCTCCTCCTCTCCAAGGCGTCGACGCGTATCTCCAAGAGTCGCAGCAATTCTCGGAGCTGTCGGAGTTCATGAATAACGTCCATGAGACTGGGGCTGAACGTCTCCGTCTCCGTAGGCAGGGAGACGGCGGGGCTCTGCCCATTGCGAGGATCAACAGGCACCTCGAACCCTGACATCACTTTGCGAGCCTCCTGTTAAGAAGCCGTCCATCGCGTCCGCCGAGGCTGATCTCGTAGTCGCCGACCCTGACCTTCTCATACCTCTTCAGGGCGTCGATGAGCTTCGCGTTGACGGGGTTCCCGTCTCTGTCGTAGGCGAAGGCCCAAGCCCACTTATCGCCGGGCGCGGCGGGCTGCTTCTCCTTCCGCATCCAGTTGATGGCGCTGATTTCGATGTCCGCGGGTACGCCCCTCGAGGTGAATCCTTTGGCTCCTATCGACCTGAGTTCGTCGAGGGTTTTCTGTAGGCTGTCGAGTAGTTTGAGGTATTGGTCGGCGTCCAGCACGACCTTACCGTCACTCACTCTGAGACCCCCTACCGTTCTTCTCAAGCTCGGTACGAATGGCGCATCTGAGAAAGTCGGCAAAATGCAGGTACTGACCGCTCTTGATCAGTTCAGATATTTTCTCGACCATAGCTGGGGGGATGCGAGTTGCCACACATCTTCCGGCCATCGTAATCATACAGATGCAAGGCGAAAACATTAAATAGTATTTTTATTGATATAGAAAATTGTTGGCGTTACTAAATAAGGGGGTGTGGTTGTTGGAACCCGTTAAGTTAGGAGGGGTTGAGAAGGAAATATTAACACTTCTAGCTAAAAATAAGGGGGGTTTAAAGCTCAAACAGATATTAATGATTCTAAAAAAAGAACACTTCTCATATGTGTCTCGACCTCTTAACACACTTATTGAAAAAGGCTTAGTCTCAGAGCTGAGTAAAGACCAGCCGCGCGGCCGGGGGCGTCCAGCTAGAACCTTCGGAGTCACGACCGCCGGGGTCGGTCGTTACATTCATGAAACTGATGACTTCTCAGTTCTAGGGGTTCAAAGGGGGTTAGACCCACTCATAGCTAAACTGCATGATTTCTACGAGGCCCTTGAAGGATACAAGAAGCGGGATGAGATAATGCGGGGCCTTATCTCCGTATCCTTGATGATGGTGAAAAGCGGCCTCGATGTTGATGATGTGATAAATATGGGCGGGGCTTGGATGGAGAGGCGACTTTCAAAACTGCCTAACAAATATAAAAAGAGGGTTTTAGCCGTCTCGAATGGTAAGTTGCTTAAACGGGTTCGTCGAGAGTTTAAACGTCAGATTGAGGCTTAACTGAACTCTCCCTCCTCTCCAGCCGTTCGACGACCTCACGACCTAACTTCGCCTCAACTTGAGAGACAACGGAGGTTTTCTTTGGACGCGGTGTTAGTTTACTCCCTGCGACGGATGCAGGGTTTTTATATTTTACATCTAAATACTCAGCCACGGTTCTATATTTGTATCCTGTTTCGTCTGTGATCCATTGGCTTATCTGACTTGGCTTCAGCGGATTTTGTAAATCGGTTTAAAATTGTTGTCTATTATTAGTAATCCATTAAACTTAAAAAGTGTGAACAAAGGCTTTAAAACGAGGTTTACGAACCCTTTTATAGGTGTAACATCGATGGGCGAGTCCTATATTCCAAGTCCAAAAGGTCTGATCAGGGGTAAAGACTTAAAATTTAAAACCATTCGAGAGGATTGGAACATTTATGAACTTGAAGATGGAACAATATTACGTGCTAAACTTGTTGCTAGTAAAATATCGAGGGGTATAGATCCTGAAACAGGAGATATTTTTTATCTCGAGGATCGAGGAGAGCCTTTATACAATATTCGTCATACCGTAATCGTTGTTGCTGAAGTTCCTAAGGAACTCATGAAAGAACCAAAGGAGGTTAGTTGATGAGCTATAATCTTATCCCGTATATAGAAAGAAATTCATGGGATACTTCATTCCTTAATGGTCCACAACACCTCTTCGACGCAATTTCTTCTATTTTACCTCAAAAGGTAGTGACCCTATTAGAAGATGCTTTACCTTTTTATCTAGAACCCCAAGAAGAAGGTGGCTTTGTAGCTTTTTCTTCAGAATATCCGGGGGCTGTTGGTCAAGGTGAAACAGAAGAAGAAGCTATAAAAGATTTAGAGGAAGCTATTCAAACACTTAAAGAATTTTTAAAAGATAGAGACACTAAGGTGACTTAAAATAAATGGGACCTATTTCGGGGCAGGATGCTTTAAAAGCATTAGAAAAAAAAGGATTTGAACTTCGTCGTGGAAAAGGTTCTCATGTTGTTGCATATAAACAAGATACTAAGCCTTTTACTGTTCCATTACATAGAGAATTGAAAAAAGGAACATTAAATCACATAATAAAGAGTTCAGGAGATTTTAAAGAAGGTTTTTATCAACATTTGAAATGATACGAAACTGTTCTTGATATATTATTAGGTCTTTCGCTGTTTATCTCTCTTTTTCAGACTTTTCTAGTCTCTCGACGCGCCTTATGAGATTCATGACCTGTTTCTGAAGCTCCTTAACCATGCTGTAGACCTCCATCACCATCTGAGCCGTCTCTGGATCGAGTTCTTGCTTCGTCTCCTCCATAACTTGTCTGCTTGTCTTCTCTATGCTCAGCAGGTGCTCGAAGCTCGCGTATATCTCCCTGAGGGCGTCAAGGCTCAAGTTGATGTACGCCGACTTCTGCTGAGGCAGCCGGTGGGCCATGAAGTACTCGATGAGGTCGCCGTCCATCTTCCCCGTCAGCGCCGACCGGAACGCGGACCGTAGTGAGTGGGGACGCGCTGGGTTGTACCCGTTCTCAAGGTCCTCCCTGTAGATGAAGTTCAGCTTCTTCGCGATCTTGCGCAGCCTAGCTTGGATGCTGGCCGGCGTGGCCCTCTTGTCGCTTCCGAGCTGAACGAAGAGCGGGTCCTCGGGCTTGATGTCTGGGCGGCTCTCCAGGTATAGCCGGAGGTATCGGACGGCGTCGGCCCCGACGAAGGTGCGTATCCGCACGTTCGTCTTCTCCCTGTACTTCTCCACCGCCATTGGGAGGACGCCGGCCTCGTACTCCCTCTTTATGTCGCCGTAGTCCAAGCTCAATACGTCGCTGATGCTGAGTCCGCTCTGGAAGGCGAAGAGGATGAAGGCCTTGTCGCGGACGTAGTCGGCTGCCTTCACGAACTCCCTGACTTGATCCAGGGTCCACTCATGCTTCTCGTTCTCCTTCATGGGCCTGGCCGGCGGGGTATCGATGAATCTGAAGCTCATCTCCACGCCGTAGAACTTCAGTATGTTCTGTATGGCCGCCAGGCTCTGGAGGGTGGAGTAGTTGCTGTAACCGGCCTCCCTGTGCCACTTGATGAAGCGGCGGATGACGTCCTCCCCAGGGCGCACCTTCTCATGGATGGGGCGGTCGAGGTTCCGCCTCCTCTCCTCATCCACCTGCTGAAGGAAGTCTCGGAACGGCCTCCCATAGAACACCACGAACCGCTTCAGGCACTTCTCATAGGCCCGGGCGGTGCTGGGGCTCCTCGTCTCCAGGTACCGCGTCACCGTCTCATCCAATTCAACGCCCTTTAGATCGACCAGCGGAGCGGGCATATCACATCCGCATAGTGGTCGAACGCACGTACTATATTAATGTAACTATAAGTTATGTATGCCCACATCCACACCTCGCTGAGCCTTCTCCGAGGGGAGGCACAGGACGTCCCCGAGATCGAGTGGATGCTGAAGACGATGGCACCCTTCGCGAGGCACATCGAGCCCGAGCACAGGCTGAAAGGCGCCGCCCTCGGCGTCCTGGAGGCCCTGAGGTCGGGGACCACCTGCTTCGGCGAGGTCGGCTCAGACATGGCGCCCCTGGCTGAGCGGGTCTTCGCCCCGTCGGGCGTCCGAGCGCGCCTCGCCAGCACCATCAACGAGATCGGCCCCGGCTCCAGGCCGGATCCCCACAAGCCCTACATCTTCTTCCCCGATATCGGGGAGAGGAAGCTGAAGCAGAGCATCGAGTTCGTGGAGCGGTGGGACGGGGCCGCCGACGGGAGGATCACCTGCATGCTGGCGCCCCACGCCGCCGACATGATGAGCAAGGAGCTCCTCCTCAGGGTGAAGGAGGAGGCGGAGGAGAGAGGACTGCTGATGCACATGCACGTGGCCCAGGGGGGCCGCGAGGCCATCCAGATGCGGCTGAGATACGGGACGACGACGGTGCGCTTCCTCGACGAGATCGGCTTCCTCGACGACGGGCTCCTCGCGGCCCACTGCCACCAGGCCTCCGACGAGGAGGTAGCCCTGCTGGCGGCCCGGGGCGTCCGCTACGTGAGCTGCCCCTCAAGCATCGGCATCATCGACGGGATAACCCCGCCCCTCGCGCTCTACCTCGCCTCCGGTGGCCGATCGGCTGCCCTCGGCTCCGATCAGGCGAGCGGCAACAACTGCCACAACATGCTGATGGAGATGAAGGTGGCAGCCCTGCTGAACAAGACCCGGCACAGGAACCCGACGGTCCTGCCGGCGTGGAAGACGCTGAGGATCGCGACCATCGAGGGGGCGACGGCCATCGGCCTCGGCGACCAGATCGGGTCCCTAGAGCCCGGGAAGAAGGCGGACCTCATCATCCTCAACCTGAAAGCGCCCCACATGACGCCCATCATATCCAGACCCGTCAAGAACATCGCCCCAAACATCGTCTACAGCGCCCGAGGCGACGAGGTCGAGGCCGCCATCATCGACGGCAAGGTAGTGATGAAGGAGGGCAGAGTGCTGACCATGGACGAGGAACAGGTGATAGCCGAGGCCCAGAGGGCGGCGGAGATCATCACCAGCCGAGCGGCGGAGGAGTTCATGGCCGCCGGCTCCCTGCTGACGGAGGCAGTCAAAAAAGGGCTGCTCTAGAGCCCCGTGAGGTGGGAGGGGAGGCTTCTCTACTTCCTCTTGAGAAAGTCCGGCCTCGTTGAGTCGTATCTTAGGGAGGCTTCCTTGTCGTTCACCAGGTCAGCTAGGAACTCCCTTACGCCAGCCCTATCCCAGTCGCCGGCCGCCTCGTGGGCGTCGATGTAGTTCTGCGGCATGGGATGGGTGCCGACGACGACGGGCAGGCCGACGTAGTTCTCGATGTACTGGATGAAGTCTCTAATGTACGGGCACGGGGGATAGCCGGCAAGGAACCCGGATGCGAGGTGGATG
>Ga0180300_10001041_pt1 | contig 12678 bp, 9 predicted proteins | sample GuaBasSediGuay15_FD_121798 | JGI IMG/M metagenome (GOLD analysis project Ga0180300, IMG submission 121798) | Subseafloor sediment microbial communities from Guaymas Basin, Gulf of California, Mexico - Guay15, Core 4569-2, 21-24 cm | ecosystem: Environmental > Aquatic > Marine > Hydrothermal... | reverse complement strand
CGAGCTGGTAACTCCCCCCTGAGGGAACCATTTGATGTGAAGCAACCTCGCCATCTAGCATCACCACCACCTTGGAAAAGGCGGAGCCGACGTCCACACCGACGAAGCATTGCTTCCGGCTAGGCAAAAAACTTGACCTCCTCCAAGCGACGCTCCTGTCTTGTTGGGAACGAGCCTTCCTTCTGGGCCTTCTCCACCAGATCCCGCCCCAATAGTGCCGCACCCAGGGCACCGGTCAGCAGGGGATCGGGGGGGAGCACTATGGGGAAGCCCAGTTTGCGTTCCAGGGCCTTGACCAAGCCGATGTTCTTGGCACCACCTCCGGTGACCACTACCTCCGGCTCTATTCCCAGTCGGTTCACCAGGCTGAGGATGCGAGAGGCAATGGCCTGATGAAGGCCGGCCAGGATGTCGCTTAGGGCCACGCCCTCCGCCAGTTTGCTCACCACCTCCTGCTGGGCAAAGACGGTACAGGTGCTGCTTATCTCCACCGGATTGCTGGAGGTCAGCGCCAGCTCTCCCATCTCCTCCAGCTTCACCCCCAAAGCCCTGGCAGTGAGTTCCAGAAAACGACCGGTTCCCGCAGCACACTTGTCATTCATGACGAAGCCGACCACCCTCCCCCCAGCTACCTTTATCCCCTTGCAATCCTGGCCTCCGATGTCAATGATGGTTCGCGTCCCGGGCACAAGGCTGGTCACTCCTCTGGCATGGCAGGAGATCTCCGTGAGTTGCTTATCAGCAAAGGGGACGTTAATTCGACCATAGCCCGTGGCCACCACATAGGTAAGCTCGTCAAACGATAGGTTGGCTTCTCTTAAGGCTTCGCTCATCGTAAGATAGGCCAGCCTCCTCTGCTCCGGCTTGGTAACCCTGACCACGGAGGCAATGACCTCCTGGCCCATTATCACCACTTTGGTCATGGTGGAGCCTATATCCACGCCGGCGAAGTAGTCCACTTCAGCTCTCCGGGCAGAATTCTTCAAACTTCCACTCTGCGGCTCTTGATGGACTCCAGGGTCTCGATGAAGGCATCTATTTTGGCCCGGGTCTCCGCCTCCGAGTAGGAGCTGATGTCTATCATATCGCTCTCCAAAACTAACGATGGTAGCTCCCGATAGACTACTTCCTTCTTACCCCCCTTGAGAGTCAGAACCGGTATGGGTCTATAAATCTTAGATAGTTGATTCACTTGCCAAAGCAAGCCGACATGCCAACTACGGCAGGAATAAGCCTCGTGTATCACCACGCCATCTATCTTGTACTCCTCAATCCAGGTGATCAGCTTCTCCACATCCGGCTCAGAGCCGGGGCGCTTTTTAGCTTTGTCCCACCAGTAGGTCTGTCGCCTTATCCACTTCCACGCTAGGTGCTCTAGGGGGTCATCAGTTTGAGGCAGATCGAGATCCTTAGTCGAATAAACCAGTTCGTGGTAAGTTGACTCTACGGGAAACACTGCGCCTTTACTCCAGAAATAGTTGAAGTCAGTTAGCGCAAACCAGGAAGGGAGACCTCCGGGCCAAATGAGGCGATACTTTTCCTCCGGAACCACTCCTAGCTTGTGTTCCACCTTGTATTTTAATTCATCCCTTAGCTCCTTGAAAAAATCGTAAGCTTCCCTGGTTCCCATGAGAAAGCACTGAGCCACCATGGTGTTCATGGCATCCCCGGTATCCATGGGAGTGGGGACGGCCTTGCGCAACTCCCGGCATTCCACATGCAGATCCGTGGTCTCATCAGCCAGCTTGATCACCTCCCATAGCCTCTCCCAGTCCATCTTCCGATGGAGGTGCTCCTCAAGAAATCTCACCAGACCGCGGAGATCCTCGGTTATATACTTCACGTAGTAGGCCTCGACATCATGGCGATCAAGATCGTCCTCATAGAGCGGCCAGAGGGCAGCGCAGTTGTAAACCGGGACATCGGGCATGAACTGTTGACAGGCCTGATACCACTTATTCCGTGGGTCGCAGATTATCTGACCGCTGGACAGCATGACGTCGGGCTTTACCTGCCCACCCCAGGGAGCGTTGGGCGGCATCTCTCCCAACTCCTCACGCCAAGCATCGAAGCCCAACCCGCAGGTAGCATAAGTGCATAGCGAGCGAGAGAAGCCCAGGGAATCCGCCTTATCGATAAACCTCTGGGCATCGCGCTTCGCCCCACATATGCCAGCATAATTTTCGGTCCACATTGGAACTATATCCATTGCCCGGATAATTTCGTCGTAGATAGACTCTATAAAGCAATAGGCTACAGCCTTACCCTGTCTTTTTGCCTCCACAGCGCCACCAATAGCAGCTTTTACCATTGGGGCAACTTTCATGGCAGCTACCGTGCCATATTTCCTCCCCCTTCTGCCCTCTATTGGATATTTATCGGGCCACTTTTGCTCCGCCATCTAGCCTCCTTTTCGGTCTACGACCACTTCGTTTCCAGCCTACTTAGCTATCATTTCCAAAAAGGCCTGAATTCTGGTTCGCAGTCGGGCAATGCTGGCCATGGAGTATTCGTCTTCAAGATGAAGTACAGGAACGTTCAAGGACTCCAGATATTTCATCCTCGCCGGAACCTCAAAGCCAAATGGATCGCAATACTTCAAGATATAGAGTATCACGCCATCCACCTGGAATTCCCTGATGGCCCGGCCAATGTGGCCAAATCTGGCCTCCAGGTCATCCTGATAGGTTGGTCCGGTGAACTCGCGATAGGTGCGGGGGCAGTTTACCCCGCGAAGATACCGCTCCGCCAGGGCCTCAAGCGGACTTACGGTGGTCTTGGCCTCGGGGAAATACTCCCGGCTTCCAACGCAGACGCTGTCGGCCACCACATTGGCCCCGCTCTCCTCAATTAGCCGGATAAAGGCATCGTCATCGATCTGGGCACCGATAACCATGATCCGCGGCGATCCCGAAAGCTTCTTCTCCCTTCCCTTGACCTCCTCAATGACGCTGCTCAGTAACTGGCTCGACTCCTCCACCGGAAGGCTCATGGCAGCTACCAGTGTCCTGATGACCTCCGCCCCCGACATGAGCGGTGGCTCCGGCTTCCTTAGCTCATAAAGTTCCTTCACCTTGGCCCGGTTCTCGTTGTGAAGTTGGATTGACCGGACGAGATCCTCATCGGTTATCTCCCTCCTGACAAACCTACCCAGGCTTCTTCTGAACGTGTCGAGCTCAGCCTTGAGGAATTCCAGGGAGATGTCCTTAGTGCTGTGAGGAATGTTGACGAAGTGAGAGTAGGGCAGTCCGAGGGTATACCTTATGGTGCTATAACTGCGAGTGAGGCTATCGCAGGAATGAGGTATGACTATCCCATCCAAGAAATCATACCTGCCCTTGAGCGCCAGATCAAAGCAACTCCGAATCAAGGGGCAGACAATGGTCTCCATATGAGCATCGGCCTTGATGATGGGTTCGTGAACGCTGCCCTTTAGGCGAAAGGGGGAAAATCCCGCAGCGGTGATTATCTCCACCGGGGTCAAGGCACATAGATATCCCAATACCCTTCTGCCTTGGTTTTTAAGTTCCCTGGCACGGCAACCGTAATCCTGGTAAAGTTTATCCACCACAGCCAGCCCTCTAACTGCAGTGTTTTCCATTTCTCACCTTCCTTTCTAAGTGTTCTAAGGGATTACCTTCTCCTCCTTGAGCTTGGCAATGTCTTCCCAGGTATAGCCTAGCTCCAGCAGGATTTCCTCCGTGTGCTGACCAAACTCCGGTGGCTCCCTCCTCACCTCACAGGGTGTCTCGCTGAAGTCCCAGGGAAAGCCACACATTTTGGTCCGGCCGAAGACCGGGTGGTCATACTCGATGATGTATCTATTGGCTATCGCCTGAGGATCGTTAGTCACCTCAGTGAGCGTTTGAATAGGGGTATAGATCAGGCCCTCCCGCTTGAAGATCTCAAACCATTCATCCCTGGTCTTGGTGGCGAATATCTCATCCATGATCCGAACTAACTCCCGGCCGTTCTCCGATCGGGCCTCTATGTTGTTGAACCGGGGGTCATCTATGAGGTCCTCTCTCCCCAACGCTCGGCAGATATTGGGCCAATAGCGATCAGGCTGGAGGTGGGCCAAGATGAACCATCTACCATCTTTGGCCCGGTAGTGGTTGTAGAGAGGGTTACCTGCCGCCTCACGAGACACACGAGGAAATTCCTGACCGAGGATGCAGGGGGCATTCAGCACCAGCCTCTGTAAGTCGATAAGCGCTCCCATCAGGGAGGTATCCACCAGTTGCCCTTTGCCCGTCTTCTCCCGGGCATAAAGGGCCGCGCAGACAGCCCAAGCACAGACCATGCCGCCCAGCTCATCGGCCAGTCCGGGCAGCAGGTTGACGGGCTCATCACCCTGCTCCGCCCCTCCACAGGACATCATCATGCCAGACCGGCCCAGTCCGGTGTAATCGAAGGAGAGCTCATTGGCATCGGGCCCCTTCCTCCCCCAGCCACTCGCATGGGCATAGATCAGGCGAGGATTTCGGGCAAGCAGTACCTCTGGGCCAATGCCCAGCCTCTCTGGAGCCTCAAGGCTCATGTTGGTGAGAAACACATCCGCCCGGTCAATGAGCTGGAGGAATATCTCCTTCCCCTTCTCCGACCTCAAATCCAGAGCCATGCCTCGCTTATTGCGATTGTGACTTTCGAAGTAATAATTCCGTCCCTTCAATCCCACCATGGCCCCGATGACCCGCATGAATCCCCTCGCCGGATCAGCGGTCAATGGCTCCACCTTTATCACGTCGGCGCCCATGTCCCCCAGCCTTGTCCCAGCAGCCGGGCCCTGCTGGAACATGGTTATCTCTACCACCTTGACGCCAGCCAATGGTCCAGGCATTCCAACACCCCCTTGTTTATAGTACCCCGAAATTTAATATCAAATTTTTTATGGGGTCCCAAAAATTCTAGGAATTTTTTGGGGATGACTATAATCTTGTCCCCATTATACTAAACCCCTTTAAAAAAGGGCAACCCGCCCTCTTCCAAGCTCCGAGAGCATAAGGTGGTAAGGAAACAAATTTGGAGTATACCGTGGTCAGGAAGCGGACTGTCTAGCGAGGTGCCCGACGGATATCTTTCCAAAAATTGGAAATGTTTCAACGAGCTAAATCCTCTCCCTTTAGCCAGCCAAAGATCAGCCCTTAACCTTGTAGATGGTCCTGAGGCAGCGGGTGCAAAGATTGACCTTCCTTCTTCTTCCGCCTATCTCAAGTCGGAGTGATTGTATGTTGGGGCGGAAGGTTCGCCCGGTGCGCCGCTTGGAGTGACTGACATTATGCCCAAACTGAAGAATCTTTCCACAGATTTCACACTTCATAGCTTCTCCTGACTTTACTTTGACTAATGTCCCTCTAACATTGTAGAATCTCTGTTAGGATAATACAAGTTAGGATAAGGATGCAGCGTAAGATTGACCTGAACGCCTGGGACGGTCAAAGCTTGAGGAAAATGTTCCGCGCGGCCAGTCGGCTTCTGCGGCAGAGTGTCCCCACGATCAATGCCCTGAACGTTTTTCCGGTGCCCGATGGTGATACCGGAACTAATATGTTGCTGACCCTGGAGGCAGCCTTGGAGAGGGCTAACCTTTGTCCGAATCACAGTTGCTCCGCCGTGGCCCAGGCCATGGCCGAGGGGGCCTTGATGGGAGCCAGAGGCAATAGTGGGGTAATCCTCTCACAGATATTCCGTGGCTTGGCTCAGGAGTTCGAGGGCCAGGACCATTTCTCGGGAAAGGATCTCGCCCGAGCACTCAAGCGCTCAACTGAGCTGGCCTATAAGGCGGTAAGTCACCCGGTAGAGGGAACCATGCTCACAGTTCTCCGGGAGGCCTCGGAGGCCGCCAGCTCGATAACCTCCTCCAATGATGAACTCCTGAAGATCATGGAGCGAGTGGTACAGGAAGCTCAAAATTCCGTTGCCCGCACGCCGGAACTTCTCCCCGTGCTTCGCGAATCAGGGGTGGTGGATGCCGGAGGACAGGGACTCTATGTGATCCTGGAAGGCATTCTCCGCTTCCTCAAAGGAGAAAAGCTCCCCGAAGAGCATGAGGTGGAAATACCGGCCCAGGTAGCAGCTGAACGGGCGAGCGAGGAAACTCGATATGGATATTGCACCGAGTTCCTGCTCCAGGGGGAAGGCCTTCGCCCAGACGAGATTCGCCAAAACTTGGCCCAAATGGGGGAATCCGTTATGGTGGTTGGGGATGAAAACCTGGTACGAGTGCATCTCCATACGCTCGACCCGGGCAGCGCAATAAGCTACGGAACAAAGCTTGGAACCCTGAAACAGGTAAAGATAGAGAACATGGATGAACAACACCAGGATTTCCTGGCCCGTAAAGTGCTTCCTTCGAGCACCATCTCGATGATCGCTGTGGCCTCAGGAGAAGGGCTAACTCGGGTCTTCGAGAGCCTCGGGGCCCTGGTCGTCCCCGGTGGTGAGACGATGAATCCCAGCGTAAAGGAAATACTCCACGCCGTGGAGTCAGCCCCCACGGACGAGGTCATCATTCTGCCTAATAACTCCGACGTCCTCCCGGTTGCCCATCAGGTTCGCCAACTTTGCTCCAAGAGGGTGGAGATCGTCCCTAGCAAGACCATCCCCCAGGGAATAGCCGCCATCCTCTTCTTCGACCCGGAAAGAGACCTCGAGACCAACGTAAAGGCCATGCAGAAGGGGCTATCCTCAGTGCGCACCGGTGAGATAACCACCGCGGTGAGGTCCATGCGTTATAAAGGCCTCTCGGTGAAGGAAGGGCAGTGCATCGGCTTCCTCGACGGGGAGCTGATTGCTGCCGGCGAGAACAGGGAACAAGTGCTCCAACAGCTTCTCTCCCAGATGAACGCGGAGAAGTATGAGCTTCTCACCCTCTACTACGGCTCTGGGGTGAGCCCCGCTGAACTGGATAACCTCTCCCAGCTTTTGCGCCAGTGGTATCCCAACCTGCAGGTGGAAATACTCCTCGGCGGCCAACTCCACTATGACTACATCATTTCCCTCGAATAGCCAAGGATGTGAAACATTGGTAGGGCTAGGAAAAAGGAGCCTCTTCCAGAACCCTGACCGACTCGAGGTTATCCTGGGGGAACTCACCGAAAGTCGACGTCGTACCTACTTGGGCTTGCTACAAAGCCTGGAGAGGGTGCTTGGGGCCGAACAGGCCAGAGGTTACGACAACCGGGCCGTTATCGGGGGGCTGGATCGTTTTCTGGAGGTTCTCCTGGCCGAGACCGGGGAGTTGGTCAGAGCGCTGAAAATTTCCCCTCCTTTTAGGTACGGTGAGCAGGGGAAGGCCGAACGGCAGAGGTGGGTGGCCGAAGTGCTCCAGCAAGCCGAACTCCTGAAAAGCAGGTTGGAGGCCGAGGGCTTGCCCAGAGGGCCGGGAGGCTCCGCCAAAGGGGAGGGCCCATCTCCTGAGGCACCCATAACTCAACTCAAGGGGGTAAGCTCAAGGCTGGCCCGGAAGTTTGAAAGATTGGGTGTAAGAACCATCCGCGAGCTGCTCTACTTCTTCCCTCGACGTCATGTAGATTACAGCCTGAGGCGGAAGATTTCCGAGCTGGAACTGGACCTTGAACAAACCGTCCTGGTTCGGGTCTGGGAAACCTCAGTACGGAAAAGCCTGAGAGGCCGGCAGATCATCGAGGCCATTGTTGGGGATGAGACGGGAAACATGCGGGCGGTCTGGTTTAACCAGCCATACTTGGCAAGGAAACTCACCCCTAATACGCCGGTTCTCCTCAGCGGTAAGGTAACGCTCTGGGGGGGACAGAAGGCCCTGATCTCTCCCGAATATGAATTCCCTGGCCCGGAGCCCATCCATGCCGGGAGACTGGTGCCGGTCTATTCCCTAACCGAAGGCCTCTCCCCCCGAACCGTCCGTCGGGTTGTGAAGGAGGCTTTGGACTCGGCACTTCCTGGGCTCAAGGATTTCCTCCCCGAGGAGGTCAGAAGCGAGCTCGGACTGCTCGAACTTCCCGAGGCCATAAGCCAAGCTCACTACCCGGAGAGCGAAGCTTCAAAGGCCGAAGCCCGCCGGCGCCTGGCCTTCGACGAACTTTTTCTCATCCAGCTCGGCCTCGCCCTCCGAAGACAGGAGCAAGAGGGCGAGGAGGGCATCAGCTTGGACATCGACCCGAAATACCTGGAGGGCTTTCTATCTCTACTTCCCTTTGAGCTCACCGGTGCTCAGCGGCGGGTGTTGGAGGAGATAAGGCGGGATCTGGCTGGGCCCCGACCGATGAACCGACTTCTTCAGGGCGAGGTGGGGAGCGGCAAAACGGTGGTGGCCACCGCGGCCATGCTGCTCGTTGCGGCCAACGGATACCAATCTGCCCTCATGGCCCCTACCGAGATCCTGGCTCAGCAGCACTTCGCCAATCTCTGCTCCCTCCTCGGAGGGAAGCCTCAGGGAGCTTGCTCCCTCTCCTCTCCTCTTCCCCATCCCCTCAGCCTGGGATTGCTCACCGGAGGGCTCAAGGAAAAGGAGAAGGAAGAGCTTCGCCAGCTTGTCGCTGAGGGGAAGGTGAATCTCCTTATAGGCACCCATGCCCTGATCCAGAAGGAGGTGGTTTTTCACAACCTGGGATTGGTGGTGGTAGATGAACAACACCGCTTTGGGGTAAGGCAGCGTCTAGCTCTGCGACAGAAGGGCCCCCAGCCACACATGCTGGTGATGAGTGCCACCCCCATCCCCCGCACCCTCGCCCTGACCATCTATGGCGACCTCGACCTTTCCGTTCTGGATGAGCTTCCCCCGGGGAGGCGGGAGGTGAAGACCAGGTGGCTGGGCCCGCGGCAGCGCCAGCAGGCCTATGACTTCATTCGCCAGCAGGTGGCCCAGGGACATCAGGCCTTCATCATCTGCCCGCTGATCGAGGAGTCGGAGGCAATTCAGTCAGCCGCTGCCGTGAGCGAGTATGAGCGCCTCTCGAAGAAGGTCTTCCCCGACCTGAGACTCGGGCTTCTTCATGGACGTCTGTCCTCGGCGGAGAAGGATGAGGTGATGCAAAAATTCCGCTCTGGGGAGCTGGACATCCTGGTCTCCACGCCGGTGGTTGAGGTGGGCATTGATGTCCCCAACGCCACGGTGATACTGATCGAGGGGGCAGAGAGGTTTGGGCTGGCCCAGCTTCATCAGTTCCGGGGGAGGGTCTGGCGCTCGAGCTTTCAGGCTTACTGCCTGCTTCTCTCTGAAAACCCTTCCGAGGACGGAAAGACGAGGCTCTCCATAATGGAGAAAACCTATGATGGCTTTCTCTTAGCGGAGGAGGATCTCAAGCTGCGCGGGCCAGGCGAGTTCTTCGGCACCCGGCAGAGCGGGCTTCCCGATCTCAAGATGGCTCGTCTCTCCGACCTCGACCTGCTGGAGAAGGCCAGGAAAGAGGCCTGGCGGATAGTTGAGGAGGATCATGGGCTCAAGAATCATCCCGAGCTGGCCCGAGAGGTAAAGCGACTGTGGCGAGCCTCGGTTGAACTGAACTAAACTCTTAGCGACCACTGGACGACAGCCTCCGGAATGATATAATTAAACTCGCCAGCAAATTTTTATGCCAAGAAAGGATGAATGACGGTCCCTGGCCATGACACCATCAAGTTCAAACTTGTCCGAGGTTAGAAGGTGCTGAAGTATAAGCTTGCTCAATTGCTAGAGGAGGCCTTGGCGGAGGCGGCGGCGAGGAAAATGCTCCCCCAGGTGGCCTTCCCTGAGGTAAATCTGGAACATCCCCAAAAGCCAGAACACGGAGATTATGCCTCCCCTATAGCTCTGAAACTGAGCCGCTCGGTCGGCTTAAATCCCCTCAAGATCGCCGAAATCCTGGTCTCCCTCCTTCCCCCGCTGGAAGAGGTGGAAGAGGTTTGGGTTGCCCCTCCAGGATTTATCAACTTCCGGCTGAGGAAAAGCTGGCTTATCCAGCAGACGGAGGAAATACTGAAGGCTGGCGAGGCCTATGGCGATCTGGACTTGGGGCAGGGAAGGCGAGTGCAAGTTGAGTTCGTCAGCGTAAACCCCACCGGTCCCCTCCACGTGGGACATGGTCGAGGGGCAGTTCTGGGCAGTACCCTCTCTAACATCCTCCGCGCCTGTGGCTTCGAGGTGGAAAGGGAATATTACATCAACGATGCCGGAAACCAGATCGAGATCTTCTCCCGCTCCTTATATTCTCGCTACCGCCAGGCATTGGGCCTCCCAGTCGAACTCCCCCCCGATGCCTACCAGGGGGAATATCTCCTGAAGTTGGCCCAAGAGATCGCCCATGAGAGGGGGAATTCCCTGCTCCAACTCCCCGAGGAGGAGGCCATCCGGCAGATAGGTCACCTTGGAGTTCAGCGGTTCCTCCAGATCATCAAACAGGATCTGGAGATGCTGCGGGTGGAATTCGATAATTGGTTCAGTGAGAGTTCCCTCTACGAATCGGGTTTGTTCGATAAGGTAATGAACCTGCTGCAGGAGAAGGGCTTTGCGGAGAAGAGAGACGGCACCCTATGGTTTACCTCCGCCGAGCTCGGAGAGGACAAGGAGGCGGTCCTCATCCGCTCCAGCGGCATGCCTACCTATTTCGCCTCCGACATCGCCTACCACTACGATAAGTTTCTGGTGCGAGGCTTTGATGAGGTGATAAACATCTGGGGGGCAGATCACCAGGGTCATGTGTCCCGAATGCTGGCGGCTGTTCGAGCGCTAGGGGTCCCGCCGGAGAGGCTGAAGATAATCATCTCTCAGATGGTTAACCTTCGCCGGGGTGAGGAGGAGGTGAAGGTCTCCAAACGAACCGGGGAGCTGATCACCCTGCGAGAGCTGGTGGAGGAGGTGGGGGCTGATGCCTGCCGGTTCTTCTTCCTCTCCCGCTCAGCCGATAGTCAGATGGACTTCGACCTGGAGCTCGCCAAGCGCCAGGCCCCCGAAAATCCGGTCTACTACGTGCAGTATGCCCATGCTCGAATTTCGGGAATACTCCGTCTGGCTCGGGAGCGGGAAATAGACTACCATGGAGGAGATGTCTCACACCTCCAGGAGGAAGCCGAACTCGGGCTCATCTCCAAGCTCGTCCTCCTCCCGGAAGTCCTTGAGCTCGCAGCGCTGAATCTTGAGCCACATCATCTTCCGCACTATGCTCAGGAATTGGCCGTGGCCTTCCACAATTTCTACGAGAAGTGCCGGGTCGTCTCTTCCGATGGAGCCCTGACCCAGGCCCGGCTCAAGCTGGTTGAGGCTACCCGCCTCGTCCTGACCAAGCTATTAAAGCTCATGGGAATCACTGCACCGGAGAGGATGTGATGAGACAAGGTGAATTCAAACCGAAGGGCAGAGTCTTTTCCGGAGCCCGACCCACCGGAAAGCAGCACATTGGGAACTATCTCGGAGCACTTCAGAACTGGGTCAAGCTTCAGGACGAGTACGAGTGCATTTACTGCGCCGTCGACATCCATGCCTTGACCACCATGGAAGATGTGGGCCGCCTCAAGGAGAACATCCGCGAGATGGTGCTCGACTGGCTGGCGGTAGGGCTCGACCCGGAGAGGAGCATCCTCTTCGTCCAGTCCTGGGTACCCGAGGTGATGGAACTACACACCCTCCTCAGCATGGTCACCCCGCTTGGCTGGTTGCTTCGAGTGCCGACCTTCAAGGAAAAGGCCCGCCGGCAGCCAGAGAACGTGAACTACGGCCTGGTGGGATACCCGGTGCTCATGGCAGCCGACATCCTGCTCTACAAGGCCGATACCGTGCCCGTGGGAGAGGATCAACTCCCCCACCTGGAACTGACCCGGGAGATAGCTCGTCGCTTTCATAACCTCTTTGGCCACGTCTTCCCCCTGCCCGAGGCCAAGCTCACCTCCTACCCCCTGGTTCTGGGGCTCGATGGAGTGAACAAGATGAGCAAAAGCTATAACAATCACATTGAGCTGGCTGCCTCGCCGGAGGAAACTCTCCAGCGCGTGATGAGCGCCTTTACCGATCCAGCCCGCCGCTACCGCAGCGACCCGGGACATCCCGATACCTGCAACATCTACCGCCTACATCACTTCTTCAACCCGGAAAGAACCTCTGAGATCGCCGAGGAATGCCGTAAAGCCGGCATTGGTTGTGTGGAATGCAAGAAGCTTCTCGCCCAGGGAATAAATCAGGCGCTCGCTCCCTTCCGAGAACGTCGGGCTCAAATTGCAGCCCGCTCTGAATACGTGGAGGAGATCCTGAACGAGGGAGCCAGGCGAGCTCAGGCCATCGCCCGAGAGACCATTCACGAGGTCAAGGAGCGAATCGGACTGCTCTGGGGAACCTAGAATCCCTCCTCCAGGATCCGCTTTAACTCCTCCCGGCCAAGTCCGGCTATCCCCAGCTCCTCCGGCTTACGCCCCTGCTCCCAATAGTTCGTTTGGTTGATCACCGATGCCAGCTCGACTACGGCATTGATGACCGGAGTGGATACCCCCAGTTGCCGTGCCAGCAATCCCACCGGAACCAGCCCATAGGGGGTGTCCTCGGTGATATACCTGGCCTTCATTGAAGAAGGACCGGAAATATCGGCTATCTTCCCCTCCTTGTCAAAGGTGGCTTTGAAGTAGTAGCCCATAATGGTGATTCGAGACCAGAAGGCCTCCTCCGGATAGTCCAGCATCTTCACCCCCACGGCCTCGGCCACTCGCTTCACCTCGTCAAAGACCGCCTTAATTCCT